>JADHED010001152.1_pt1 | contig 24412 bp, 18 predicted proteins | sample 8952041 | NCBI WGS metagenome assembly JADHED01 (sample SAMN16124423, study PRJNA663239) | bioreactor sludge metagenome | isolation source: sludge (control) | place: India:Bengaluru | collected 2018-09-08
CACGTATGATACAGGATCAAGCAAAGGCTGATGACGATTTTGAGTCTAAATATGATCCGCAAATTCAACCTCCTGTAATCGGTTCATCCTTCGTATCTGGAAATTCTCAATATGAGATTGTACAGCAAAATCCTAATGGTGGATGGATAGCTAACCAAACAGTGATTGATGAAAAAGGAAAACCGCAAACACAGGTGGTTGAGATCAGTAATGATGATTATTACAACGCAAAACAGCAGGAGTTAGATGCAAAAGAAAATAGCAATTTATCAGATTTACAGCAAGGAAATGAGGGCGCGCCAGAAAGCGAACAAAGCAATGTGTTACAAAACGATAATAATACAGAGCAAAAAGATAATACACCGGAAATTGCAACGCAACAGGAGCAGCAAGCTGTTTCATCTCCACAAGTAATATATAAGAAGGACGAAAAGGGGAATGATACGGATGAGATAGATTATGAAGCTATGCCGGTTGAAAATACAATCAATCATCTTAATTCTATTACAGGAAATGATGAGGCTACCGCTAAGTCAATAGAGAAAACATATAGTAAGGCTAACAGTACGTATGAATCAGCTCAGAAAGCTCTTGATAAGATTGAAAGCGAAGGTGTGGATTATACGGACCGAAAAGAAGTTGCTGCTTATCAAAAAGCAAAAGATGCTGTTATGTCTGCTAAAAATAGGGTTGACTACTGGACCAACGTAAAAGATGAAGTACAATCTTCACGTGTCCAACCCGGAGATAAGACGGCCGAGGCTATTCGTACTATGGGTGATCCGGTCAGCGGTGAAGAATTGGCAGCTAAAATGCTAGCAGAAGGAACTCTCCCTATACTATATTCTGATTACAAGAAAGAAACAGGATACAGCAATAGCGAAGGCCGTGGAATGGTAGGTCTGTTTGCTAATAAGAAAAACGGAGGAATGAGTGTGCAAGAAGCGGGGGAGAAGCTTATGCTTGCAGATCAGGAGAACGGCACTAACTTTTTTGACCAGAGTGATCCCAACGCCGGGCGTAACGCTATTATCAATGTTCTATCTCAATCGCGTACGCGCGGTGATCTATTTAATTATATAAAGAGCAATCGTGATGCTTTGGCAGAACGCGAGAGGCAGGCTGAATATAATGCATATTCCACATGGGCTGATGAGAATTATCACATGGCACCGGAGGATTATGAAACGTATGAAGAGGCGTTGCCTAAATATTTGGCAGATAAAGCCTTGAGTGACGATGAGTATAACCAATTTATGTATAACTTTGCTGATGAGCAATTAAATAATAACGAAAATGATAACACCGGAAGAATTGCACAAGAAGATAGACGAGATGAGCAACAAAGAGTATCTGGAGGAAGCGAACAAAGCGGCGAAGTATTGCCTGAAAAACAATCTGTACCGACCGGGCGAAGTGGAGAAGCTGAAACAGAACCCATCCAAGCTGATGAGAATATCAATAACGAGGATGATACTTCACAAAGAAGCTCATCCACAGGAGAAATAACAGGTGATAATGTTTTGAATAATGGCGAAGAATCAATATCTTCGCAAAGTAAAAATACCGATAACGATGTACGATATAACCAAGAACAAGAATTACCAGCGGATGAGCGACTGGAACAAGAAACAAGTGCAGGCCGTGAAGAAAATGCAAGAACAGCCCGTAGACTGGGAAGCTATAGACAGGTACGTAGCGGCAGCGGGAGGAACACGAATACAGCCCAAGAAAAAGAATTAGAAGATTACGCTAAAGAGAAAGGTATTTGGCTTGATGCCGGACAGATAGCCGAAAATTCAGAGCATAAGTTTCGTTCCGGGAATGAGGCTGACGTTTACCTAAATAAAGATGGTAAGACTGTAACAAAAGTAATAGACTATTCTAAATACAGTAAATCCCCACTTGATTTTATAGACAACAGGATATTGTTATTTAATAAATTGTTTAACGATACTCCTTATGCCATTGTCGGTTTCACAAAAACTGATAAGGGATTTTCATTTGTGGTTGAGCAACCATACATCAAAGGATTGCCGTTGGAAAGTCCTGTGATTACGGGGACAGTGGATGCTCTTCTGGCTCAACAAAAAAGAGTTTCCGACTACATGGCCGAACGTTTTGGCATGAAACCTGTCGGATTGGATGCTTTTAGTGATGGAGAAATAACAATACAGGACGTACACCTTAGAAATGTCATACAGGGTGAAGACGGTAATCTGTATGTTATTGACGCTGTTCCTTCCGTAAAAAAACAGCAGTCTTTCGTAGCCCCCGAATATAAGGGAGGTGATCTGCTTGACTATGCAGAACAAGTATCAAAACAGAAAGAGGTACATGAGGCTGGTAATGAAGTAAATCCTAATCCCACCGAAGCACAAAAAGAAGCAGGGAATTACAAGAAAGGGCATGTAAAGGTTGATGGACTTGATATTACCATTGAGAACCCAAAAGGGAGCGGGCGTAATGGTGTAGACAACTCCGGGAAGAAGTGGTCCATCACCATGAATAACGATTATGGTTATATTCGTGGCACTCAATCTGTGGATGGTGATCATATAGATGTATTTCTTGGTCCTGATTTAAAATCTCCTAATGTTTACGTAGTAGATCAGGTAAATCCTGACGGAATATTTGATGAGCATAAGGTAATGTACGGTTTCTCTTCTATAGATGAAGCTCGAGACGCTTATCTCTCCAATTACGAAGATGGTTGGCAGGGACTTGGAAATATTACCGAAGTATCAAAGGATAACTTTAAGAAGTGGATTGATTCATCTACGCGCAAAACTAAGCCATTTTCGGAATATAAGATAGCCCAAAGTGAAGCCCCTACTATGTCTGAAGAAGAATATCTTGCTTCAAAAGGATATGGAAGTTTTGGCATAGGTGAACCTGCATTGAGCAAGGGGAGGCAGAAATCGGATAAGCAACAGAATAAAGTTGTTGAAGCTCAGTTATCTAAAGACAAAAAGTTTTCCGATAAACGCGAAGAGCTACGGAAGGAATACAGGCAGAAAGTAGAGAGCGGAGAATTACGGGAACCCACCACTGTGGAAAAACTCATCAAAACTGCAAACGGTAATCCTGATCTTGAGAGTACGCAAGCTGCAAGAAGAGCATTGGAGAAAAGAGGTATTAATTGGGAAAATGCAGATAAACGTTTTCGCACAGGTGAAGGATCTTCAAACGAAAAACAAACTAAAGCTGTTACCGATGCTGCTCAATCTTTATCTGAAAAATTGAATACTCCTGTTCGCGTAATAAATAGTATTGAAGAGCTTCCCGAAGATGTTCGTGCCCGTGTTGAAAAAGGACAGCGTGTCAAGGGATGGTTCGATCCTAAAACGGGAGAGGTCGTTGTTTATGGTCCTCACGCGGAAGGTGTGGAGGATGTTAACCGGACTGTACTTCATGAGATAGTAGGACATAAGGGATTACGTGCTTTGTTCGGGGATAAGTTTGATAATGCATTGCAAGATATTTATAAATCACTTCCGAAAGAAGTGCGTGCAGAAATTGCACAAGCCGCTGTTGGTAATTATGCCGGAAATACTTCTATCGCCACTGAAGAATATCTTGCTGAACAAGCAGAGAAAAATGAAACTCCTTCATGGTGGAATAAAGTTGTGTCCGGGATACGTGATTTATTGCGTGGTGTTGGTATTAATGTAGAGATGTCTGACAACGATGTGAAGTATCTTCTTTGGAGAAGTAAAACAAATTTGGAAACATCAAATCCTTTGTCTATTGCGGAAGATATATCAATGCGGAATAAACTTGGAGTTGGGGAGTATGGGAATAGGTATCGTATAGATAGTACAGAAAACGAAAAATCGTCTGACGGAACCCGTGAAGCGTATGAAGATAAACTAAACGAAAAAGGGTTAACCGGATTCCAAGCAAAAGAAGCTTATCAGGATTCTATGTTATCGCTTAAATATTTGCAGGATGTAATTTCTGATATGGATGGTAAACCTGTGAAATCATTCGAGAATGCTTATCTTGCTGAAAATCGTATGTCTTCAATCAGCACCCGGGAAATGGAAGTATTTGCAAAGGATTATTTCCGTCCGCTTGTTGAAGAAGTTGCTCGTATGATAAAGGATGAGAATGTATCATACCGCGATATTACTAATTATCTTATTGCAAAACACGGAATTGAAAGAAATCAAATACTTGCTGAACGTGACGCTGAGAAATCGGCTATTGACTCCGGTGCAGAAAAAGGAAGTAAGGATTATAATGATGTATATAATGATCAGCTTGAGAGAAATCTTCAAAATGATTATTCCGGGTTGACTGGGTTAATGAAGAGCCTTACGGAAGAAAAAGAAGATCCTACTGAATTCGCTAAAAATCTTGTTTCTGATTTTGAATCAAAGCATAATACGGGTAATCTTTGGAAACTTATCAATGAAGCAACAGAAAAGACTCTTCGTAAATCATACGAAAGCGGTATGATGTCAAAAGACAGATACGAAGAAATAAAGGATAGGTTTAAAAACTATGTTCCTTTACGCGGATGGGATGAAACGATGGCTGATGAAGTATATAACTATCTTGATGGTAAGCGATCTCCCGTTAATTCAGTAATGAAAGGTGCAGAAGGTCGAACTTCATTAGCAGATGACCCTATTGCCACTATTGGCAATATGGCTGAGAGTACTATTTTGGAAGGAAACAGGAATATAATGAAACAGCATTTTCTTAATTTCGTCACTAATCATCCATCTGATTTGGCTACTATTCGTGACGTATGGTATGTGAAAGATAATGCAACAGGCGAAATGGTTCCGTCGTATCCAACCATACCGGACAATGCAACTCCTGACGAAGTGGCTAAAGCAGTGGATGATCATGAACAGCAAATGGAAGAATTGGAAAAGCAGAAATTAGCAAAAAGAGGTCGTAACGGACTTGAATTGCGATATAAAGCACTCCCATTCCAAAAGTCTGAACATGCTGTAACAGTGAAAAGAAACGGAAAGGAGCAGGTTATATATATTAATGCCAATCCTAGAGCTGCACAGGCGCTAAATGGAAAGACAAATCCGGATGTAGAGAATAACCCTATATTCCGTGCTATCGGGTCATTTAATCGTGCACTTGCTAAGAATTTCACAACCCGTAATCCGGCATTTGTATTGAGTAATCTTTCGAGGGACTTGATATTTGCTCATAGTGCGGTTGCAATAAAGGAAAGCCCTATGTACTTGGCCCGTTTTTCTACTAACATTCCAACTTCCATATCAACGGTGTTTAAGGGAGTTCGCGGTATAGAGGACAATTCGGAAGCCGGAAAGTATTTTCAAGAGTTTTTAGATAATGGAGGAGAGACCGGATATGCTAACTTGCGTGATGTTGACCGTTATAAAAAGATGGTACAGAGCGATATTAAACATCTGACAAAAAAGGATTATTTCAAATCGGTACGGGATGGAGCGGAGTTATTCAATGATTTCAATAGGATAGCTGAAAATGTATCAAGATTCAACGCTTATCTTACTTCCCGTCAAGAGGGGAAAGATGTAGTAGAGTCTATTAAAGATGCAAAGGAGATAACAGTAAACTTTAATAAGAAGGGTTCCGGTTATAAATCACTTGATCCTAAACAAGCATGGTACTCGAAAGGGAATTTAGCTGCTTATTCTGCAGGTGCAATGAGAAACCTATTTTTGTTCTTCAATGCCGGTGTACAATCACTCGCTAATTTTGGTAATTTAGCAAAGAGAAATGCGGGTAAATTCGGTGCCGTAATTGGTGGATTTACTGCAGCAGGATTTATGATGCCATTTATAAACAAATGGTTAATGGATTTGGGCGGTGATGGTGATGATCAGGACTATTATCAGAACTTGACCGAATGGACTAGAAGAAACAATCTATGTATTTACATTCCGTATTCTAAAGGAGACTTTGTTACGATACCTCTTCCTATTGAATTACGTGCGTTCTTTGGTCTTGGAGACCTAGCGTATCAGTCTACTATAGGGAATAGCGATAAGAAAGGAACGGATATTGCATTTGATGCAATAAATCAATTGACGGAACTATTGCCTCTTAATCCTCTTGGTAATAATGGAGATATTACATCTACTGTCGTTCCCGATGCGCTTAAACCTGTTTGGCAGGTTCATGAAAATAAGGATTTCACAGGAAGGCCTATATTTAAAGAAAATGCTTTCAATGAAAATATGCCTGAATGGACTAAGACTTATAAAGGAAATTCTAAAATGCTGATCAAATTGGCTGAATGGTCCAATGAGATAGGAGGAGGTGATAAATATATGACTTCAGATGTTGAGGCTTTAAATTGGAATCCGGCAAAATTGGAGCATATACTGGAAGGTTATTTCGGTGGTATGGCTACTACATTGAACCAAACTGGAAAAACTCTTTATGCTGGCGTTGAGTCTGCTGTAAAAGGTGAAAAGAGCGATGATCTTACAGTTTCCAATGCTCCTGTTTTGAATCGGTTTATTAAGGATGCCTCCGATGATCGTTCTTCTTTTAAAGCCGTGAGGGAGAAATTCTACAATTACTTAAAGGAATATGAGGACACTGAGAAAAATTTGAGGGGTTATACAAATGAGGTTTCATCCGGAAATATTGATTATCTTCAAAAGTTGGTTGATCTTCAGAAATCAAAGGATTATCAGGTGTATGCCACGTTCAAAGCACTCAAAAAACCACTTGATAAAATTCGACAACTCGAAAAAAAAGTCGGTGAAGATAACAGTGAAGAGTTGGTTCAGCAGAGAAATGAGTTGATGAAAATCGTTGTTGGTGAATTGGATAAGATCAAATAAAAAGTCCCCGTCTTAATGGCGGGGATTCCTTTTATAACCTATTTGCTTGGCTTATATAATTCAACCACATTTTACGTTTTATGTTTTTCTTTTTAGTCGAAAGAGGTTCTCCCCATTTATTTGGAGTGAAGTAGAAACATTCGTCGATAATTGAGGTTTCATTTGTTTTGTTTGAGAACATACCAGCCTGTCTCATTTTTTTTATCTGTGAGAAGCTAAGCACCATTAAACGATGCTTGTTATTTGGAAGAACATAATACCTTCTACCATATTTTGCGAATTTCAAATCCGCTTCTCTGATTGCTTTTTGTAGTTCTCTATCAGCTTTGAGCATAACAAAGAATCTTTTTAGTTTTCTGATAATTGTTTTCATACTTAAATTGTTGCTTCTGTTATTACTTTATTTGGTTTAAACTTTGGTTTTTCTTCTATAATTTTAGGTAGTTCCATTTCACAAAAACAGATGAATAGTCCAATGGCACGTACCATTACCATATCATCATGGTTTCCGTCCGTTGCTCCGAATGATCCGTTCTGTTTCTTTTCGTAAGTAGCCATTTCGTCAAGGGATAGTATGTTCCTCTCAATGTACATCTCGTCACGTAAACAAGCAACCATATTTGATATGATAAGCGGTTTGGTCTTCTTATTAGTATGGAACCCATACTCTGACGTTATTCCTTGCGCTATTTTTGCTTCGGATGCTTTACGGATATATAGGTTGTCATAACAATCAGACAGTTTATTGAAAATAAGTTCCGACTGATCACCATCGGTATCATTGTCTTTAGTTTCAATGGTATTACTCTCTATTACAAGAAGAGCATCATTGTAATACTTTGCTATCTGTGCGGCTTTCCATGCCAATAAATCGTGATCTATATGCCCATGCCATTCTGCAACAACTTCCGGCTTTCCTCCGTACATCATCCAATAACGATCTATTACAAGAATATCGGAATAATCGGCGCTTTTACTCCTTCCTCCAACATCAACAATAACCAAGTATCTGTTGGATATCTTTTGTTTTTTAATGGGATGAGCCCATATCTTTAAAAGTCCGTTATGATCTTCTTTGAAATGGATGTTTTTAAGACATTGACTTCCTTGCACGGCTTCTCCTTGTACTTCACCGACATATAAAGGTGCTTTACATTTATCTCGTAATTTGTCTATTTGATAAATGCTAAACACTGCATTGCCGGAGTTCTTGAACGCTTCTACATCATCAGAAGGGAATTCGGCAGCCATATCGGAGTGGTCCATGTAATCCCTTCTCTTTTCGATGTACCAATTAATAGCTTCAAATGTTGCACCTAACTCCCATAAATGCCAGTAATATGTCCCCGGGTCGAGACATCCTGTAGGTGGGTTGTCACTGTCCTTATGTTTTATTAGCCATTCCGCAAATACCTCTTTATCTTTTACTTGTTTTGTGTATCTTTCGATTAAGAACCAAGGCACAAAAACAGCAGTTCTGTTACTCTCGCCTTTTTTAGCTGCAGTATATGCACGATAGAAAAAGTTTCCCATACCGTTGGCCGTGGACTCTATCACTTCGACAGTCAAGGGGGATAGCAACAATGATGAAGATATGGACCGTATTATATCTTCCGGTGTCTTTCCGTCGGTATCATCCCAAACACCTACTTCTGAATAATGGACGCAAGACATGTCACCACCACGACCGGAAGTAGGATTATTGTACGTACCTATTGTTATAACCGTATCTCTGGCGGTGGTTATATTGGTTCCTTTACCATAAGTTATGATACTGTCAAGTTGAGAGCCCTCATAAGGAGTAAATGATAGTTTTACGTTATCGGGACAGTCAATCAACCAAGGCGGGAGTTCTTCAAGCATTTTGGAGTACATAGCTTTTATCTTCCTAGAGGTTGATCCGTCTTGTGCTACTATAACAGAGTACCAGCCTTCCTTATGGAAAAGCTGTATCCATGCAATATACAATTGTACTAATGTGCTTCCTCCCCACTGGCGGGCTTTTAATAAAATGATTCGGATAGGTACACCACGCAAACGCATATCTTCAAGTATAGCCAATACGTATCGCTGAGGGTAGGAAAGCCTAAAATGGATGTTTTTCCCTCCTTCCTTGTTCTTTATATTGTCATAGGCGTATGCTTGGAAGGGAAAGTCGTGTTTACATCTTATCTTAATGAACTTCCTTACTACCTTTTCCCTTATATCTTTATTATATATACCATATCTTTCTATGCAGAATTCTTCTATTGATCCTGCCTTTAGTATTGATCTTATGAGGTTGTTTTTGAGCATTGAAAGCGGTGCCCAAATTTTTGAAGGATATATATCAGGTATTTCAATGATTTTTCTTTCACCAACCGAATTTTCTCCGGTTAGTGGATCGAATGGAGCTCTTATTGCAGAAACTCTTTTATCATCTTCCTGTATAAGCTGCTCTATAGTCATTTACTAAAGCCCTTACTTTATTATATAGATACCCGGATATAAAACATACAGTATGTACTCCAAATGCAATACCCGGAATAAATACGGTCACTATTGAAAATCCCGCAAAGTATAACCATGTTTTTTTATTGGCATACATTCCTACTATGGCCAATATCATCCCGGATAACCCTATTGCGTTGGGGAATAATAGATATGCAAATACGCTAATTATATATGATGATATGACCCTGTTTTTATCTAACCTGATCATCCATAAAGCATATAGGTTAACTGCTAAATGAAATATGTTAGCATGGAAAAACATGTAGATAAAACATGCATACCAACATGAAGGAAAATGCACAAAGAATAAACTCATACTTATTATCAGTATGAGCACCTTAAGTTTCTTATTGTCTGTTGTTGGCATTTCTTTTTCATTTTGTAAATTACGTCTCCTGCTACTCTTGGAGTAATTAAAAAGCATGGAGCCGGTTGCATAAGCACTTCTTCAACTATCGCTCTGGTGCTCATTTTGGGGTGGAAGTCTTTATAAAGGCGATAATCATAATAAAGTGATTTGTAAAACAATACTGTGTTTTTTTTCATCCCCTTAAATGACATTCCTTTTTCCATCTTGTATATAATGGATGATGCGCGTTCGGGGCTAACCCAATACCTTGATGCTTGAGAGTTTACTACCTTTTCCAATATTTTAGCGTGGCATACTCTACCGTATAGGTTTAACTGTTTCTTGGTTATCTCCCTATATATACGCATAAGGTCTTCGTTACGCTCTTTTTCAAGAATAAAAATGCTTCCCTTTTTTCTCATAGTGTTGAAGTAACTTTCTATTCAAAATTAAGAAGAAAGATATCGTTCGTCAAGTTTTATCGTTTTTGTACGATTTAGCTTAAATACATTTGCACAAAACAAGTATTATCATGGAAGAAGAAGTTAAAGACCAAACAATTGAAAATCAGAATCCTACGTCAAAAAAGGATGCGTTTATGCAAAGATTTTCTGAAAAATACCCTGATTTAAAGCCCGACGATGAAGAATCTTTATATGGTAAAATAAGTGAAGATTACGATCGTTTCGATAAAAGCGATCAGGCACAAAAGCAGCTTGGGGATTTACTTGCAAGTGATCCGCGCAGTGCCGAATTCCTTATGATCATGAGAAAAGGTGGAAATCCTATGCAGTTTCTTATAGAAAAGTACGGGGATGATTTCCGAGAGGCTCTTAACGATGAAGACAAGGCAAAGGAATTTGCCGATGCATTCTCTAAATACACGGAGAAACAAACCCAAAATAGAGAATTGCAGGCAAAGGCTGAAGGAAATATGCAGAAAATGCTTTATGATCTTGATACTGCTCAAAAAGAAGGGAACTTTTCGGATGAAGATGCAACGTCTGCTTATGAATATCTGTATGGAGATGGCGGTTTATTGGATCGCATTATTACCAATGAGATTACAAAAGAGGATTGGATGATGCTGATGAAAGCTTCAAAGTACGATAATATGATGAAAGAAAATGAGGCTAAAATTGCTGAAGCTAAAACCGAAGGTGAGATCGCCGGACGTAACGCCAACATTGATGATAAAAAGAAAAAGCGTACTAGGGTTGAAGGTATGCCTACTACTCTTGCAAGTGCGGGAGGATCTAATGAGGGCAGACCTAAAAATGCGACTCTTGCGGCTCTTGATAAGCTACAAAAGAAAAGTGTATGGGACTAATAATACTAATTTAATAAGAGAAAAGTGATGAAAAAGGTTATTCAAAAATGGGGCGGTTTACTGCTCATGATTATGGCTATTATTGTTGGAGCTGCTACAGGTGTTTGCATGGCTGCTGCAACTGCTATGGGAGGCGAAACAGGAGACACCGGTGATGCCGGAGTTACTGTCGTTGATGCTACAGGTGGAGCTACCGCCACTACTGGTATTGAAGTTACCGAAACTGATAATCCGGAACTCTATCGAAAAGAGATTGATAAGCGTATCACTAAAATGCGTCCTATGAAGACTCCTATTGATCAGATTACCCGTTCCGCTACAGAGGTATCAAAAGCAAATAGTATGATTGTTAAGTACTATTCTATTTCCACTCGTTCTATAAAGACTTTCATTAAAACTGCGGTCACCGAAATGGCTTCAGGAGCAACGTCTAAAGCTATTGAAGTTGATGACTCAACGTTGTTTACTGCAACGGATACAATTCGCGTAGTCGGAGTTAAAGGCTATAAAGCTGACGGTGTTACGGCAGATACTAAAGACTTGATGTTATACGTTGTCGGAAAAGCAGAAGATACCGGTTATCCAACAGTTATTGCGGTCAATGGAAAAAGAAACTCTGACGGCTCTAATTCTATTGTTCCTGCAATTGCGGTGAATAAGAAGATTATTCGTATGGGTCGTGCTGCCGCTGAGATTGACGTTGAAACAGGGCAATTCTATAATTTGCCAACTCCAGAGGAACAATACTGCCAAGTATTCATGATGCAGGTTGAGCAATCTACCGCAGATAAGATGTGGGCTAAAGAAGTAGATTGGAATTTCTCCGATATGGAAGAGGATTCAATCTATGACATGCGTTTAGGAATGGAAAATTCATTCTTGTTTGGAATTAAAGGTAAATCGAAAGATCCTAAGAAATCGGGCGCTGACGTTTACTTTACCGGAGGTATCTGGTGGATGGGTGGAAAAGACATTGCTCTCGGTACAACTGCCAATAATGTGACTACAATCACGGACGATCAAATGGTAGACTTTTGCAAAACTCTGTTTGTTGGAAATGATTCCGGCAATGGAACTAAGATCGGATTTGCAGGAAGCAACATGCTTGCAGCACTTGCAAAAATCCAGTCTGAAAGATTTAAAGTGGTTAAGGAATTTGAAAAATGGGGTCTTAAATTTACTTCATTTGATACCAATTTCGGTAAACTCTTGGTTATGCATCATGAATTAATGAATGAAAACGAGTTGAGTGATGCAATGTACGTTATCGATCCTGAATATTTACGTAAGAAAACATTCCTTACATGGGATCGCAAACAGTATGATATGGCTAAGCTTGCTAAAAGAGATACTACCGCCGTAGTAATGAAGGAAGCTTCTTGCTGCTATTTGGTTTATCCAAAGGCTCATGCTAGGGTTTATTTGGGGTCTATTCCCGCATAAATAACATAGGGAGGGATTAAATTCCCTCTCTTTTAAAAGCAATATTATGAGATACATTTCAAATAGAAATATTTCTTTTTCCTTAATGATTGGGAATACCAGCAAACAGTTTGATTTTTTGAGTCAATCAAATGGTACCAGCATATATGTGACGGATGACTCCAATGAAATTAAAGTGTTGGAGGCATCTGATATGTTCAAAAACGGGCTTTATAAAAGAGCCGAAGGAGAACAGGAAGCAAAACCTGTAAAAGACAAGGAAAAAGATCTGAAGCCTGTTAAGAAAATTACTACGCTACAGGATGCCGTAGAGTATCTTGCCAATTTAGGCGTTGATGCTACTTCTTTGACTACTCCGGATGAAATTATACAATCCGCTACTGAAAAAGGTGTTTGTTTCCCGAATATGAAGTAAAAAGATGGTTCAGGTTCTGATTAATGATTTGTGTAAAGAGGTACGAGTTGCTCTGGATGAAAACAGAACGGAAAGCTCGTACCTTTCTGCTGATACAGATAACATGGAATTGAATGAAATAATAAGTTCAAAACTCATGGATGCTGTAAGGTCGGTGGAGGAGAACTGCCCGGTATGGATGCTTGAAGGGGAAACTATGCCTACAAGTATTTCTTCTAATGCAGACGGCTCCGGTACATTATCATTACCTGATGATTTTCTTCGCCTCGTAGCTTTGCAATTGACTGAATGGGATGCTCCTGTCTTTTCTGTCGAACAGACGGGGACACAAAAGGCGTTGATGCAAGAAAACAAATATACAAGAGGAAACCCAAAACGTCCGGTACTTGTTTTTGGAAATTCAGAATCCGGGACAAGAATACTGAAGTATTACAGCGTAAAGACAACTGCTTTGGTGGAATTGGCTTTGTACGTTAAGATACCAAGTATCATAACGGTAAATAGCCAAAACTATTTGAAGTTCCCACAGGTATTAAAACAGCCTATCGTATCATATTGCGCTGGACTCGTTGAAATAGTTAGAGGGAATGCGGATCCGGCAAAAGCCTTTTTTCAATTGGCTGAATCACATTATAGTTGATTTTTCATAATTAGATAATTTGTAGATAAGAAAAGGCCGTCTATGTGAATAGGCGACCTTTTCTTTCATTGAATATATTTTCAAGTTTACTGCACTTGTTGTGGCTGATTGTATTGTTGATACTCCGGAGTTTGTTTCAATGCTTCCTGTTGCTGTTGCATTTGCGCTTGAGCGGATTGAATTAGTTGCAATAATTGATCTGCAAATGGGAAATCTCCGGCTTGTAGCATTTGTTCAAGTGAGATTTGTTTTGCATTCATAAGTTGCATCAAGAACTCATTATTAATTGCTCTGTAAACAGGGGTATCATATCCCTCAGCAATTGACAAATCAAAATCTACTCCGCCCATTATTTCGGGGTCATATCTAACGATTGCACTTCTGCCTGCAATTCGTATGATCTTAGGTTCATCATAAAATTGCTGTATATTCTTTAGCTTCTTCTTCGCAACGGAAGACAAGAAACTGGCATACGATTCAAGAATATCAATAATAGATGTTGAGGCGTTGTTTGCCTGTTGTTGATAAAGTATTCCAGATGTTCCGGCTGTAGCCTGCTTTCCTTGCAAGGCTCCTTGTACACCGGATACATCGTCCATAAGTTGCATCTGCAAAGTTATCATATCCTGTAACCCGGAAACCTTACTGCTATTTACTAGTTGTTGAGGAGGTTTAGCGCCTTGTTTCAATTTGAGTTTTATAACTCCGTTGAATCTGGTCCATTCTTCTGCTATATCCTCTATTGCCATATCTTCTGGAATAGAATCCTCATCCACTATAAGCACACCCTTTGCCGAGGCTTTTACCACAAAGTCATGAAGAATGATATAATGATTGATGTATCTCTGCTGATCAATTACATCGTTGACAAACGAATGTATCTCACCATCTATGAAAGGATATGCTTTTATGATGTATGGGTGTGATCCATGAGAGTACGGGCTTTCCCCTTCTTCTAATATATCTCCGAATGGTGACATGAATCGATAGTACCAATAGTTTTCAATGATATACTCATATTCAATCAATGGGACTTGTTCAATATCCATATAAAGCCGAATGTTTCCATTTTGATCAAGAAGATAATTTCCGTCTTGGTCTTTCATCTTATTATCTTCCAGCCTGCCCGCATTCTCTAGCTTTATGTTTTTAATATTGGTATAAGAATCAACATAAGCATCTCCTTTGAGATAATCGTGGCACCACAATGCTTTACGTTGTTCAAGTGTCCACATCTCAATTACTCTGCAATCGGATGGGTTATAAGGAACAAGAAACGAAATAAGCCCTTCTGTGTTTCTTTTAAAGGTATCCATGTAAGTAGAAAGAAATTCCCGGTCTCTTGCTCTTTTATAGATGTCATTCAGCTTTGCGATATCTTCGTCACTATGTGCAAACGCAGAACACAAGTTTCCGAATGTTAGATCATGAATTTCCCCTACTATTGTAAGGTCATTCATCCTTAAATCATTCATCGGTCCATCCATAAAGAAGAAATTCGGATTGATATTATCAGTCCAACAATCTTGCTGTTGTTGCCTTAGACCAAACGTTTCTTTTTGAAGAGCAAGTCCAGAGAATATATATTCCTCAAACATTCGTGCGTCCAGCTCTTTCTTCTCATTAAGTTTGTTGTTATATTCAAGGGCGGTTGACATTGTTTCTCCAAGTCTTTGCTCTTCTCTATCCCGTGCTACTACAACCGGTGTGCTATTTTGATTACGATATACACCAAGTAATGTTTTTACCAGTCTGCGGATGAGGTTGTTTTTTAACGGGATATTTCCCTGTTTTTTGATATATTCTTCCTCTGTGATCATTTGACCGCAGTGCTCAATCATATCACCCCATTGGTCTCCGTACATGTATCTTTTGCATCTTTCCCTATCTTTCCTAAAGTTGTATAAGCAATCCCATGCTCGTTGTGCTCGAAATATGAGTTGCACGTTGCGCCCAAATTCGGATTGTTTTTTTGCATGTTCAACGGTATCCGTTTGAGGTAGTTGCTTCGGTATAAGTTTTCTTGCCATAATCTACTGTTTTCTGCAAATTTCGATTAATGGTATTAAATGAAAACGATATAAATTGACGGTTGTCTATTTTTATCGTTCTATTCATGTTTTCAACCGATAAGTTTGTAGAAAAAATAAGAAATGCAGAGAATAAGGATAGGGAATGATTTAAGCGTATCAATATTTATTTATAATAATGGAGCTATATACGATTTAACGGGTAAAACGGTTAAACTATACTTGGTTTCTCCTGTGTCTAAAACGCTTATTACTCCAACTATCAATTCAAATAACATTTCTTTTGTTTTCCCCGGATCAGATCAGAAAGTTTGCGGGAAGTACAATGTTGAAATTGAAATAGCATCTGGCTCCAACAAAAACACTTTGGACAGTTGCGAAGGGTTCAAGTTGGTTGACAGGAGTTGTAAGATAGGTGGAGATGATGGCGAATTTATAGTGAACAGTATTCAATTATACTTTGAGACATGAGACGGATTAGAATAGGTAATGATATAAATATAAGCGTTTCTGTTACAAGAGACGGAGCTAAAGAGGATTTCACCGGGAAAACGGTGAGTGTTTTTCTTGATAGTCCCGTTCGTTCATATCCTATATCTAATTTTACCATTAATGAAAACGTGATATCATTCCCGTTTTTAGGATCCATTCAAAAAGATTGTGGTGATTATTCTGTCACCGTAAAACAGGAGTGGGGGGATAATCAAAATATATCAGATACTTGCGCTGCATTTAAGCTTGTAGAGCATAGTTATATGGCAGGAGGATCGGATAACTACGATGTTTATGTTGAAACGATAGATTCCGATACTAATGTTTCTACTGGGAACGGTGTTGATGATTACGAATTCTTATCAAATAAGCCTAAAATAAATGATGTTGTTTTAGTTGGAAACAAATCTCTTCATGATATTGGAGCACAGCCCGAAGGAGATTATGCCTTAAGTAATGAAATACCGGATATTTCTAATCTAGTTGAAAAAGAAGACGGGAAAGGATTAAGTACTAATGATTTTACGACAGAATTAAAATCTAAACTGGAGAATGTAAAGTCTGGTGCTGAAAAGTTAGGAGATCTTTTGAATGTTGGTAATTGGGCTAATATCTCTCCTTTAAAAGACAGGCTTCTTATACAATTGAAAGGAGAATCAGTTTGGAGAAGTATTGATGTTGTTTCAATAGCCCAAGCAATAGGAAATGAAATAAACATCCCTATAATAAGAAGAGATGACGAAGTAGAGGGTACCGATGATGATGTCTTTTCTTCCCTTCGTACTCTTTTAGAAATTGCTAATAGAGCAATATCAAAAGATAAAGCCGACAGCACCGACTACGCTCTTACCATAGGGGGATTGTTAACGCTGCTTAGTGATGCAAAAATAAGTGGAAATGTCACTGTTGGTGAATTTGTAACAGGATTATTGGGGTCTGGAATAAAACTAGATAAGTCAGGATTTGCTGAGATGTCCGGATTAACATTGCGTGAATTCTTGGAAGTTCCTGAAATACGCTACAACAGAACAGAGGTCATAGCCGGTACGAGCTGGCGTACCAAAGGCGGAGGAATTATAGAATCAGTAACGGTTAATCCCGACGGGGTTACCGGAACGGTGGTGCTTAAGCTTGAAGATGGCGACATAGGTCGTGTGGCGATCGATGATCTATGTATGGGTATCTGGCACTATCCCGAAGACAACGAGGCAGACAACTACGATGACGGCATAGGCAACTATCGCTTTTCAGGTTTCGGAACATCCTATTTCCGTATCACAGCCGTACGCGGAGACCGGAATACGGAGTTTGATTTTATCCTTCGTGCGCTGTCAGCCAACTACACCAAACAATACCTTCCGCAGTCTGGCATGCATTTTGCACAGTTCGGCAACCCCACGGACACAGCCCGTCAGAGCAGCGTATATGATACCCCCGAATATTCCCGCAGATTGGTAGGCTTGACCACGTGGGAATACAGCAAGGCTAACGTCTCCATGCAATGGGGGGACTTGAGCAACCTTTCCGCCTTTGGGATAAATACCACAGGCTTAGGCTCGTTATATGCAAACAATGTTTTGCTCACCGGGACGATTGACCAGTCGTCCACGGTTCCGGACAGACTGGAATTCTCGTCGGACAATGGATTTTCCATTGCTTTGACTGAAATAACTACCGTTACGGCCACCATCTGGAATACATGGACGGACGTAACAGATACCTACGAACGTTTCGACTGGACACGCGACAGCGGGAATACCGTGGAGGATGCCGCATGGAATGCACTTCATACGGATGTATCGAACCATCTCACACTAGCCTTTTCCGATCTTCCGGCAGAGAGAACGATGTTTACCCTTACGGCATACAAGCCGGGGGCACAGATAGAAGGACAAATAATAGTATAATATGAAAACGGCACAGGAAAGAATATACAAGATCTATACACCGCTATCCCTATCGGTATCGGTTGACTTTAAAGGCACTCAGGTAAAGCAGTCCTTTAAACAGGATGAAACTGGAGACGCCGCTTACACTCCCAACAGAAGGCTTACACCTACGGTGATACTCCCCGTTGTGCGTACCTACGATAAAGAAGGCATATTCCGTACGGGTATTGTGAATGACTTAATCTCTGACATACATTGGTATGAGGGCGATGTAGAAATAGCTAGCGGAAATGATTATATTATAGATACAAGCAATTCCACCAACAAGGGGATGTTGACGATTTATAAGAATTCCCCGGTAAACGGAACAATCAAATTGAAGTTCCGCGCAAAGTTGCTAGACGACAGAAGGAATGAACTTATCGACATTGCGATCAACGATATATCCCTTCCTGCCACCCCATCATCCGGGGATCAATACAACATCACTGTCGATGTACCGTCTGCATGTTATTACAACCCGCTCGATGGTGAAGCTTCCCTTACGGTGAACGCTGCCGGCTGGAGAGGCGGCAAAGGGACAACAGCTCTTACCTATGAACTACGTAAAGTAGTTGTGTCAGGCGCCGTATCCGACCGAGCAATAACCGATACGGACTATGAGGTTATCTCAGCATCCGGTAGTGTATTTGTCTTTGACATCCGCATGATAAATGAAGAAAGCTACATCGTTATCGGCAAGGTATCGGGTGTGGAAATGGCACGAACAGGATTTACAATAAAACGCAAATATCCGGCATGGAATGCGAAACAGACCGGTTCGGCAGAGATTATCCCCGGACAGACGGAAGTGTCCAAGAAATGCATAGTCGAAGCGCCTAACGGAATAGTAACCAATCCTTTGCTTTATTTCTCCATGATAGCATTTTCCGTATCACTTAAGAATGGTGAAATGAACTGGGGAGAGAGAGAGGAATTACGTATCAACCCTTATGTAGCCGGATTTACCGACGGGAGTTATATCGGGATGTATTTCGACGTTAACGAGATTCCGGCACTGGATGTCGGCATGGATGAAGACGGGAATATACTTGTAGACGAAGATGGAAACAGATTATTAATTTAACAATAAAGATATGGCTAATACAACATTAACAAGCAAGGCGGAAGTAACAAGCCTTGCGGCAACGGATAAGGTATTTGTTAATTCAGGCAGCAAGGTAAGGCAGATAAGTCTTTCCAATCTGAATGCATCCCTTGGTGTACTTAACGAAGCAGATATGGCACAGGTGGCATTCTATACCGATTTCAACGAGACCGGAACAGTGATACTTGAACAGGGTGGAAATCTTGCCCTTGTGGATTATATCTTTTCCAGAGGCGGGAACTACCTGATGAAGAATGACGGTACATGTGCGAAGCTCAACCCGAATGATCCTACTAAGTTCTCCGATGGAAGCGCGGCTACGCTAGACGGCACAAAAGGGCATGAAATGACCATGCTTCCCGATTACTATTACTTGGTGACGACAAACAAAAACGGGAAGCCACGGCTATGGATAAGTTTAAAAGATATAGGCGGACATTATCAACCTGCACAATGGATGGCAACGCATAAGGGATACATGAGCGGAAGTGCATTGATATCCCGTAGCGGAGTAGTTCCAACTGGAAACTTGACTATTACACAATTCTGGAATGCGGCACAGGTAAACGGGGCCAATTGGGGACTTGCCAACTACACCATGCGCAAAACACTCGCGTTGATGTTTTTCACAAAGTACGGGACAACTTTATCACAAGGAGGATCAATCCTTGGAGACGGGTTATCCGGTATCAATTCATCTTATGATAATATCCGTAACATAACCACGGGTAAATCCAATTCGTTAGGAGATGGCACAGGCTATGTAGATGTCAGCGACTCTGTCGGGAACCGTGTCGGCTCAGTATCCGTATTTGGTGTAAAAGATCCGTTCGGTCAAGTATGGGAATTTGTAGGCGGGTGTTCGCCGTATAATGATAAATGGTACATATCGGACGATTGCGTTGCTCCGGTTGACGGTATCCCTATATGGAGCAATATGCGCCAACAGAATAGATTACAGGCTGGTAGCGGTAGCTATATTTCCAAGATGAAATGGGGAGAATATGCCGATATGCTGGCTAAAGAAGTGTCCGGCAGTTCCACTACCTATTATACTGATGGATATTGGTATAACCTTTCAGGGCGGGTGCTGCTTTGGGGCGGTGATGCGGATTACGGGGCGTTGTGCGGTCTCGTTTTTGCGATTGCGAGTGGCGACTTCTCGAGTGCGGGTGCGAGCGTCGGTGCCCGGCTCGGCTTTTATGGCACTCCAAGCATTGTTTCCGGTGCTAAATATCTTACTCTTTGACTATAGCAAGATGGAAAAAATTAACAGCTCATAAAAAAAATTAAAATCCGCGGATAGCGGTAGGCGGATTGGAATCAGCGGGTGCTTCTTTGGGGCGGTAATGCGAATAACGGAGCGTTGTGCGGTCTCGTTTATGCGAATGCGAATAACGACTTCTCGAATGCGAATGCGAACATCGGTGCCCGGCTCGAATTTCAGTTTAACGATTCCGAAAGCCTTGCCCCCGTTGAAAGATTGCGGAGAGGCAAAAAATCACGTGAATGCGGTCAAGCCGGAAGGCGGCTGGGTTAGTAGGTTAAATCTCGAATACGCGGTGACCGCGAAACTAAAAGCTAATTAAAAAAATGCCAAAACGGATAGGACATATCTTTGAAAGAATATGCACGCTTGATAATCTCATTGAAGCGGACAGGGAGGCTCGGAAGAATAAAAAACATTTTGGGCAATACCCTTACGGCGTTCGTGTTTTCGATAAAAATAACGTCGATAACTGCCTGCTTAAACAACTGTTATGGCAGTTGGAAACGGAGACTTATGAGAATCAACCATATACAGTAGAACATCGTAAGACAGACCATAAGTGGCGCGATTTGTATAAGGTGAATTACTATCCTACCCACATCCTACATCATGCAGTTATGAGGGTTATATACCCCTATTTGACTGCACGTATGACGCGCCATAGCTTTGCAGGCATAGAGGGAAAAGGAACGACACAGGCTGCCGATCTGCTGAAAGAATATCTGAAAGACAAGGACGGAACAAAGTTCTACCTTCAGGAAGACGTCTGTAAATTCTATCCCACTATGAATCAGGATGTGGCGGTATCTATGTTTTCAAGGGTATTCAAGGATGAAAAGGTTCTTCGGCTTCTGGACAAGATGTTTCATCACACTCCCGCCGGATTACAGATAGGCTTTTATATCAGCCAACTAACGGCAAACTACCTCTATACCATTGTAGACCGTGTAATAACGGAAAAGATGGGAGCCAAATATTACGTTAGATTCTGTGATGATATGGTGGTCTTGAGCGATGACAGATATTTCCTTAAACGAGTGCACGAATCCATTAAAGATGCGGTGGAGAACATCTTTCATCAGCATATACACGAAGATTATGTTCTTTCAAGAGTAGGCTATGAGTTTAAATATGATACACGTCGACGAAAGCGAAAAAGAGGCAGTAAGGGGAAGAAGTATCGACTTTCTCGGCTTTCGGTTCAATCATGACCGGGTACTGCTTAGAAACAGCATAAAGAAAAAATTCGCTGTAAAGGCGAATAAAAACAATAAAAAAGCAATGGCAAGTTATAAAGGTTGGTGTCAGCATTGTAACGGTTCTAATTTATTTAAAAAATTGACAAGTATGAGCTTTAAAGATTTCGGCATTAAGCCGCAAGACAATATGATAGACGGTAAACCGTTCTATGACATTCCAACACGGAGGATCGCGGAACTTGTTAACCGGAAAGTAAAAGTGATAGATTTTATTGATGGGGTAAAAACCAAAGAGGGCGACGGCAGAGTGGTGATGAAGATACAGGATGAACTTGGGTATGAATACAAAGTCATCACCTCTTCACATAAAATACGGGATGTGCTTGTTCAGGCTCGTGAAATGGAAAAGAACGGGACGGATGTTTTTCCTCAGGATACGGAGATACGCTGTAACCTGTTTTCAAACGGTTCAAAAGAATATTATTTACTTTAAATAAAAAGAATATGAAAACAAATTATTCTTATAGTGCAATAAAACCGGATACCATTCAAAGTATTGGCACACCGGAAAAGCCCCTGTATCAGATCAATTTTGATACGGAAGAAATACAGGTATCGGTCGATGATGAAAGCAGCTCTTCCGGGAAGTCCTTATCCACGCAGTATCGCAGTATTTACGTACAGGTATCGGCGCTGGATTATGATACGCTGGTATCGGCCATAATTAAAAGCCGGTATAGCACATCGGATACGGAAGCCATTATACTGAACAACATCGAGGCCTTGGACGCCACATCGGAAATAACCGATGAAAAGCGATCCGAATACATGGCTGAATATAAAGCCTTGCAGGATTGGCGTGCGCATGCCAAAAATATAGCGGGAGGAATAATCGTATGAAATATATTGTTGCACCAATAGCAAAAGCATCCGGGAATGTAATCTGCAACCTTGATGCACGCAGGCGGAGCGGTGGAAAAGTCCTGCTAAATGAAACGGATCTCAAACGTATGGAATGCACTCTGGAAGAGCGTGCCGCACATATAGACGGCATTATCCTTGATGAGAGTGCGGCATTTGAATTGATTAACAGTGAAGAATGGAGGAATGAACAATGAGCAACACCGTTATAGGCAGCATTATAGTAAGACAGACCAAGAGCGGAGACCAGCTGTCTTTCCGCTTTGAAACGGATAAAGCCCTATGGCAGGGATACAACTCGGAAACAAGCGCGGTCGTTCCAGACTGGACAGTCGCAGCCAATCAGCCAACCATCACACCTAAAGCCTTTTCTGCACGGGTAGGCAGCGATGTGAGTAAAATCGGTAACGGTACATGGTTTTATAATGGAACCGCTATAACCTTCAATCCGTCTACGGGCGTATCGACCAATTTCAACGGGGCGTTCAGCATCAATTTTGCCACCGATGCACTTACCGTCATTAAAAATCTGGCGTCATCAACCAACCAGAATAACGATCTGCTGACCTATAATAACAACTGGGACAACGGATATGCAGAAAGTGCGGGAGGCCAGATAGAGATAGCTATAGACAAGGTCGGCAGTACGCCGTATAACGGCATCGTCAACCTGTCCACCAACACTCTGAATGAAACCAACGGAGTGGCATCACTTACAGCTACGGCTATACTGATGAGGGGCACTACGGTACTGTCAAGCGGGTTTACCGTAAAGTGGTATAAGAGAGGATCGCCTACGGTATTGGGTACAAATGCAAGTCTTACGATTGACCGTTCAATGGTCTCCGGTAAAGAGATATTCTATTGTGAGTTCTATGTAGACGGGGTATTGCAATCAGTGTATTACTTCGCCATATACGACATGTCCGATCCGGCTCAAATCATATTTGAGCTCAAGACTACCAATGATACTACTTCGCCTTCCGCCGATGTGCAGTATTATGTGAAATTGGTTAAATTGGGTACGGGAGCGCAGATCACGGCCGCAACCTTTACGGCTGCCTATTATAACAGCCGCCGTCGTGCAATAACCGGCGGAACGTCATCCCTTACCATGGCGTCAGGTACGGGAACACTGACGGTGACCTATGCCGACGGAGAAGCCATTGACGGCACGGATGGGCTTAAAAATGGCGCTATTGAAGCGGAAATCACAGCTAATTATTAATCGTATGATAAGCAAAGGAAGTATAATTGTCAATCAATCTGCACAGGACGGAGCACAAGGAGTCAGCGTTACCAATGTGGTGCGCTATTACCTTGCCACTTCTGTCGGTTCGGGAGTGACCACGAATACATCTGGATGGACTACCACTGTCCAAAATATGACGGTAACAAATAAATATCTTTGGACGTATGACAAGACTTATTATTCTAATAATACCACGTCTACAACGACCCCTGCTATTACAGGGGTGTATGGCGACAGCGGTATTGCAGGGTTAAGTGTTAGAGTAACTAATTGGGCCGAAAACTTCGAATATCGTAATGATACCAATCTCAATATAACGCCTCGTTATTTGGATATTTGTATTGTTATTAGCGACAATGGATTATATGTTGATGGTACGGGACAAAAATACACTCCGTATCAAGCGAAAGAAAGTCATAATGGAGTTGTATCATCTTCTGATAATAAGCCGGGAAGTGGGTCAAATTGGCAAATTTATTGGGATCAATTGAATCAGCTTAAGCCTATATATACTCCTTTATTGCTTTCTTCATTAATTAAAGCTGAACAAATTGACGTTAATAATCTTATTGTCAAAAATGTGGAAGTTAAAGACTCAAAAGGAAATGTAACGACAAGTATTGACGGAGAAACGGGTGATCTTTATTCAAAAAAGGCGGTATTTGAAAATGCCAATGTACAGGGTAAAGTTACGACAAGTCTTGCAGGGGTAAGGATAGAGCTTGATCCC
>JADHED010001153.1_pt1 | contig 24407 bp, 19 predicted proteins | sample 8952041 | NCBI WGS metagenome assembly JADHED01 (sample SAMN16124423, study PRJNA663239) | bioreactor sludge metagenome | isolation source: sludge (control) | place: India:Bengaluru | collected 2018-09-08
CAGGGCGGCTGAAGGTCCGCTTCACGCACCGATGCCAACGGCTCCTCCTGGCGCGCAGCGGCCATAGCGAACTTCCTCGTGGCAAGGTCGCCTACCCGACGAGCCCCAGCGCCCATTGCAGTGCTACCGCCGCGCCGGCCAGGCCGGCGATGGCGCAGCCGAAACACGCGGCGCTTTCCGCCAGCGTCTTGGGTTTCGACGTAACAAGCCAATGGACTGACATCAGATCGATCCTCCCACGGGGCCGCTCTCGAGGGCGGCCGCTCGCGGGAGGCAGGATGCCTCGCCCGGATGCGGTTGACCAGTAGGCCGGCGTTAGGTCGGCGGCTGCGTCAGCAGATGCTGCAGCACCGAACGCAGGACCTCGCCAACGGCCTTCCGGTCCGTCCCAGGATTGTTGACGCCGCGCACCGCGAGGCCCTCGAACAGCATGCTGATGACCTCGCCTCGCGCCGTCCGCTCACGCTCGTCGAGTGCGTCCGGGAACGCATCGCGGAGCAGGTCCTGCTGCAACTTGCGCTCTTCGGTATCGGCCTTCCGCAGGATGCAGGCCACGGCCGGATTGCGTGCGGCTTCGGCGACGACCTCAAGGGTGAGGGCGGCGCGCTCGGGTTCGTAGAGGTCGTCGACCGCCTGGACGCACTTCGTGAGGATCGCGTCGAGCACCGACGTCCCGCCGTCCCGCAACTCGGAGTATTTGTCGCGCATCTCGGCCATGTCGCGCTCGACGATGGCGGCGATGATCGCCTCCTTGCTGTCAAAGTAACGGTAGATCTGCCCCACGCTCAGGCCGGCCTGCTGGGCGATCTCGGCCATGCTTGAGCCGTGGAAGCCTGAGCGGCGCGCGCACACCGAGGCGGCATCGACGATCTGCTGCCGGCGCGCCTCTACATCGGTCCGTTTCGCGGAGGCCTCGGTCACGGCCACCCCTTTCGCACTGCGACAAAAACATTCCTAGCGGATTGACTTGGCGGAAAGGCGCCCTTAATTCCCACGCTGAGAATGAATGTTCATTCTCAATATGAATCTGATTGGGCCTCGTCAAGTGCACGGCCCGGACAACTCGCCCGCCAGGTGCTGAAGATGCGCAGTCCATTCCTCACCGGCGCCGCCCTGGCGCTGGCCGCTTGTCTGTCTGCGTGCGGCGCGAAGGCGCCGGAGGCGCCTGACCCCAATGCGCCGACGCCCGTGGGCGTGGTGGTGACCCGGGCCGAACCGGTGCGGCTGACCACGGAGCTGAGCGGCCGGACGTCGGCCAGCCTAGTGTCCGAGGTGCGCCCGCAGGTGAACGGGGTGATCAAGGCGCGGCTGTTCCAGGAGGGCGCGATGGTGCGCGCCGGCCAGCCGCTCTATCAGATCGATCCCGCGCCCTACCGCGCTGCGCTCGACAGCGCCAAAGCAGCGCTGGCCCAGGCGCAGGCGACGGCGATGGCGGCGAAGCTGAAGGCCGATCGCTACCGCGAGCTCGCGGGCATCAATGCCGTCAGCAAGCAGGACAATGACGACGCTCAGGCCGTGGACCAGGCCGCCGCAGCCAATGTCCAGGCCCAGCGCGCGGCGGTGCAGGCCGCCCGCATCAACCTCGACTACACGCGCGTCGTGGCGCCGGTCTCGGGCCGCATCGGCAAGTCGACCGTCACCCCGGGCGCCCTGGTCACCGCCAACCAGGCCGCACCCCTGGCCACTGTCCAGAACCTCGACACCATCTACGTCGACGTGACCCAGTCGGCGTCCGAGCTCCTCAAGCTGCGGCGGGCGATGGCCGCGGGCACGCTGGGCGCGCCGCAGTCGGCGCGTGTGCAGCTGATCCTGGAGGACGGTTCGACCTATCCGACGCCCGGCGCGCTGCAGTTCTCCGACATCACCGTCGATCCCGGCACCGGCTCCGTGGGCCTGAGGGCGGTCTTCCCCAACCCGACCGGCGCGCTGCTCCCCGGCCTCTACGTCCGGGCGCGGCTGGAGCAGGGGGTGGCGACCCAGGGCATCCTGACGCCACAGGCGGCGGTGAGCCGCGATCCCAAGGGCGGCGCCACCGTTTATGTGGTCGACGACAAGGACAGGGCGCAGCTGCGCACGATCACGGCCGACCGCACCGTCGGCGACAAGTGGCTGGTGACCGCCGGCCTGCGGCCCGGCGAGCAGGTCATCGTGGAGGGGCTGCAGAAGGTGCGGCCCGGGGCGCTCGTGGCCCCTTCCGTCATCGGCGCCGCCCGCTAGGACCCGTCGGCCATGCTGTCCCGCTTCTTCATCGACCGGCCCATCTTCGCGTGGGTGATCGCGATCATCATCATGCTGGCGGGCGCGCTTGCGATCCGCACGCTGCCGGTGGCCCAATATCCCGACATCGCGCTGCCGCAGGTGGCTATCCAGGCCGTATATCCCGGCGCGTCGGCCAAGACCGTCGAGGATAGCGTCACCCAGGTCATCGAACAGAAGATGAAGGGGCTGGACGGCCTGCTCTACATGTCGTCGTCCAGCGACAGCAGCGGCGCGGCCACGGTCACCCTAACCTTCAAGGGCGGGACCGACATCGACATCGCCCAGGTGCAGGTCCAGAATAAGTTGCAGACCGCCACCGCGCTCCTGCCGCAGGAGGTGCAGCAGCAGGGTCTCAGTGTGGTGAAGTCCACGCGCAACTTCCTGATGGTGGTCGGCCTCTACGCCACCGACGGCAAGGCGTCGAACGCTGACCTCGCCGACTATCTCGCCGCCAACCTGCAAGACCCGATCAGTCGCGTGGACGGCGTGGGCGACGTGCAGCTGTTCGGCGCGCAGTACGCGATACGGGTCTGGCTGGACCCGGACAAGCTGGCGTCGCGCGGGCTGACGCCCGCCGACGTGATCGCCGCCATTCGCGCTCAGAACGCCCAGGTCTCCGCTGGCCAACTCGGCGGCACGCCGGCCGTGCCCGGCACGGTGCTGAACGCCACCATCTCGGCTCAGGCGCGGCTGCAGACGCCCGCGCAGTTCGAGCAGATCATCCTCAGGGACACCGGCGGCGGCGCGCACGTCTACCTGCGGGATGTGGCCCGCGTGGAACTGGGCGCCGAGAACTACAACTCGCTCGCCAAGTACAACGGCAAGTCGGCCGCCGGCCTCGCGATCAAGCTCGCGCCGGGCGGCAACGCGCTGGAGACCGCGAAGGCGGTCAAGGCGCGGGTCGCGGAGCTCTCCAAGGATTTCCCCCCCGGCATCAGCTATGTGATCCCGGTCGATTCCACGCCGTTCGTCGAGCAGTCGATCCACGAGGTGGTGAAGACGCTGGCCGAGGCCGTGGTCCTGGTCTTCCTGGTGATGTTCCTGTTCCTCCAGAACTGGCGCGCCACCCTCATCCCGACCATCGCCGTGCCGGTGGTGCTGCTGGGCACGTTCGGCGTGCTGGCCGCGCTCGGCTATTCCATCAACACGCTCACGATGTTCGGCCTCGTACTGGCGATCGGCCTGCTGGTCGACGACGCGATCGTCGTGGTCGAGAACGTCGAACGCCTGATGAGCGAGGAAGGGCTGTCGCCCAGGGAAGCCGCTCGCCGCTCGATGAGCGAGATCACGGGCGCGCTGATCGGCGTGGCGCTCGTGTTGGCGGCGGTGTTCGTGCCGATGGCCTTCTTCGGCGGCTCGCAGGGCGTGATCTACCGCCAGTTCTCGGTCACCCTCGTCTCGGCCATGGCCCTTTCCGTGGTGGTGGCGCTGGTGCTGACGCCAGCCCTCTGCGCCACTCTGCTGAAGCCGGTTGCGCCCGGCCACGGTCTTTCCAAGCGCGGCTTCTTCGGCTGGTTCAACCGCAACTTCGACAACGCGTCCCACCGCTACCAGGGTCAGGTCCGCCGCATCCTGAGTCGCGGCGGCCGGTGGATGGCGGTCTACGGCGCCATCGTGCTGGTCATGGCGCTGCTGTTCGTGCGCCTGCCCACGGCGTTCCTGCCGCCAGAGGACCAAGGCACCATCTACACCATCGTCCAGCTGCCGCCCGGCGCTACCGAGGAGCGGACCCAGGCTGTCCTGAAGCAGGTCGCCGACCACTATCTCAAGGACGAGGCGGACTCGGTGGAGTCGGTGTTCACCGTCTCGGGCTTCAGCTTTGCGGGCGCCGGCCAGAACTCGGGCCTCGCCTTCGTGCGGATGAAGGACTTCGATGAGCGCAAGGCCAAGACCCGCAAGGTCGACGCCGTCGCCGAGCGCGCGATGCAGGCGTTCTCGAAGATCCGCGACGCCCAGGTGTTCGCCATCGTGCCGCCGGCCGTGCCGGAGCTTGGGAACTCGTCCGGCTTCGATTTCCAGCTCCAGGACGTGGGCGGCGTGGGCCATGAGGCCCTGATGAACGCCCGCAACCAGTTGCTCGACCTCGCAGCCAAGGACCCGGCGCTGAGCGGCGTGCGGCCGAACGGCCAGGACGACACTCCGCAGTTCGCCATCGACGTTGACCAGGCCAAGGCCGGGGCGATGGGCCTGACCACCGCCGACATCAACGCCACGCTCTCGACTGCCCTCGGCGGCGCGTACGTCAACGACTTCGTCGACCGTGGCCGGGTGAAGAAGGTGTTCGTGCAGGCCGATGCACCCTTCCGCATGAAGCCCGAAGACCTCGAGCGCTGGTACGTCCGCAACGCCGCCGGTCAGATGGCGCCGTTCTCGTCGTTCGCCACCACCCACTGGACGATCGGCTCTCCGCGACTGGAACGCTATCAGGGCGTCTCGTCGCTGAACGTGCAAGGCTCGCCGGCCCAGGGGCGCAGCTCGGGCGAGGCCATGGCCGCCATGGAGCGCCTGGCGGGCAACCTGCCGGCCGGCGTCGGCTATGAGTGGACGGGGCTGTCACTGCAGGAGCGCGAGTCGGGCGCGCAGGCGCCGGCGCTCTACGCCATCTCGACCATCGTCGTCTTCCTGCTGCTGGCGGCGCTCTACGAGAGCTGGACGATCCCGATCGCTGTGATCCTCGTGATCCCGCTCGGCGTGTTGGGTGCGGTCCTGGCGACGACCCTGCGCGGCCTCTCCAACGACATCTACTTCCAGGTGGGCCTGCTCACGACCATGGGTCTGGCAGCCAAGAACGCCATCCTCATTGTCGAGTTCGCCAAGGACCGCTTCGAGCACGGCAAGACCCTGGTCGAGGCGACGCTGGAGGCGGTGCGCATCCGCCTGCGACCGATCATCATGACCTCGCTCGCCTTCATGTTCGGGGTGCTGCCGCTGGCGATCTCCAACGGACCGGGCTCGGGCAGCCAGCACGCGATCGGCACCGGCGTGATCGGCGGCATGCTCTCGGCAGTCGCGCTGGCGATCTTCTTCGTGCCCCTGTTCTTCGTGCTGGTGCAGCGTCACCTGGCCCGAACGGCGGACCCGCCGGGCGCCGGCCATGTCTCCCACGTGGCTGCCTTTTGGCTTTCAACACCCTCGTGGGGGCCCTGACGGCCGCGACCGCGCTGGGCGGCTGCGCGACGATGGCGCCGCGTTACGAACGGCCGGCACTCCCGGTCGCGCAGAACTGGCCCACGTCAACGCAAGACGCGACCGGCGCTTCCGGCGCGGACGTCGCCTGGCGTGACGTCTTTCAGGACGCACGCCTGCAGGGCGTGATCGCGCTCGCCCTGCAGCAGAACCGCGACCTCCGCGTCGCGGTGGCCGACATTGAGCGGGCGCGGGCGGCCTATGGCGTCCAGCGCGCCGATTTGCTGCCGTCCATCGAAGCCACCGCGCTGGGCGGGCGCGGGCGCACACCCGCATCCCTGTCCCAGACCGGGCAGGCGGAGACGAGCGCGCAATACCGCGTGACCGCCGGCTTCACGGCCTACGAGCTCGACCTGTTCGGCCGCATCCGCAGTCTCAACGAGGCGGCCCGCCAGTCCTACCTCGCCACCGAGGAGGACCGCCGCGCGGTCCAGGTCAGCCTGATCGGCGAGGTGGCCAACGCCTGGCTGACCCTGGCCGCCGACCAGGAGTTGCTGGCCATCACCGACGATACCCTGGCCACCCGCGACGCGGCCCTCCAGCTGACCGACAGGCGGTTCCAGGCTGGCGCCGCTTCCGAGCTGGACCTGCGGCAGGCGCAGACGTTGGCCGAGCAGGCGCGCAGCGACGCCGCTGTTGCCAAGGCGCGGGTGGACCAGGACCGCAACGCGCTGCGGCTCCTCGCCGGAGCCGAGATCCCGTCCCATCTCCTGCCTCCGCACCGCCTCGCCGAAGCCGGAGCGCTGGCCAATGTGCCGGCCGGCCTGCCGTCGGATGTGCTGACGCGGCGGCCGGACGTCGCCGCGGCCGAGCGCCGGCTGCAGGCCCAGAATGCCAACATCGGGGCCGCGCGCGCCGCCTTCTTCCCGCACATCAGCCTGACGGCCGCCGTGGGGACGCTGAGTCCGGCGCTGAGCGGCCTCTTCGGCGCCGGCTCCGGCACATGGAGCTTCGCGCCGCAGATTGGCCTGCCGATCTTCGCGGGCGGCGCCAATGTCGCGAACCTGCGCGGCGCGCAGGCTTCGCGCGACGCCTACGTCGCCCAGTATGAGAAGGCAGTGCAGATCGCTTTCCGAGAGGTGGCAGACGCATTGGCGGTCCGTGCGACCGCAGAGGACCGCGTTGCGGCGCAGACACGGCTCGTGGAGGCGGCGAGCGCAGCCCAGAGGCTGACCCAGGCGCGCTACGACCGCGGCGTGGACAGCTATCTTGAACTGCTCGACGCTCAACGCACGCTCTATGCGGCCCGGCAAAGCCTGGTGGCTGCGCAGCTGGCCCTGGTCGCCAACCGCGTGGAGCTCTACCGCGCGTTGGGCGGCGGGGGTCGGAGCTGACAGCGGAGCTGCGCCGCACGGGGCCGTCAAGCCAGGGCTTGAAGGCCCGCGAGGAAGGTGAATCCGGGCCCCTCCACCCGGACCTACGGAGGTTGGCCTTCCGGGCTGACGCCAACGTCCGCGCCTCGTGCCGTGGACGGCTCTCTATCCCGCGCCAGCTCGGTCCCGAACCTCGCTTGTGCTGGAGCACAACCGCTTGCCGTCCATCTGCGCGAGGCTGGAAGTGCTTCAAGCCCTGAGCATATTCGCCGCCTGCGTGTAATTGTACGCCTCGTACAGCGTCCACATACCGCCCGCGATGAACACGACGCCGACAAGGATAAATAGGGTCATCAAGCCGAGCGCGATGAGTGTCGCGCCCATCAGATAGCCAACCGTTGTCGGGATGCTGTAGACGGCGCGTGTCTTGTCGTTGCGCAAGGCTAGCGCCTTGAACACGCCGTTCTTCTCGCGTCCGGCCAGCGTCACCTCATCGCCGTCGCGGAGATCCGGAACATCGGCCAGCTTGATTTGCGCCGAGCGTTCGCCCACGCGAAAGGCGATGACCTGTCCGGTCTTCACGGACCCGCCATTACGGCCGAACGTGCCGCGTGTTTCCGTCGAATGACGAATACCGCTGACGGCGCCGCTCAGTGTTGTCAGTCCCATATCAATCCCCTTTGCGGCTGGAAATAGCTGTGCCCTCGCGGCCTAGAGTCTCGGCGCTTGCGCCTGTGCGTCCGCCTTGCGTTTGGCTTCGGCCCTGATGCCGTTGACCCATGCGGTGGTGCGCGTGTCCGCCGCCCAAATCGCGCCCACGTCGAGCTGCGAAGCGCGGGCGACGATGACAGGGCCGTAGGTGCAGTGAACGTAGGACAAGACCTGCCCGCAGGTGGCGATATCCGCGGGCAGCGACCAGGATCAGCCCGTCACGTCGCTGATATCGTTGGCGCGCCAATCAGGCGGCATGCTCGATTGGACGCAGTAGCGCGCGCTGCGGTCCCAGCCGTGCTCGCTCTTGGCGGTGAAGGCCGTATCCCCCTTGAGGGTGTAGATGGATGTGCTGGTTTCCGACGGGGCGCTGCCCTGCAAATCCCCGCAGGCTTCGGTGACACGGTAAGTGTTCGGTCCCGTTTGCTCGATTTTCTTGAATTCGCAGAAGTCGCGCGCGCCACCAATGCCTTCACGACGCAGGAGCGTCGTGGTGGCGTTGGAGGCTTGGCCGCACGGGGTATCGCTATCGACGTAATAGCCGTGCTTGAGCGGCAGCCCCGCGACGGTGGCCACTTGCGCCTTGGCCGGAACGGCTTCCGGCGTGGCGGTCGCGGCAGCTTGGATTGCGGTGACGGTATTGGCTTTGACCTCAGTAATTTCAGCGGTGTTGCCGGTCTCCACGGCCACCACGGCCCCCGTGGCGGCGGTATTCTCCGCCGTCGCAGCTTTCTGGCCGCAGGCGGCAAGCCCCGCCGCGAGCAGCAACAGCACGATGAGAGGGCGGGTTTTGCTCATGACATCTCCGCGCGCAAAAGTCCTTTCGGTATGGTTAGGGCGCCACTGGCTGGCTTTCGTCCCCTAAAAAGGGGAGGAATCAGGCAGGGTAGGACGGCTGAGCGCCATCCCGCCGTACTGCTCAGGCAGGGCTAATTTCAGCTGGTGTAAGTTAAGTTTAGCTATCGGATGAATGAAGGGGCGTTTCACTGCCATGGCGCCACAAGAATTCTATGAGTTTTCACGAACATCGGGATTGATTGCCCATCTTTACGATGCGGCCATAGATGACGCCTTGTGGCCCGGCACCGCGAACCGCATCGCGGAAACCCTCGGCTCGACCAGCACCGTTCTCAAACTCCACGGCGAGGGCGCCCGCGTGAACCTACTGGAATGCACCGACAACCTGATGGTGTCCGAGCGGGAGCAGGCATGGGCCGACGACTGGCACCGCAAGGATCTATGGGTGGAGCGCAGCGTCGCCTACGGCATGGAACGAATAATAACCGACGAGGACTTGGTCACGCGCGAGGAACAGGCGCGCAGCGGCTTTTATCAGGAATGGCTCCGGCATCTGGATATTCATCACATGCTCGGGGCGGTGTTCCCCGCAGCTGATGGCGCTATCGGGGTGCTCGGCGTCCATCGTCCGTGTGAGGCCGGACCCTATAGCGTAGCGGAGCGGCAGCAGGTGGCGCTGGTTCTGCCGCACTTGCAGCAGGCGCTGCGTCTCGGGCAGCGCTTCGCAGCGGTATCCCAAGCCCATGCCGCGAGCTTGCAGGCGCTCGACAAACTGGACACCGGCGTTCTGATGGTGGACGGCACGGGCCGCGTCATTCAGGCGAGCAGCATGGCGGAGCGCCTGTTGCGCGAGAACGCGGAGATGGCCGTTGTTGGCGGACGGCTGGCGCTACGGACGCCCGCGCAGCACAACAAGCTGCTGTCTCTGGTACGCGGCGCGGTGGATACTGCCCGGGGCAGGATTGCCGAACCCGGCGTGACGCTCTCCATTCCGCGTCCGCACCGCATGCCGCTGGCGCTTGAGGTCGCCCCCTTGCGCGAAGCTGTATCGACCTTTGGAGCGCAGCGGCCTGCCGTTCTGGTCTTCATCCGCGACCCCGAAGCACCGATCTCCGTCGCGCGGCTTCGTGAACTCTTTGGTTTAACCCGCACCGAAGGCGTCGTTGCCGCCGCACTCGGGCAGGGAGCCTCGCTGGAGGAAATCGCGGCAACCATTGGCATCGGCCTTGCCACCGTGCGCAGCCATCTCAAACGCATCCTCGCCAAGACCAGTACCCATAGACAAGCGGAAGCGACGGCATTGCTGGCGCGCAGCGTTTCGACTGTTTCAGATCAATGAGCCTTTGGGCGCGTCCGGCCTTGCCGGGTTCCGACGTTGCGATGCTCGCGCGAAGCTGACGCGCCGCGATCCTCAACGAATATCTCGTTCCCGGTGCACAGCCGAGGACCGCTTGTGGCGCGTTGCCGACCCTTAGGTCGCCCCTATTCCTTCCTTGGAAGTGGAGTGATCAGTTCAGCCGGCGTGACGCCGAGGGCCTGAGCTATCTCGAACAAGGTGACGACCGTCGGGTTACGCCGCCCTTGCTCAAGACCACTGATGTACTGCTGGGTCAGCCCCGAGAGCTCCGACAACCGCTCCTGCGTCAGGCCACGAGCCTGACGGAAATGCAGCGCATTCCGCCCGACGAGCCGACGCATATCCATCCGGCGAACGTGGCCGGATACACACTTTGGTGTTTATCCACTATAGTATGTATTCGTCGTTGGCGGCCCTCGCCGACAGCCCGAGAGCATGTAGTTCGCATGACCGCGTATGATGCGTCTGCGTCGAGCGATACCCCCTCCTCCACGGAGCGTGCGTATCACCGCCACCGTAAATGGCTGCTGGATTTCCTGCGCAGGCGGTTTGGCAACCTCGTGAGCGAGGACGCGGCCCAGGAGGCGTTCGTGCGGACGCTGGCGAGCGGGGCCGTCGTGCGCAACCCGCGGGCCTTCCTGGCGAAGGTGGCGATCCGGGCGGCGCTGGAGGAGGTCCGGCGGCGGCCGGAGCCGGGGTTCGTGTATGAGCCGCCGGTGTCGGTGGAGGCGGACGCCGAGACCGCCGTGCTCCTGGAGCAGGTGCTCGTGGCCCTGCCAGAGCCGATCCGCGACGTGTTTGTCTTGAGCCGGTTCGGCGGTCTCTCTAATGTGGAGATCGCCCAACGCTGCAACCTGTCCGTGAAGCGGGTGGAAGCCCGGCTGACGGAGGCGCGGCGGAGGTGTGCGGCCCTGATGCAGGACTGAGGCGGCAGGCGTGGCCATGAGCGAGTCAACGGATCGCGCGACCGAGGCCTCCCAGTGGTTCACCGTCATGACCCGGGGCGACATCGATCCGGCGGACCTTGAGCGGTTCCGGGCCTGGCGGCGCGTGCCCGAGAACGCCGCCGCGTTCGATAAGGTCAAGCGCGGCTGGGAGGCGGCCGGCGGGTTGGCCGAGCGGCCCGCGATCGTGTCGATGACCGAGGCGGCGCTGGCCCGGTATCCCGCCAAGCCGACGGGGACCCGGCCAATGGGGCCGTCGCGGCGGTTCGTCCTGGCGCCGCTGGCGATCGGGGCGGCCAGCGTGGCGGTCGCGGGCGGCGCGCTTCTGGCCTGGCAGGCGCGCGAGCCGGTCTTCGCGACGGACGTCGGCGGCCAGCAGTTGCAGGTGCTGCCGGACGGCTCGCGGGTGCGTCTCAACACCGACACCATGGTGCGGATCGCCTTCCGGGGCGGCGAGCGCCGGGTCGTGCTGGAGCGCGGCCAGGCCTTCTTCGACGTGGCGCACGATGTGTCCCGGCCCTTCGTGGTCGAGGCCGACGGCGCGCGGGTGCGGGCGCTGGGCACCAAGTTCGACGTCCGCCACGACACCGCCGTGGTCAAGGTGACCCTCGTGCAGGGGCGCGTCGAGGTCCGCGCTGGGGATGGTCAGGAGGCCGTGCTGTCGCCCGGCGAGGCGATCGTCGCGGATCGGCGCGGGCTGTCGCGTGTGGCCGCCGTCGACGCGGGCGAGGTGGCGAGCTGGACCACCGGCCGGCTGACCTTCTCGGGCGTGCCGCTGCGCGACGCGGTGGCCGAGGTGAACCGCTATTCCGAACGCAAGGTGGTGCTGGACGCCCCTGAGTCCGTGGCCGGCGAGCTGGTGAGCGGCCAGTTCGTGGCCGGCGACGTCGAGAACTTCGTGGCCGGCGCGCGCTCGCTCTACGGGCTGAAGGTGACCGCCGAGACCCCTCGGGAGATCCGACTATCGCCCGGGTGACGAAATTTTTCTGACGGACCCGCGAGGGTTTTGCGGGTCAGAGCCCCTCTAGACCTGCAGACGAACCCCCGGGCGCCGAAGCAAGACCATCCTGGTCGCGCCAGACCCGCGGTCGTCGCGGGGGAAGCATGTTCGAAGCTTACGCGTACCAAGTCGCCCGTCGGTGGGCCTGGCTGGCCTCGGCGGCCTGCCTGATCGCGGGCGCCGCCCAGGCGCAGACCTACGCCGTGTCGCTGAAGGCCAAGGGGCTGGAGCCGGCGCTGATCGGCCTGGCGACCCAGACCCGGCAGCAGATCATGTTCTCCAAGAGCGTGGTCGCCGGGCGGCGCGCCCCGGCCGTGCAGGGCCAGATGACGGCGGAACAGGCCCTGGAGCGCCTCCTCGCCGGCACCGACCTGCGCGCCCGCCGCGTCAATGCCAGCCTAGTGGTGGTCGAGCGCGCGCCGCCGGAACAAGGGGACGCCGCGGGCGCGCGCCCTTTCGACGTCGCTGAGGGGCCGGTCGGGGATAATGGGGCCGGCGCGCCCGCCGAGCCGTCACCGGTCGGCCTTGTGTCCGCCCCCCCTGCGCCCGTCCCGTCGGAACCCACCCTGCTCGACGAGGTGCGGGTCACCGGCTCGCACATCCGCGGGACACGGAGCGCCTCGCCGCTGATGGTGATGGATCGGGACGACCTGGAGCGCTCAGGACACGCGACGGTGGCCGGGGCGCTGGCCGCCCTGCCGCAGGCCTTCGCGACGGGCGCCTCGGAGGGCACCCTCACCACGGGCTCGGACCGCATCGTGCGCAACGTGAACTATGGCGCGAGCGTCAACCTGCGGGGCCTCGGACCCGACGCCACCCTGATCCTGGTGAACGGCCGCCGCCTCTCCGGCTCCGGCTCCTTCGGGGACTTCGCCGACATCTCGTCCATTCCGTCGGCGGCGGTCGAGCGGGTGGAGCTGCTTCTGGACGGCGCCTCGGCGCTCTATGGCGCCGATGCCGTGGGCGGGGTCGTCAACACCATCCTGCGCAAGGACGTGGAGGGCGCCGAGACCCGCGCCTACGCCGGCGTCGGCACGGCCGGCGAGCCGGCCCAGGTGCAGCTGTCGCAGACCTTCGGGCGGCAGTGGACGGGCGGCGGCGTCTTCGTGGCGCTGGAGTACCAGAAGCGCAACGCGTTGCGCGCCGAGGACCGCGACTACACGGCCAGCGCCGACCTGCGCCCGCTCGGCGGCAGCGACTGGCGGGCGACCAACAGCTTTCCTGGCAATATCCTGGGGCCCGACCCCGTCACCGGCGCGCTGGTCCCGCGCTGGGCGATCCCGGCGGGCCAGGACGGCGTGGGTCTCAGCCCGTCCGACTTCATCGACGGCAGGTCGAACCTGCAGAACCAGCGGGCCGGCATCGACACCCTGCCCCGCCAGGTGCTGCAGTCGGTGTTCCTGACCGCCCACCAGGAGCTGGGTGGGATCGAGTTCACCGGGGACGTGCGCTACGCCTTCCGCAAGTACGCGGTGCGCACGGCGGGCAACGTCACGCGGCTGACCGTCAACCGCGCCAATCCGTTCTTCGTCTCGCCCGACGGCTCGGCGTCGCATTCGATCGCCTATTCGCTGCAGCCCGAGCTCGGCAACCCGCTCAACATCGGCTCGGCCGAGACCTGGGCCGCGTCGCTGGGGGCCAAGGCGCCGCTCTTCGGCGACTGGCTGGCGGACGGCTATCTCGGCTTCGGGCAGGAGATCAGCGAGTCCGACACCACCGGCGTGCTGCAAACCCTCTATCTGAGCGAGGCGCTGGGGACGACGCCCGACCGGCCGGAGACCGCCTTCAACGTCGCCCGCGACGGCTACTTCAACCCCTTCTCAGGGAGGCCCGGGGCCAACAGCGCCGCCGTCCTCGACTTCATCGGCTCGGGCTTCTCGAGCAGCCGCATCCGCATCCGCTCCTGGGTGGCGAGCGGCCAGGCCGACGGGACGCTCCTGCGCCTGCCCGGCGGCGCGGTGAAGCTGGCGCTGGGCGCCCAGGCCCGGCGCGAGACCCTGGTGCGCTCGGGCCGCACCTTCGCCTTCACCGCCGCGCCTTCGCCCCAGATCTCGGCCGATGTCGCCCGCGAGACCCTCTCGGCGTTCGGGGAGCTGCGCGTCCCGCTGGTCGGCGACGCCAACCGACGGCCGGGCGTGGAGGCGCTGGAGCTGTCGCTCGCCGGCCGCGTCGAGCGCTATGACGACGTGGGGACCACCGCCAACCCCAAGGTGGGCGTGCTGTGGCGTCCCACCGAGGACCTCACCGTGCGCGGGACCTACGGGCGCTCGTTCCGTGCGCCGGCGCTGCGCGAGGTGCACGATCCGAGCTCGGCCTCGTCGCTCCAGCTCAGCCAGGCCGACGGGGCACACGTCCGGGTGCTGGTGCTCGGCGGCGGCAACGAGGACCTGGAGCCCGAGACCGCCAACGCCTGGACCTTCGGGGCGGACTATCGCCCGAGCGCGGTCCCGGGCCTGGCGCTCGGGTTCACGGCCTTCGACATCGCGTTCAGGAACCGTATCGACCGGCCGGTGCAGCAGAACGCCGCCGCCGCCCTGATCGACCCGACACTGTCGCCGTTCGTGCAGAACATTTCCCCGGCCACCAATGCGGCCGACCGCGCCCTGATCGTCGAACTGCTGGCGCGACCCGGGACGCTCGCCTCGGCCGCCGCCTTCCCGCCGGAGGCCTTCGCCGCGATCGTCGACAACCGATATGTGAACACCACAACCCTGCGGGTCCGCGGGGTCGACGTGACGGCCGGCTACCGGTTCTCGGTGGGCGGCGACGAGGTCGCGCTCGGCCTGAACGGCACCTACATGGTCGACTACAAGCAGCAGGTCACGCCCACCTCGGCGCCGCGCGAGCGGGTCGGCGTCGCCGGCTCCCCGGTCAAGCTGCGGGCCCGGGCGACGGTGGACTGGACCCATGACCGGCTGACCCTGGGCGCGGCCTTCAACTACGTCGACCGCTACCGCGACGTCGCAGGGACGCGGATCTCGGCCCAGCCGACCGTCGACCTGCAGGCGCGGCTGGCGGCGCCGGACCGCGGCTTCGCCCGCGGGGTGTCGGTCAGCCTCACCGTCCGCAACCTCTTCGACGAGGGCCCGCCCTTCTACGACAACCCGGTCGGCATCGGCTACGACCCCACCAACGCCGAACCGGTGGGGCGCTTCGCCGCCATCCAGATCACGCGCGCTTGGTGAGATCGGGCCATGAAGCGTGCGTTGGGGCGCGCCCTCGCGGCGCTCGCCCTGCTGGCCGGCGCGCCCCACGCGCCGGCCAGCGCCCGGCCCTTCACCGTCGGGGACCTGCTGCAGCAGGAATCGTTCGGCGCCGTCGTCATCGACCCCGCGGGCCGCTGGGTGGTGTTCGAGCGCCGCGGTCCCTATGCGTCCGCGGCGCGGTTCGACGACGACCAGGGCAACCCGATCGGGACGAGCCGGCTCTTCATCGCCGAGCGCGGCGGCGCCGGACCCGCCCGGCCGCTGCTGCCCGAGGCCGCGGCGGGCCAGCTGATCGGGGCCCTGTCGCCCTCGGCCGCCCGGCTGGCGGTGTTCCAGATCCACGACGGCGACTGGCGCGTGGGCGTGGTGGAGCTGGCGACCCGAAGCGTCCGCTGGCTGGACCTGGCCGTCCCCAAGCCGCACCGCGGCCGCCTGCTGCAGTGGCGCTCGGACGAGGAGCTGCTGCTGGTCGACCGGGGCGGCGGACCGCTGACCACCAGCGACCGGATCGGCCGCGTCTCGGCGGAGCTCCTGCCGCGCCTGTGGGCGCAATCCGCCGCCGGGCGCGGTGCCCACACGGTCGTCGGCAGCGGCGCCTACCGCGACGTGCGGCCGCGCCCGGCGCCCGGACGCCTGCTCCGGATCGACGTCGAGACGGGGCGCGCCGTCGAGGTGGCGCGCGGCGAGATCGTCGACCTCGAACTCGCCCCCGGCGGCCGGCATGTGGCGTTCCGCACCCTGGGCGCGGACATCCAGTCCCGGCCCGGCCGGCAGATCCAGGGCGACTGGGGGGTCAGCCCGCAGGTGGAGCGCCTGCAGGTCGCCAACCTCGAGACCGGCCAGGTCGCCACCCCGTGCGCGGCGTGCGACGTGCTGCCCAGCCTGATGGCCTGGTCGCCGCGCGGGACCGGCCTGCTCTTCTTCGCGCGGGAGGGCGACACGCCCTGGAGCGCCGGACGCCTGCGGCGCTACGACGTGCGCCCGGGGCGGATGAGCGTCCTGGACGACGCCGGCGCGACGCCGACCGTGCTGGGTCGCCCGGAGATCGTGCGCGCCGACTGGATGGGGGAGGTCCCGATCTTCCTGGGCCGGGCGAGCACGCCCGGCGCCGGCCGCGCGGACTGGTACAGCTGGGACGGCGCGCGGGCCGTGAAGCTGACGGGGGCCCTGCCGGCGGCGGCGGCCACCTTGGTCACCCTCGGTCCGCAGGGCTTCAGCATCGTGGTCGACGGCCAGCTCTGGTCCGTCACGGCGACCGGACGGGCGCGGCGCCTCGGGGCGGCGAGGTCGGCCGTGGCGGCGCCGCCGCCGAAGACCCGGGACCGGCGGCCGCTGGCGACGGCGCGGGCGCTCGGCTCGGTCGTCGCCGCCGACGATCCGGGGCGCCGGCTCGTGCGGATCGGGCCGGACGGGCGCCGCGCGGGCCTGGCGTTGCCGGCCGACGGCGTCGTCGAGGCGGTGGGGCCGGACGCCCTGGGCGCCGTCGTCCGCTTCGACCGGCAGGGCCACGAGGCGCGGCTCGAGTGGCGCGGGGGAGAGGGCGCCGGCCGGGTCCTGGCCGAGATCAACGGCCGGCTCGCCGACACCGATCCGCTGGACGTGCGGGCGATCCGCCACACGGGCCCGGACGGCCAGCCGCTCACGAGCTGGCTCTACCTACCGCCGCGGCGCGACGGCCCGCCGCCGCCCCTCGTGGTGAAGGTCTACTCCGGCGACACCTACCGGGTCCCGCCGCCGTTCAAGCCGCCGGTGCTGGGCCTGCAGGGCGACACCCGCGTGCTCGTGGGCCAGGGCTATGCCGTGCTGGCGCCCAGCCTGCCCCGGCCACGGCCGGCGCCGGGCGCGGGCGAGGAGCCTGCCCTCGGCCTGGCCGACCGCATCCTGGCGATCGTCGACCAGGCGGCGGCCGATCCGGCCCTGGCCGGCGCCTTCGACCCCGAGCGCCTGGCGCTCTGGGGCCACAGCTATGGCGGCTACACGGTAATGGCGACCCTCACCCAGACCGACAGGTTCCGCGCCGCGGTGGCGGTCGGCGGCTACGCCGACCTGGTCGCCAAATGGTCCTCGTTGCCGGTCCCGCACCGGCCGCGGCCGGACGAGGGGGTGCGCAGCAACTATGTCACCGGCGGCATGGAGTCCGGCCAGGGCCGCATGGGCGTCCCGCCCTGGGCGGACCCCGCCCGCTACGCCCGCAACAGTCCGCTCCTGCAGGCGGACGCCATCACCACCCCGCTGCTCCTGGCGCACGGCGACCAGGACGGCGCGGTTCCGCTCACCCAGTCCGAGGCCATGTTCTCGGCCCTCTACCGGCAAAACAAGGACGCCCTGCTGGTGACCTACTGGGGCGAGGGCCACTACATCTCCAGCCCCGGCAACGTGCGCGATCTCTATGCGCGGGTGCGCGAGTTCCTCGACGCGCACCTGGCGCTTCCGACTACCGCCGCCGAGGGGCCCGCGGAGAGTCCGGCGCCCGGCCCTGCCAGTAGCGCACCCACGCCTCCACCGGGGCGGCGTTGAGGACGTCGTTGGGCCGCCCGCCGTGGATCAGGTGGGCCGGATCGAACGCCCGCTCGAGCGCGGCGCGGTCGAGGAGCCCGGCCTCGGCCAGGCAGCCGTCGCGCAGGTAGGGGAGCAGGGTCTCGCGGCTCGCGGCGACCAGGCGCGAGAAGTAGGCGGTGAGGCTGCCCTTCGACCGGCGCCGGCGCACGACGTCCGGCAGGCGGGCCGCCAGCGCCGCGCGGGCGAAGGGGCGGTCCTGGACCCCCGCCGCCAGGGTCGCTACGGGAATCGAGAGGCAGAGCTCCAGGATCGGCTGGGCCGCAAGTGGGAAGACCAGCGCCCCCCGGCGGCGGCGGCGGCAGTCGCCGCGCACGACGTGGGTGTTGGCGAGGGCGCAGATCTGCAGCTGTCGCGCGAGCGGCAGGTCCCGGGCCGCCGCTTCCCAGGGGTGGACGGCGTGGGCGGCGAGGTCGCGCAGCGCGGGCGGCATGAGCGAGGCGGCCGTCTTCGGCAGGCCCGCCCCGCGCCGAAGTGCGGCCCGCGCCTCGCGGTAGACGGACCACACCGGTTTGTGCAGCCGGCGCGCGGTGTCGACGAGGACCCGCGATCCCAGGGCCGCGGGCTCCCGGCGGCGGACCTCTTCGCTGGCCACCCAGGCGGTCGGCATCTGGTAGAAGACCGCGTCCCCGCCCTGGCCCGACACGATCGCCCCGGCCTGGCAGGCGTCGAGACGACGGGCCATGTCGCGGTCGCGCGCGGCGTCGGCGCCGTTGAGGCCCGGCCAGAAGCTGGGGACCAGTTCGGCGAAGTCCTCGGGCGTCAGGGGCGCCGGCGGTTTGCGCACGACGGTGAGCGCGGCGCCCAGGCGGTCAGTGACGGCGCGCGCATAGGCCCGCTCGTCGCCCTCCGGCCGGTCGTCCACCCGATGGACCCACTGCGCGACCCGCCCCGCCGCGCCGCCCGCGGCCAGGGCCCCGGCCACGATCGAGGAATCCAGCCCGCCGGAGAGATCGACGAGGAGCCGTGCGTACGGGGCGACGGCCGCGGCGACGCAGGCGTCGATCCGGGCCAGCAGCTCGCCCGCCGCGGCCGCGTCGTTCAGGGCCGCCGGCGCGCAGAAGCGGGCAGGATCCCACGCGAGGCGGCCGCGATCCTCGCCGTGCACGGGGGAGAGGCCGCCCGGCGGGACGATCCGCACATCGTCGAGCAGCGAGACGGCGGTCGCGCCCGCGGGCGCGACTAGGGTGAGGGCGATCGCATCCCAATCGAGGGCCAGGCGGGGCGGCCGCAGCCACCCGGGCGCCGCCGTCAGGTCCGAGGCCACCACCCCCACGCCTTCGCGGGTGGTCCATCGGCAGCACTCCAGTTCGCCGGAGGGATCGCGCAGCACCCACGGCGGCGTCGCCTCCTCCCCCAGGATCGCCACGTACCGGCCCCAGTGCGCCCGCAGGAGCGCCTGAGCCGCGGCGTCCGGGTCCCGCGCGGCGGTGTCACCGCCCGCCAGGGGCGACAGGCCGGACGGCGCGCCCGGCATCGGATGCAGGTGGCCGAGGACGACGCCCGCCTCGCCCGGCAGGGGCGTAACGTCCAGGCCTTCGCCGCGCGTCCAGATGGCCAGCCGGGCCGACGCCATGCGCTGGCGCCAGCCAGGCTCGTGCGCCAGCCCCGCCGTCGCCTCGGCGAAGGGCCCGGCGCCGTCTTCGCCGGGTCCGCGGACGAGGACGATGTAATGCGCCGGGGCCGGCATCAGATCACCAGGATGGGGGTGAGCGGGACGAGCGTCTCGAGGTCGTCGTCCAGCACCACCTCGCCGCGCTGCAGCCAGCAGTGGGCGCGGAACGGCCAGGTGCGCACGCCGAAGACCCAGCGGGCGTCGTGGCCGTGACGGCGCAGCAGCCGCAGCAGCATGAACGAACGCAGCAGGCACTTGCCCGGCGCGGGCGCGAAGGGCGCCCACCGGTGAAAGCTTTCGACGGTCTCCAGCAAGGCGGGGCCCGGCGGCGTGTCGGCCGCCGCCGTGGCCCCGTCGCGCGCCGTGGCGACGAGCTGCGCCAGAGGCCGCCGCCAGTAGGCCTGCGCCAGGTCGGCCATCGCTCGCGCCCCCGCCAGCCCGTCACGCCAGCGAGGCGGCGCAAACGGGCCGCACATGGCGCTCGTCGTGGCCGTCGTTAGGGACGGCGGAGGCGGCCGGTCGGGAGATCCGTCGGCGGCGAGGCCGGCGCGGCGGAGCTCTTCGGCGAATCCCGGATCCGCCACGCCGACCACGCGCCGGGCGGCGTCCAGGCGCAGGAGAGCGGCCGCCTGCGGCACGCAGACGTAGCGGTCGCGGGCGACGTCGAGGAACACCGCGTCCTCGTCGATGGCCACGCCGTGGACGTGCGGGGCAAGGCGGCAGGGTGGATGAGAGGGGCGCATGGCGAGGGCCGGCGCCGGGGGATCCCGGCGCCGGCGTCGGCTCAGCTGTAGAGGATGAAGGGATCGTCCTCGAGCTCGTCCTCGCCCACGGGGGCGTTGGTGAGGGCGCGCGCGCTGCCGAAGCAGATCAGGCGCGAGGTCGGCAGATGAAGCTTGGACATCGCAGTCCCCTTTCGAGTGAACGGTCGCCGGGATTGGCGATCGCGACCACGACACGCCTCTGCGACTCTATACTCAAACTATATCGGGATATATTTAGATATATTCTCAGATGCCGCTGGCGCGCGTCGGCCGGACGAGGTCCGCCAGGCGTTCGACGAGGGCGGCGCGGCGCCCGTGGAAGGCCTGGATAGCCGTCGGCCGGGCCCCGTGACGGGCGGGGTCGGCGAGGCGCAGCAGGCCCTCCGCTTCCTGCGCGAGATCGTCGATGAGGTCGACCTCGCGCCGACGCACCGGCGCCAGGCGCACCGCCACCGTGCGGTAGGCCTCGATCGTCACGCGGCTGCCGGATTCGACAGCCCAGGCCAGGAACAGGCGCTCCACACAGCGGATCGGATCGTCGTCCGTCATAAGCTCCGAAAGGCGCAGGTCGCGGTGCGATGAGCGCGTCGCCCCCTGTGACATCAGCAGGAGTTGCTCGCTCAGTCGGTAGAGCGCCGCGATGTCGGCGGCCGAGAGTTCCGGGACGAAGAAGCCGTCGCCGCGGCGTTCCTCGAGCACGCCCTCACCCGCCAGCCGCGAGAGCGCCTCGCGCACGGGCGTCGGGCTCAACCGCAGGGCCTCGGCGATCTCCTTGGCGGTGATTCGGGTCCCGGGCGCGAGGTCGCCCTCGCGCAGGCGACGCCTCAGGTCGACCAGCGCCTGCCGGAAGGGCTCCCGTCGCTCCGCCATCGGACTGCTCCGCACCCGCCTGCGAGACCGGCCAGTCAACGCCCTGCCACCCAGGCTGGCAAGGGCGATATATTCATCACAGACAGTTGTTTCGAGACAAAATTCGGCAAGAACGTCCGGACGGCGACCAGATCGCCGCATCGCGGAAGTATTTCTGCCGACGAAGACCGATGTGGACTGGCGGCGCGCTTAGTGCCGGTTCAGGGCCGGCTTCGGGCCCCATCGGCGCAGGAGGTCCGCCCGCAAGTCCTCCACCTCGGCGTCCAGGGCGGCCAGGGTCGCGGCGTCGGCGGTCCGGGCCTCGCAGATCAGGCGCAGGCAGCGGTCGACGATGGCGCAGGCTTCGGGATTGCCTCGGACCCGCAGGCGGAGGTCGACGAAATAGAGCAGCGCCTGGTCGAGCGATGTCGTCATGGCCCTCTGTGGAACGGCGTTGGAGGGGCTGCAAGCGGCGGCGGGTGCGGAGGAAGGGCCGGCCAGGGGCGAAGAGACCCTGGAGGAGGCTGCCATGACCTCGAAGATCCGATCGGGCGGCACGCTCGCCGCCCTCGTCTGCGCGTACGGCGGCGACCTCTACGCCGGCGGGCGACGCGCGCTGGTGCCCGCGCCGGGACATAGCCCGCAGGATCGCTCCGTGTCGCTGCTGCTGCAGGACGGCCGGGTGATCGCCCACGGTTTCGGCGGCGCGGACTGGCGCGAGGTGCTCGACGACCTGCGCGACCGCGGCTGGATCGATGGCGAGAACCGCCTCCTGGAGGGCGGGGTGCCCCTGCCCGAGGGGGGCTTCCGCGCAGCGGCTCCGACCCGCGCCGAGCGCACCCCCGCGGCTGTGCGGCTCTGGCGCGAGGGCGGGCCGATCCGGGCCGGATCGCCGGCCGCGCTCTATGCGGCGGCCCGTGGCGTGGACCTGGCGCTCGCCGATGGCGACGCCCTGCGGGCGCACGCCGCGGCGCCGGCCTTCGCCTATGCGGACCGCGGTCCGCGCCGACCGGCCCTGCTGGCGGCGGTGTGCGATCCCACGGGCGCGCTCACCGCGGTGGAGATCACCTACCTCGACGGGCTCGGGCGGCGCCGCGCCGCGGGGCGGCTGTCGCGCAAGACCATCGGCGCCGTGCCGGCGGGGAGCGCCGTGCGGCTGGCCGGCCCGGGCCCGGCGATGCTGGTGGGCGAAGGCGTGTTCACGACGCTCTCGGCCATGCGGCGGTTCGCGGTCCCCGGCTGGGCGCTGCTCTCGACCGGGAACCTGCGGCGCTGGCGACCGCCGCCCGGGGTGCGTCACGTGCTGATCGCCGGCGACCGCGGAGCGGATGGGGAGCGCTCTGCGGCCGTCCTGCAGGCGGCGCTCTCGGAGACTGGGGTGTTCGCCGAGGTCGCGCTGCCGCCGGCGGGCTACGGCGACTGGAACGACCTCGACCAGGAGAAGGCGGAGGAAGGGCGGACAGGGGCGCCCGGATCCTGAGGGAATGGTCCTTCTGGGCCGGGTGGGAACCGACCCATGTCCAAGTTCAATCGTTCCAAGATGCGGCTCGTGGCCCCGAGCGTGGAGCCGGCCACGCCGGACCGCACGCCGGTCGCCTATGCGCTGCGCGATCTCGCCGTGGCGCCGGAGAACCTCCGCTTCGCCGAGCCGGCGGACGACGGGATCGGCGAGCTCGCCGAGACCATCTTCGCCGCCGGCGTCCTGCAGCCCCTAACGGTGCGCCCGGGTCGCGGCGAGGAACGCGCCGGCATGGTGCTCGACGGCCGCCGCCGGCTGCTGGCGCTGGGCGTGCTCTGCGAGGCCGGCCGGATCGCCGACGACTATCCGGTGAGCTGCTTCGTCGAGACCGACGTCGCCCGCCAGGCGGCGGCCGTGGTGCTCACCAACACGGCTGTACCCGTGCATCTGGCGGACGTGATCGTGGCCATCGGCAAGATGCTGAAGGCCAGGCTCACCATCCCGGCCATCTCCGGCGCGCTGGGCTACGGCGAGATCGAGGTCCGCCGCCTCGCGGCCCTCTCGGAACTGCATCCGAAGGCGCTCGAGGCCCTGAAGGCGGGCCGCTGCTCGCTGCGGCAGGCCAAGCTGCTCGCCCGGCTCCCGGACCGGGACGCGCAGGGCGAGATCGCCGAGGCCGCCCTGAACGGCTTCGGCTTCCAGGAGTGGCGGGTCGCCGAGCGGCTGGACGCGGGCCAGGTGACCATCCACGACCGGCGCTTCGCCTTCGTGGGGCCCGAGCGCTACGCCGCCGCGGGCGGCCGGCTCGAGAGCGACCTCTTCGGTGAGCGGGCGGACGTCGTGCTGGATCCCGACCGCCTGCAGGCGGCCTGGACCGCACGCGCCGAGGCGATCGCCCGGGGGCTGGCCGACGGCCGCGGCTGGCAGGTCCATGTCACCGTCGATGAGTTCGACGTCGAGGACGAGGGGCTCGAGCCCTTCGGCGACGGCTACGGCATGGAGCTGGAGGGCGAGGAGCGGGAGGCTTGGCGGACGGCGGCCGCGGCGGCCCGGGCGGCGCGCGATGCGCTCGCCGCGCGCGACCTCGTCGAGGCGGACTGCGACGGCGACATCGCCGCCTACCTCGCCGCCCGGCTGGCGGAGGACCAGGCCGAGGCGCCCACGCGAGAGGTGCGCCTCGTGGCGGTCTTCGCCGATGCGACCACCGGGCTCGACGTCCGCGCCTGGGGCCCGCCCGCCCCCGTCGTGGAGACGGACGAGGAACAGCCCGCGCCGACGGACGATGATGAGGATGCGGACGGTCCGCCCCGGCCCGCGCCGCGCCTGTTCGCGGTCACGGCCGCGCCGGTCGCGGTGGCGCCGGTCGTCGAGGTGGAGGGCGTGAACCACGGCCTGCACGAGCTGCGCACGGACGTCGCCACCCGCGCCCTCATCCGGGCGCTGGCGGACGACCCCGTCGCCTCCCTGGTGGCGGTCGTGGCGCGGCTGTTCTGCGTCCTGGTGCTGCACCAGGGCGTCGGCCGGGGCGGCGCAGGCGCGCTCAGCCTCGCGGCCGAAGCCTACAGCCGCGCGCGGACGCCGGCGATCCCGGAGCTGGACGGGGAGGTGCGCCGCAGGCTGGCCGACCGGCGGGAAGCGTGGGTCGCCTCGGGCCTCTCGCCCATCGCCTGGGTGGCGGCCCTGGACGCCGAGACGCGGATGGCGCTGCTCGCGGAACTCGCGGCCCTGAGCCTCGACCTTCGGGAAGAGCGGACGACCAGCGTGCGCCGCGGGGCGCGGGCCGAGGCGGTGGAGATCGCCGCCCTCTGCCACGCCGACGTGACGCGGCACTGGACGCCGGACGCGATGTTCCTGGCCGCCCATCCGAAGGCCAAGCTGCTCGCCATGCTGGCCGAGATGGGCGCCGAGGCGCCGCTGGCCGCCGGCGCGCGCAAGGACGAGCTCGTGGCCCTGGTGGCCGAGCGGGCCGCCGAACGCCGCTGGGCTCCGGCCTACCTCAGCTGGGCCGCCGAACCGCCGCAGGCCGGCGACGATGACGAGCCGCCGCCGGACGCGCCGGACGGATCGCCTGACGCCGAGGCGGCGGGCCAGCCCGAGGTCGAGCCTTCGGCTTCGGACGACGCCGCGCCGCGCGCGGCCTGAGCGCGCGCCGGGGCCGGACGCCCTTCGCGAGCATCGAGGGTTCCGCGCCTGTGACGCGGGCGCGCCTCGGTGCGGGCACGTCTGGAGCACGTCCCGCCGCCATCGGCGGCGGCTCCCACCGCGGTCCGGCCTTCGGCCGACGGCGTCGTTGCGGTCGCTCCGGGATGGCGCCGTCCCTCTGGGGTTCAGCCGAGGTCCGGCAGGTCGCCGTCTGGAGCGACGGCGGCGACGATGTCCGCGTGCTCGGC
>JADHED010001155.1_pt1 | contig 24389 bp, 20 predicted proteins | sample 8952041 | NCBI WGS metagenome assembly JADHED01 (sample SAMN16124423, study PRJNA663239) | bioreactor sludge metagenome | isolation source: sludge (control) | place: India:Bengaluru | collected 2018-09-08
AGACCAAAAATCCATCGGTTTTATTTGTTCCATCAAGCGTCCAACACTGCACTAGGGCCGCATCCTGCGGCGCAGGTCGAGGGTGAACGGAAACTCGCGGCTGCCCGGCAGGGCGATGGTGGCGGGCGGCACGGCCAGCGGGCCCGGCGTGTGCCCGGTGCGCGAGAAGCGCGCCAGGCGGCGGCTTTCGGCCTCGTAGGCGTTGACGGGGAAGCTGTCGTAGTTGCGCCCGCCCGGGTGCGCCACATGGTACTGGCAGCCGCCCAGCGAGCGGTTCATCCAGGTATCGACCAGGTCGAAGGTGAGCGGCGCGTGCACGCCGATGGTGGGGTGCAGGCTGCTGGGCGGGTTCCAGGCCTTGTAGCGCACTCCGGCCACGAACTCGCCCTGCGTGCCCGTGGGCTGCAGCGGCAGCGGCTGGCCGCCCACGGTCACCACGTAGCGGCTTGCATTGAGGCCGGTCACGCGCACCTCGATGCGTTCCAGCGACGAATCGACGTAGCGCACGGTGCCGCCGATGGCGCCCTCTTCGCCCATCACGTGCCAGGGCTCCAGCGCGCTGCGCAGTGTCAGCTCCATGCCCATGGACTGCACCGTGCCGATCAGCGGAAAGCGGAACTCGAAGTGCGGCGCGAACCATGCGGCGTCGAAGGCGTACCCGGCTGCGTGCATGTCGGTGAGCACGTCGCGCAGGTCCTGCCAGATGAAGTGGGGCAGCATCCAGCGGTCGTGCAGTTCGGTGCCCCAGCGCGCGGCCGGCGCTGTGTAAGGCTGGGCCCAGAAGCGCGCGATGAAGGCGCGTAGCAGCAGCTGCTGCACCACGCTCATGCGCGCGTGCGGCGGCATCTCGAAGGCGCGCAGCTCCAACAGGCCCAGGCGGCCGGTGCTGCTGTCGGGTGAGTACATCTTGTCGATGCTGAATTCGCTGCGGTGCGTGTTGCCGGTCACGTCGATGAGAAGGTTGCGCAGCGTGCGGTCCACCAGCCAGGGCGGCATGTCCTGGCCGTAGGTGGCGCGGTTGGCCTCGATCTCGTGCAGGGCGATCTCCAGCTCGTACAACTGGTCGTTGCGTGCTTCATCGATGCGTGGCGCCTGGCTGGTGGGGCCAATGAACAGGCCGCTGAACAGGTACGACAGGCTCGGGTGGTTGTGCCAGTACAGCAGCAGGCTGGCCAGCAGCCCGGGTTTGCGCAGGAAGGGCGAGTCGGCCGGCGTGGCGCCGCCCATCACGAAGTGGTTGCCGCCGCCGGTGCCGGTGTGGCGGCCATCGGTCATGAACTTCTCGGCCGACAGGCGTGTCTGCCACGCGGCCTGGTACAGAAACTCGGTGTGCTGCACCAGCTCCTGCCAGTGGCTGGCGGGGTGGATGTTGACCTCGATCACGCCGGGGTCGGGCGTGACTTGCAGCAGCTTGAGTCGCGCATCGCGCGGCGGCGGGTAGCCCTCCAGCACGATTCTGACGCCCAGGTCTTCGGCCGTGGCCTCCACGGCGGCGAGCAGATCGAGGTAGTCGTCCAGGCGCGCCAGCGGCGGCATGAAGACGTAGAGCACGCCGTATTTTTCGCCCACTTTCTCGGCTTTGGGGCCGTTGGCACGGCGCGGGTCGCGCACCTCCACGCACAGCGCCGTGCGCGACAGGCCTGCGGCCGACTGGAATTTGCCCGGCGGTTGCAGGCCCGCATGCGGGTCGGGCTGCCCGGCCTGGCGCGCGTGGTCGCCACCTGCGCTGCCCTGCGTGACCCGCCGTGCTTCGCCCGGGGCGGTGGCGCTTGCCAGATAGGGCAGGTCGCGGTCGCCGGTGATGGATTTTTGTGCAAGGGAATACCGCGCGCGCAGCGTGGCGGCAGCTGCCAGCGGTGCCCGGGGCGCGGTGGGGTCTTGCGCGATCAGGTGCTCGGCGTCCGACGCCTTTACCCAGGGCAGGGCGTCGAGCGGCAGGCGCCAGCCCATGGGTGAGTCGCCGGGGATGAGCAGCATGCGCTCGTCGCGAAAGAACCAGGGGCCGGTGCTCCAGGCGCCATCGCCGGGTTGCAGCGGCAGCACATAGCCCACCACGCTGTCGAGCTTTTGCTCGAACACGCGGCGCAGGCGGGCGCGCTCCAGTTCGTCGTCCAGGCGGGCGTCGAACGGGTCCACATTGATCGGCAGGCGCCGCTCGCGCCACAGGTAGTAGAAGGTGTCCTCGTAGCCGGGCTGGATGGTGTGGTCGCTGATGCCCAGCTTGCGCGTGAGGTGGCGCACAAAACGCTCTGCATCGGCGCTGGTGTAGTGCGATGGCTCGCGCTCGTCGGCGAACAGGGCGGGGTTGTGCCAGGCCGGCTGCCCGTCGGCGCGCCAGCAGATCGACAGCGCCCAGCGCGGCAGCTGCTCGCCGGGGTACCACTTGCCCTGGCCGAAGTGCAGAAAGCCGCCCTGGCCGTACTCGGCGCGCAGCTTGTGCACCAGTTCCGTCGCATAGCCGCGCTTGGTGGGGCCCAGAGCGTCGGTGTTCCACTCGGGTGCGTCGCGGTCGCCCACGGCGACGAAGGTGGGTTCGCCGCCCATGGTCAGGCGCACGTCGCCGGCCTGCAGGTCCGCGTCCACCTGCTCGCCCAGAGCCAGCACGGCCTGCCATTGGTCTTCGGTGTAGGGCTTGGTCACGCGGGGCGATTCGTGGATGCGCGTGATGTGCATCTCGTGCGCGAACTCCACTTTGGCCTCGTCCATCAGGCCCTCGATGGGCGCGGCGCCCGAGGGTTGGGGTGTGCAGGCCAGGGGAATGTGGCCCTCGCCCGCGAGCAGGCCGCTGGTGGCGTCCAGACCGATCCAGCCCGCGCCGGGCAGATAGACCTCGCACCAGGCGTGCAGGTCGGTGAAGTCGTGGTCGGTGCCGCTGGGGCCGTCCAGGGCTTTCACGTCGGGCGTGAGCTGGATCAGGTAGCCCGACACGAAGCGCGCCGCCAGGCCCAGGTGGCGCAGCAGTTGCACCAGCAGCCAGCCGGAGTCGCGGCAGGAGCCGCTGGCCTTGCGCAGCGTCTCTTCGGGCGTCTGCACGCCGGGCTCCAGGCGGATGAGGTAGCGGATGTCTCGCGCCACCTGCTGGTTGAGCCCGACCAGAAAATCGATGGTGCGCTGCTCCTTGCGGTCAATCTGGGTCAGGTAGGCCTCGAGCAGCGGCGTCAGCGGCTCGGTGGCCAGATAGGGCGCCAGCTCCTGGCGCGTCAGCGCGCTGTATTGGAAGGGGACGGTCTCGGCCTCGGGCTCCAGGAAGAAGTCGAAGGGGTTGTACACCGCCATTTCCACCACCAGGTCCACGGTGACCTTGAAGCGGCGCGTCTTCTCGGGGAACACCAGCCGCGCCTGGTAGTTGGCGAACGGATCCTGTTGCCAGTTGATGAAGTGCTGCGCGGGCTCGACCTTCAGCGAGTACGAGACGACGTTGCTGCGGCAATGCGGCGCAGGCCGCAGTCGCACGATCTGCGGCCCCAGGCCGACCGGCCGGTCATATTGGTAGTGGGTGACGTGGTGGAGTGCGGCGTGGATGGGCATGCACGGGCGCTGCAAATTTCGTGCCGCCGGAAACGCTGCGCCTTGCCCCGAAAAAAACCCGCCGCGCACCAGTTTGGTGAAGAGCCCGGCCCTGTCGGCACCAGGGGTGGGCCCGGAGTCGGCGCAATGCGCCTGTGGAACTACTGCTTGCGTGCGGCAATCGCCTTTTCGGCGGCCTGCACCAGGTCGGCGCCGATCTGGCCCTTCCACTTGTCATAGACCGGGCGCGTGGCCTTGACGAAGGCCTCGCGTTCGGCGGGGCTGAGCTGCGTCACGGTCACGCCCAGATCCCCTATCTGCTTGAGCAGCGGCTTGTCGGCCTCGATAACGCCCTTGCGCGCGATGGCGATTTCTTCACGCCCGGCCTCGATGGCGGCCTGTTTGACGGCCTCGCGGTCGGCCGGCGTCCAGCTGTTCCACACTTCCTTGTTGACCACGAAGACCAGCGGGTCGTTCATGTAGCCCCACATGGTGATGTGCTTCTGCGCCACGGTGTGCAGCTTGGCGGCGGTGAAGATGGACAGGGGGTTCTCCTGGCCATCGACCGCGCCGCTGGCAAAGGCGGGCTGGGCGTCGGCCCAGCTCATTTGCGTGGGGTTGGCGCCCAGGGCGGTGAAGGTGTCCAGGAACAGGGGCGAGCCCACCACGCGGATCTTCATGCCCTTGAGATCGGCGGGGCTCTTGATCGCCTGCTTGGAGTTGGAGATTTCGCGGTAGCCGTTTTCGCCCCAGGCCAGGGGTACCACGCCCGCCTTGTCCAGTGTGGCGAAGATTTGCTTGCCCACGTCGCCCTGCGTCACCGCGTCCACGGCTGCGTAGTCGGGGAACAGGAAGGGCAGCGAGAACAGGTTGAGCTGCTTGACCTGGGGCGACCAGTTGATGGTGGAGCCCACGGCCATGTCGATCACGCCCTGGCGCAGCGCGCTGAATTCGCGCGTCTGGTCGCCCTGGATCAGCGATACGCCGGGGTAGAGCTTGATGTTGATGCGGCCGTTGGTGCGCTCGCGCACTTTGTTGGCCCACAGCTCGCCGCCCTTGCCCCAGGGGAAGGCGGTGCCCAGCACCAGCGACATGCGGTATTCGCTCTTGTACGCGGTTTGCGCCAGGGCGGCAGGGGCGGTGAAGGCGAGGGCGGCGGCGGCAGCCACGGCGGAAGTGAGGAAGGTACGCAGTTTCATGGAGTCTCCTTACTATGAAATAAATAGCTGGTAGCGCTTTTTTGACAAGCGTTAGGGCCACTTTCTACCATCAAAGTGATGTTTTGCTGGTGGCGGCGGGTGCGGCAGCCGTGCCCGCGAGGGCGGGGGCAGCGTGCCAGCGTTGCCCATGGTGCGGCGCTACGGATGGTTGTCGCGCGTGGCACCGAGGCCGAACGCCAGCGCCCCTGCGCCGCCCTGCACCAGTCCATACAGGCCATACACGAGGGCCGCACCCACGGCGCCGGCGGCGTCCACGCCAAAGGGCGCCAGCGCCAGCACGGCGGCGGCCTCGCGGGTGCCCCAGCCCCCGACGCTGACGGGCAGCGCAGCCAGCAAAAAGATGGGCGCCATGGCAAAGACCCAGGCCGACCAGGTTGCCTGCACCCCCAGGGCCCATGCACCCGCTGCCAGTGCGGCGGCCGACAGCACCTGCACCGCCATGGATGCCAGCGCCTGGCGCAGCAGCCGCTGCCCCGTATCGGGCTGGTTGGCCAGCGTGTGCAGCGCGGCCAGCCAGCGGTGCGGGGGCGCTTTGCGGCGGCGCAAATGCCGCATGCCGGCCCAGGGCAGCACCAGCCCCAGGCCGGCGGCCAAGCCTGCCAGGCCGGCCAGGGCCCAGGCAGGCACCCCCGCCCAGGGCGCCAGCACCGGGGCCGAGGCCAGCGCACCCAGGGCCCCGAGCACGCACAGCATCCACACCCCGCTGAGCCGGTCCAGCACGACCGAGGCACTGGCCGCCATGGCACTCTCCCCGCTTTGCCGCAAGGCCACCGCCCGGTACACGTCGCCGCCCACCACGGCGCCGGGCAGCAGGGCGTTCAGGCCCATGGCCTGGAAGTACCAGCGCAGCGCAGACCGGCAGGGCATCGCGGCTCCCAGCCACTGCACCAGCGCCCGCCAGCGCAGGGCGGACACGATGTTGGATGCCAGCGCCAGCGCCAGCCCCGCCAGAAGCCACAACGGCTGCGCCTGTCGCAGCCGCTGCCACAGCTGCGAAAGATCCGCCAGCACCACCACGCCCAGCAAGAGGCCCAGACCCAGCAGCCCGCGCAGCAGGGCCTTGTGGGCGCGGCTCATGCCAGCGGGGCGTCAGGTGGGCCGGCTGCAGGGGCTGCGTCGGCCAGTGGGTCGTGCTCGTGCGCGTAAAACTGGGGCTGCCCCCGGCCTTCGTGGTAGATGCGGATCAGCATCTCGCCCACCAGACCGGCCACGATGAGCTGCAGCCCCATCAGCAGCAGCATCACGCCCGTGATCAGCAGCGGCCGCCCGCCCACATCGTGCCCCAGCAGCTTGAGCCCCGCGAGCCAGGCCAGCATCAGCAGGCCCGGCGTGGCCAGCCACAGGCCCATGCCGCCAAAGGCGTGCAGCGGCCTGTGGCGATAGCGCATGAAGAACACGATCAGCATCAGGTCCAGGATCACGCGGAAGGTGCGGTCGATGCCGTATTTGGAAACGCCCCGGGTGCGGGCGTGGTGGCGCACCGGCACCTCGGTGATGCGTGCGCCGGCTTCTTTGGCCAGCGAGGGGATGAACCGGTGCAGCTCGCCATACAGGCGGATGCGGTCGATGATGGGGCGGCGGTAGGCCTTGAGCGCGCAGCCGTAGTCGTGCAGGTGCACGCCGGTGCTGCGCGAAATGAGCCGGTTGGCCAGCATGGAGGGCAGGCGTCGCGACAGGGCCTTGTCCTGCCGCTGGTGGCGCCAGCCCGACACCATGTCCACCTCGGGGTCGGTCTCCAGGCGCTGCAGCAGCAAGGGGATGTCCTGGGGCTCGTTTTGCAGGTCGGCGTCGAGCGTGACCACGTAGCGGCCGCGGACGCGGTCAAAACCCGCCTGCAGGGCGGCCGACTGGCCGTAGTTGCGCACCAGGCACACCGCGCGCAGCCAGGGCCGGCCCGCGGCAAGCTCGCGCAGGCGGGCAGCGCTGCCGTCGCTGGAGCCGTCGTCTACCGCAATCAGCTCGAAGCTCAGGGGCTGGGTGGCCATTGCCCCGTGTATGCGCTCGACCAAGTCGGGAAGGTTCTCGAGTTCGTTATAAATGGGCACCACAATCGAGACTTCGGGCGGTGTGGTGCGTGAATCGCGCATGGGTGGGCTCAGGTGGTGGTCAATGGACTTGGTATTGTGCCAAGGCACAGGCCCGCCAAGCGCTGCCCGCCTTGCTCTCTGCGCCGCTGCGGCTTTATTTTCTGGTTGCCTACCTTGTCTTTCGCTCCGTCGCCCCGTTGGTCCCCCTGGATGCACCCGCTTGCGTGGTGCCTGCTCTGGATGCTGGCCCATGTGGCGTCGCGCGTGGTGGTGTCGCCAGCGCTGGAACTGGATGAAGCCGAGCAGGCGCTGTGGAGCCAGACGCTCGCGTGGGGCTATGGCAGCCAGCCGCCGCTGTACACGTGGCTGCAGGCGGGCTGGTTTGCCCTGCTGGGGCCGGGCGTGCTGGCCCTGTCGAGCCTGAAGTTCATGCTGCTGGGCCTCACGCTGGTGCTGGTGTGGCGCACGGCCCTGCCACTGATGCCCGAGCGCGCGGCGCTGTGGGCGGCAGCAAGCCTGCTGCTCATCCCCGCCATGGGGTGGGAGTCGCTGCGTGATCTGACGCACTCCGTGCTGCTCACCTGCCTGGTCGCTGCCACCTGGTGGGCCCTGTTGCGCCAGCTGCGCCAGCCGCACCCGTCGGGGTTCGCGCTGCTGGGGTTGCTGCTGGGGCTGGGCATGCTCTCCAAATACAGCTTTGCGCTGTTTGCCGCGGTGCTGGGCGGCGCGCTGCTGTCGCTGCCGGCGGGCCGGGCGCTGCTGCGCACCCGCGGAGCCTGGTGGCTGCCGGTGGTGGCACTGCTCGTGGTGCTGCCCCACGGCCTGTGGCTGCTGGAGCACTGGCAGGCCGCCAGCGGTCCCACCATGGGCAAGCTGCAGTCCGCCGGCGCCCAGCACCCGGTGGTGCGCGGCATTTGGAGCCTGGTCAAGGCGGTGCTGTCCAACCTGCTGCTGTTTGCACTTCTGGCGCTGCTGGCGTTTCGCAGCGGGTGGTGGCGGGCCATGCCCTCGGCGGCCACAGGCGATGCCAGCCCGGGGCACTCACCTGCCGACGCGGTCTTGCCGTTGTTTGGCCGCTATCTGCTGTTGCTGTTGCTGGCGCTTGCAGGGCTGGTGGTTGTGGGCGGCGTCACGCATATCAAGGGCCGGTGGCTCTACCCGCTGCTGTGTGCGGTGCCGCTGATGGCGTTTTCCTGGCGGCCCGGGCTGGCGGTGCATAGGGGCGGCAAGGTGTTTGGCGGGATGCTGCTGGGCATGGCGGTGCTGGTGTGGCTGGCGCTGAGCCTGCGGGTCTGGGCCAACGGCCAGCGGGGCGCACCCGACGAGCTGAACGAGCCGGTGGCCGCACTGGCGGGCGCCCTGCGCGCTGCCGGTTATGACGGCCGCAGCCCCATCGTGGCTGGCGATCCCGTGCTGGCCGGGCAATTGCGGCTGCAGTTTGTGCAGGCGCCGGTGTCCGTATGCAGGGTGCCCGCCCCGCAGGCCATGCCCCCCACCGAGCCGCCCGCAGGCGCATGTGCAGTGCAGGTGCTGCGCGGCCGGGCAGGCCAGCCATGGCTGCAGGTGGCGCGCGGCGCACCACCGCCGCCGCCTGGCTGGTGGCACACGTCTGCGCTGCCTGATGTGCCGGTCACGCTCGAGTTTCCCTATCTCCACGCTAAAGCGGGCCAGACCCCCATGCGTTACCAGTTTCTCTGGCGGCCAGCCCCGGCAGCGGCAGCGGCTGCGGCTGCGGCTGCGGCTGCGGCTGCGGCTGCGGCTGCGGCTGCGGCGGCCACACCCTCGCCCCTACACCCATCGTCTTCGCCATGAACACTGTGCTTGTCACTGGCGCTGCCGGATTTATCGGAATGCACGCCTGCGCCCGCCTGCTGGCGCGCGGCGACACCGTGGTCGGCATCGACAACCTCAACACCTACTACGACCCGGCGCTGAAGGAAGCGCGGCTGGCGCGCCTGCTGCCGCACCCGAACTTCCGCTTTGAGCGGCTGGACATCGCCGACCGGCAGGCCCTGCCCGAGCTGTTTGCGCGGGTGCGCCCCACCCGCGTGCTGCACCTGGCGGCCCAGGCGGGGGTGCGTTATTCCATCGACCAGCCGCACGCCTACGTGGATGCCAACCTGGCGGGCTTTGTGAACCTGCTGGAGGCCTGCCGGGCCTGGCCGGTGGAGCACCTGGTGTATGCCAGCAGCTCCAGCGTGTACGGCGGCAATACCCGGCTGCCCTTCAGCGAGGCCGACGCGGTGGACCACCCCATCAGCCTGTACGCGGCCACCAAAAAGTCCAACGAGCTGATGGCGCATACCTACAGCCACCTGTTCCAGCTGCCCACCACCGGGCTGCGTTTCTTCACGGTGTATGGCCCCTGGGGGCGGCCCGACATGGCGCTGTTCAAGTTCACCAAGGCCATCCTGGCGGGGCAGACCATTGACGTCTATGGCCAGGGCCAGCTGGTGCGCGATTTCACCTACATCGACGACATCGTTGAGGGCGTGCTGCGCGTGCTGGACAAGCCCGCCACGCCCGATCCGGCGTTCGATCCGCAGGCACCACATCCCGGCCGCGGCCAGGCACCCTACCGGGTGTTCAACATCGGCAACAACCAGCCCACGGTGCTGATGGATTACATCGCCGCCATCGAGGCAGCACTGGGCGTGCAGGCCAGCAAGCGCCTGCTGCCCGTGCAGCCCGGCGACATGACGGCCACCGCCGCCGACACCCGGGCGCTGGCCGAATGGGTGGGTTTCGCGCCCAGTACCCCGGTCAGCGAAGGGGTGGCTCGCTTTGTTCAGTGGTTCAAGGAGTTTTACGCGGCATGAAAGTCACCGTATTTGGCACGGGCTATGTGGGCCTGGTGCAGGGGGCCGTGCTGGCCGATGTGGGCCACGAGGTACTGTGCGTGGACGTGGACGAAGCCAAGGTGCAAGGTTTGCGCGCCGGGCGCATTCCCATCTATGAACCCGGGCTGCAGCCGCTGGTGGCAGACAACGCCGCCCTGGGGCGTCTGCGCTTCACCACCGATGCTGCCGAGGGCGTGCGCCATGCCGAGGTGCTGTTCCTGGCCGTGGGCACGCCACCGGGCGAAGATGGCAGCGCCGACCTGCGGCACGTGCTGGCGGTGGCCCGCACCGTCGCGCAGTACATGGACGAGCCGCTGTGCATCGTCAACAAATCCACGGTGCCCGTGGGCACCGCCGACCGCGTGGCCGCCACCGTACGCGAAGGGCTGGCGGCGCGGGGGCTGGCGCTGGAATTCGACGTTGTCTCCAACCCCGAATTCCTCAAGGAAGGCGCGGCCGTGGCCGACTGCCAGCGGCCGGACCGAATCGTCATCGGCACCGACAGCGCCCGTGCCGAGCGCCAGCTGCGCGAGCTCTATGCGCCATTCAACCGCAACCACGACAAGCTCCTGGTGATGGACGTGCGCAGCGCCGAGCTCACCAAATACGCGGCCAACGCCATGCTGGCTACCAAGATCAGCTTCATGAACGAAATGGCCAACCTGGCCGAACAGCTGGGTGCCGACATCGAAGCAGTGCGCCAGGGCATTGGCAGCGACCCGCGCATCGGCTACCACTTCATCTACCCGGGCGTCGGCTATGGCGGCAGCTGCTTTCCCAAGGATGTGCAGGCGCTGATCCACACCGCCCACAGCGTGGGCCTGCGCCCCATGGTGCTGGAGGCGGTCGAGCAGCGCAACGCCGCGCAGCAGCGCGTGCTGTTCGAACGCATCCTTGCCCACTACCAGGGGCAACTGCAGGGCAAGGTGATTGCGCTGTGGGGCCTGGCCTTCAAGCCCAACACGGACGACATGCGTGCAGCCCCCAGCCGCACCCTGATGGAAGCGCTGTGGGCTGCGGGCGCCAGCGTGCAGGCGCATGACCCGGTGGCCATGGAGGAAGCCCGCCGGCTGTACGGCCAGCGGCCCGACCTGCGCCTGTGCGCCAGCCCGCTGCAGGCGCTGGAGGGCGCGGATGCACTGGCCATCGTGACGGAATGGAAGGCCTTTCGCGTGCCGGACTTTGCGCGCATGGCGGCGCTCCTGCGCGACCGCGCCGTGTTTGACGGCCGCAACCTCTACCCGCCTGAGCTGCCCGCGCGCCACGGGCTGCACTATGTGTCGATCGGGCGGCCTGCCGCTGCGGCGCAGGGGCAGGCCTCAGGTCAGTAACCCAGCCTGGCGGGCAGCCACAGGGCCAGCTGGGGGAATGCAATCACCAGCACCATGACAAGGAACATGGCCAGCAGCATCCAGCCGACCCAGCGCACGGTGGACTCCATGCGCACGCCGGCAATGCGGCAGGACACCATGAGGTTCACCGCCAGCGGTGGCGTGAACTGGCCCAGGGCCACCTTCAGGGTCAGGATCACGCCAAACCACACCGGGTCCCACTGGTAGTGGTTCATGATGGGCAGCAGCAGCGGCACAAAAATCAGGAAGATCGAGATGCCGTCGAGAAACATCCCCACGGTGATCAGCAGCACGATGAGCAGCGCCAGCACGCCATACTCGCCCAGACCCGAGTTCACGATGGCTTTGGCCACCGGATCGATCACACCCAGCGTGGACAGTGAATACGCAAAGATGCCTGCGAGCGATACAACCAGCAGGATCACCGCCGACAGCTCGCCCGATTCGCGCAGGATGGGAAAGAGGTCGCGCACGGAAATGGTGCGGTACACCACCATGCCCACGAACAGGCCGTAGAACACCGCGACCACGGCCGCCTCGGTGGGCGTGAACCAGCCCGCGCGCATGCCGCCCAGAATCAGCACCGGCGCGGCCAGGCCCCAGCTGGCTTCGCGCAGGCTCTTCCAGAACGGTGGGCGTGGCATGGTCGCTTCGAGCGCGCCCATCTTGTGCTTGCGCGCCATCCACACGGCCGGCACGATCAGCGCGATGCCCGCCAGCACGCCGGGCACCATGCCTGCGGCAAACAGTGCCGGCACCGAGGCACCGGGCACCAGCACCGAGTAGATGATGAACGCGACGGACGGCGGAATGAGGATGTCGGTGGCGGCAGCGGCCCCCACCACACTGGCCGAGAAGGAGGGCGGGTACCCGGCCCGTGCCATCGCGGCAATCATCACCCCGCCAACGGCAGCGGCGTTGGCCGGGCCCGAGCCCGAGATGCCCCCGAGGAACATGGCCACCGCAATCGCCACCAGCGGCAGCATGCCAGGCCCGCGCCCGACCATTGCCACGGCAAAGTTCACCAGCCGCAGCGCCACACCCGAACGGTCAAAGATCGAGCCCACCAGCACGAACATCGGAATGGCCAGCAACGGGTATTTGCCCAGCCCGGCATAGAAGTTCTGGGGCACGGCCAGCAGGCCGAACCACTGGGTCTCGGCATTGGCCAGCGCAATCGCTGCCGCGCCGGCCAGGCCCAGGGCCGCGCCAATCGGCACGCCCAGAAACATCAGCAGCAAAAACGCGCTGAAGAGCAGGGTGGCGATCATGGCGCCACCTCCGGCTGCTGTGCGTCCTGCGCCAGGTACTCGGCGTCCTGCTGGCGCGTGCGCCGGCGCAGCAGCCCGAGCGCGCGCCAGGTGATCAGCGCTGACAGCACCGGCAGCCAGATCGAGTACCACCACTGCGGCACGCCTATGCCGGGCGAGGTTTCCTCAAAACGGTAATCGTCCCAGACCACGCGCACACTGAGTACGGCAATCGTGGCAAACAGCAGCGCCACGCAGGCCGCGCCCAGCTGGGCCAGGCGCCGGCGGCGCAGCGCCGTGCCGCTTTGGCAAAAGAACTCGATGCGGATGTGCTGGTCGCGCGCCACGGCGGCCGAGCCCGCCACCAGGGCCAGAGCGATCATCAGGAACACCGAGATTTCCTCGGTCCAGGCGAAGGACGAATCGGTGAAGTAGCGCACGATCACGTTGGCAAAGGTGATCAGCGCAAGCAGAGCCATGATGAGGACGGTGAGCCAGTCCTCCAGGCGCAGGCTGCGCGGCTCCTCCGGGCTGGGGACGGGGGGCGTGGCTGGGGCAGAAGTGGTGGAATCCATGAACGCTGGGCAGAGGCAGGACAGACGGCTGGGCGCCGCACGGCCGGGCGATTATGCGCGCTGCTATGGAAACTATGTCTTTTGCGCAGCCCATGCCCGCGCGGGCGGATAATGCCGCGCCATGGAAACCAAATGGCTTGAAGACTTCGTCAGCCTGGCTGAAACCCGCAGCTTCAGCCGCTCGGCACAGCTGCGCCATGTCACGCAGCCGGCGTTCTCGCGCCGCATCCAGGCGCTGGAGGCCTGGGCGGGCACGGATCTGGTGGATCGCAGCTCCTACCCCACGCGGCTCACCGCCGCCGGCACCACGCTGTACGACCAGGCGCTGGAGGTGCTGCAGGCGCTGCAGAACACACGCGCCATGCTGCGCGGGCATTCCAGCAGCAGCTCCGACATGATCGAGTTCGCCGTGCCGCACACGCTGGCCTTCACCTTCTTCCCGGCCTGGGTGTCGGCGGTGCGCGCGGACTTCGGGCCGCTCAAGAGCCGATTGATCGCGCTCAACGTGCACGACGCCGTGATGCGCCTGGTGGAGGGCGGGTGCGACCTGCTGATCTCCTACCACCACCCGTCGCAGCCGCTGCAGCTCGACCCCGAGCGCTACGACATGGTGACCCTGGGCCAGGAGGTGCTGGCGCCGTACTCCAAGGCTGGCCCCGATGGCCAGCCGCTGTTCTGCCTGCCCGGGAGCGTGGGCGAGCCGCTGCCCTATCTGGGCTACGCGCCGGGCGCCTATCTGGGCCGTGTCACGGAGCTGATCCTCAAGCAGTCGGGCACCACCATCCACCTGGAGCGGGTGTACGAGACCGACATGGCCGAAGGCCTGAAGGCCATGGCGCTCGAAGGCCATGGCGTGGCCTTTCTGCCCTACAGCGCCGTGAAGAAGGAGCTGCGCGCGCACAAGCTGGTGAGCGCCGCCCCGCCTGGCGTGGAAGATTGGCAGATGATCATGGAAGTGCGCGCCTACCGTGAAAAACCTTCGCGCAAGGAAACCGCCAAGAGTCTGGCGCAGGCGCTCTGGACTTATCTGCAGGCACAAAGCGGGCAGAACCCCATCTGATCTGGCACGGGTGTTGCATGGGTGTTCTGGAAATACCTTAGAAATCGAGCCGCCCAGGGGGCGGTGGAGCACGCACAATACAAAGCCTGCCCTTCCCCTGGGAGGAGCTTGCACCTGGCGCGGCGCCATTAGCGGCGCGCATTGATCGTGCAAGCCATTGCCCCGCAGATCAACCATCATTTCACCCACAAGGAGGATTACTCATGAAGAAGCATTTGCTGGCCGCCGCCATTACCGTTCTGGCCGCAGGCACCGCCATGGCGCAGGCTACGGACACCCTGGCCAAGATCAAGGATCGTGGCTCCGTCAACCTGGGCGTGCGTGACTCCTCGGGCCTGGCCTTCACGCTCGGCGGCGGCAAGTACGTGGGGTTTCATACCGAGATGGCCGAGCGCATCATCGACGACCTGAGCAAGAACGTGGGCAAGCCCCTGACCATCAACTACCAGGTCATCACATCGCAGAACCGCGTGCCGCTCATCCAGAACGGCACCATCGACTTTGAGTGCGGCTCGACCACCAACAACGCCGCGCGCCAGAAGGATGTGGACTTCGCCTACACCACCTATGTGGAAGAAGTGCGCATCCTGACCAAGACCAACTCGGGCATCAACGGCATTGCAGACCTCAAGGGCAAGACCGTGGCCACCACCACCGGCACCACCTCGGTGCAGACGCTGCGCAAGAACAAGCGCGCAGAAGGCATCGACTTCAAGGAAGTCATGGGCAAGGATCACGCCGACAGCTTCTTGCTGCTCGAATCGGGCCGCGCCGATGCGTTCGTGATGGACGGCTCCATCCTGGCGGCCAACGCTGCCAAGTCCAAGGCACCCAAGGACTACAAGATGGTCGGCGAAGTGCTGTCGGTCGAGCCCATTGCCTGCATGTTGCCCAAGGGTGACGCCAAGCTGCAAAAGGCCATGAACGACAGCATTGCGCGCCAGATCAAGGACGGCTCGCTGGCCAAGCTGTACGACAAGTGGTTCATGCAGCCCATCCCGCCGAACAATGTCAATCTGAACATGCCCGCTTCGGATGGCACCAAGGCCGCCTGGGCCAACCCCAACACCAAGCCCATGGAAGACTACGCCGCCAAGTAACTGGCACATCGCAGTCTTGATGGTGTGAGCCCGCCCTGGCACAACTTTCCCGGGCGGGCTTTTTGATGGGGAATGGGCGGCCAGCAGGTAGCCCGCAGGAGGAGGAAAAATGGCAAAGCTGGATTTGTCGGTGTTCTGCGAGGACACCCTGACCAACGAGGTGGTCGCCGGCTGTTTTGCGAGTGGGCAGGACCAGACGTATCTGCAGTGGATGCTCAACGCCTGGGGCTGGACCGTGGCTGTGGCGCTGTGCGCGCTGCTGGTGGCGCTGGTCGTGGGGTCGATCATCGGCACCCTGCGCACCCTGCCGGACAGCCCCTGGCTGGTGCGCTTTGGCAATGCCTGGGTGGAGCTGTTTCGCAACATCCCGCTGCTGGTGCAGGTGTTTCTGTGGTACTTCGTCGTGCCCAAGATCGTTCCGGCCATGCGCGACGTGTCGCCCTTCATCCTGGTCGTGTGCGCACTGGGCTTCTTCACCTCGGCGCGTATCGCCGAGCAGCTGCGCTCGGGCATCCTGGCCTTGCCGCGCGGCCAGCGCTATGCGGGCATGGCGGTGGGCTTTACCACGCCCCAGTACTACCGCTATGTGCTGCTGCCCATGGCGTATCGCATCATCTTGCCGCCGCTCACCAGCGAGTCGATGAACATCTTCAAGAATTCGTCCGTGGCGTTTGCGGTGTCGATCGCCGAGCTCACGCAGTTCTCGTTGCAGGCGGGTGAAGAAACCTCGCGCCCGATTCCGATCTACCTGGGGGTGACGGTGCTCTACATGATCTCGGCGCTGGTCATCAACCGCGTCATGGCCTTCATTGAAAAGAAGGTGCGCGTGCCCGGTTTTGTGGCCGCGGGCACGGGGGGAGGCCACTGACATGCTGAATCTTGATTTCTCCTTCTACAGCTGGTCGCTGGTCAACGACTTCATCCTCAAGGGCCTGTACTTCAGCCTGGCACTGACGGCCGTGGCCACGGCGGGCGGCATCTTCTTTGGCACGCTGCTGGCGCTGATGCGCCTGTCGGGCCGCAAGTTTCTGGAAGTGCCGGCCGTCATCTACGTCAACGGCATGCGCAGCATTCCGCTGCTGATGGTGCTGCTGTGGTTCTTCCTGCTGGTGCCCATGATCATCGGGCGGCCCATTGGCGCGGAGTATTCGGCCGTCATCACCTTCATCGCTTTCGAGGCGGCCTACTTCTCCGAGATCATGCGCGCCGGCATCCAGTCCATTCCGCGCGGCCAGGTCTTTGCCGGGCAGGCCATGGGCATGACCTACGGGCAGAACATGCGGCTGGTCATCTTGCCGCAGGCCTTTCGCAACATGCTGCCGGTGCTGCTCACGCAGACCATCATCCTGTTCCAGGACACCTCGCTGGTGTACATCATCACCGCCTACGACCTGCTCAAGGGCTTCGAGACTGCGGGCAAAAATTTTGGCCGCCCTGAAGAGTCGTACCTGCTGGCGGCCGTGGTGTATTTCGTGATCTGCTTCTCGCTGTCGTACATCGTCAAGCGCATCCACAAGAAGATCGCGATCATTCGTTGAACCCCATTGGAGAAAGCGCTTCCATGTCTGAAAAAATGATTGAAATCAAGAACGTCTCCAAGTGGTACGGCCCCGTTCAAGTGCTGAGCGACTGCTCGGTCAGCATCGACAAGGGCGACGTGGTGGTGGTTTGCGGCCCCTCGGGCTCGGGCAAATCGACGCTGATCAAGACCGTCAACGCGCTCGAACCCATCCAGAAGGGCGAGATCATCGTCAACGGCATCCGTGTCAACGACCCCAAGACCGACCTGCCCAAGCTGCGCTCCAAGGTTGGCATGGTGTTCCAGCACTTCGAGCTTTTTCCCCACCTGTCGGTGACCGAGAACCTGACCATCGCCCAGATCAAGGTGCTGGGCCGCAGCGCCGACGACGCCAAGGTGCGGGGCCTCAAGATGCTCGACCGCGTGGGCCTGATGGCGCACAAGGACAAGTTCCCCGGCCAGCTCTCGGGTGGCCAGCAGCAGCGCGTGGCCATTGCCCGCGCGCTGTCGATGGACCCGATCGTGATGCTGTTCGACGAACCCACATCCGCCCTCGATCCTGAAATGGTGGGCGAGGTGCTGGACGTGATGGTCAGCCTGGCCAAGGAGGGCATGACCATGATGTGCGTGACGCACGAAATGGGCTTTGCGCGCAAGGTGGCCAGCCGCGTGATTTTCATCGACGTGGGTGGCAAGATCCTGGAGGACTGCAGCAAGGATGAATTCTTCAGCAATCCCGAGGCGCGCCAGCCCCGCACCAAAGATTTTCTCAACAAGATCCTGCAGCACTGAGCCTGCTCTCCCGTGAGAACGGGCCTCAACATACTACAGGTCAGTTCATGAAATTGTGGGATCTGCCACCGCTCGAAAACATGCTCGACGCTCCAGATCCGACAGCCTCCTGGAGCGCGGTCAATGCGGCGACGGCCACCGGCTGCTCGAGGACGCGGTTTATTGATCGCATACGATAGACTTCTCCCGATCATGCGCGCGTGGTGCAGTGGCGGCCCTTCCAAGCCAACCCAGGCATCATGCGAGGGGCGAATCGTTTGGGAGAGATGCAGGCTAGTGCAGTGTTCGACGCTTGATGGAACAAATAAAACCGATGGATTTTTGGTTTGGGCCAGGCGCAAGCCGGAGCGATAGCCGTAGCTATCGCGAGGATGTGCAACGCCGCCCAGGCCGAAAAGGCGCGGTTTTATGTTCCAGATAGCGTCGAACACTGCACTAGAAGCTTCAGTAGCCAATGAAAGTCAAAGACTTGGAGCGTATCTGGCGCTTCAGGTGCAGAGTGTCGAATAAGCATTTTTGATAGCGTTTTGCGCTTGTCCCTTATGGATTACCCCGGAAACTTGTTTGTAGTCTCTGCCCCCAGCGGGGCGGGCAAATCCAGCCTTGTCAAGGCGTTGATGGAGCTGGATGCGCGTGTGCAGCCCTCGGTATCGCACACCACGCGTGCACCGCGCGGACAGGAAAAGCATGGGCGCGAATATTTCTTTGCCTCCGAGCAGGAATTCGACGCCATGGTGGTGGGCAATGGCTTTGTCGAATGGGCCAACGTGCATGGTCGGCGCTATGGCACGTCGCGCAAAGCCATCGAGGAGCGTGTGACCCAGGGCGCCGATGTGGTGCTCGAGATTGATTTCCAGGGCGCACTGCAGATCAAGCAGGCCTTTGTGAATGCCGTGCTGATCTTCGTCCTGCCGCCGAGCTGGGAGGAGTTGCGCTCGCGCCTGGAGCGGCGCGGAGAGGACGCCGCCGACGTGATCGAGCTGCGCCTGAAGAACGCGGCGCAGGAGATGGAGCAGGCCAGCAAGTTTGACTTCGTTATAATCAACGAGGTCTTTGAACGAGCGCTTTTCGACTTGAAAACCATTGTTCACGCCCAGCGTCTGAAGTACGCCGCACAGCGTCGCGCCCGGGCCGAGACCTTCGAATCGCTCAACATCCCCTGATTGTCCCCGGAGAATAACCATGGCCCGCATTACCGTGGAAGACTGCCTTGAGCAAGTTCCCAACCGTTTTCAACTGGTGCTTGCCGCCACGTACCGCGCCCGCATGCTCAGCCAGGGTCACGCCCCCAAGATCGAAAGCCGCAACAAGCCGGCTGTGACAGCGCTGCGTGAGATTGCCGCTGGCAAGGTGGGGCTGGAGATGCTGAAGAAGGTGCCGGGCTGATCGTTCGTCACTGCCTGCTCGCATGAAAAAAGCACCGTATTGACGGTGCTTTTTTCATGCGAGCAGGTTGTGTGTCGGCCGAGCAAGTTACAGTTGCGCCATGAATGGCGGGTTCAACAAAGCAGTTGCGACGGGTTTGTCTGCCGGTGTGGCAGCGTCTGGCAGCGCGTCAGCGGCGGTGGCCAATGCGGCGGCCGCCAGTTTTGCCGCGCTGCTGGAAAAACTCGACTATCTGGACAGCGCCAGTATCGAGCAGGTGCGCCGGGCATATCGCTTTGCCGATACCGCCCATCTGGGCCAGCTGCGCAACAGTGGCGAGCCTTACATCACCCATCCCATTGCCGTTGCGGCACTGTGTGCCAGCTGGAAGCTGGACGTTCAGGCCCTCATGGCGGCGCTGTTGCACGATGCCATGGAGGACTGCGGCATCACCAAGGCCGACCTGATCGATCAGTTCGGCGCACCGGTGGCCGAGCTGGTCGATGGCTTGACCAAGCTCGACAAGCTGCAGTTCAACACGCGCGAAGAGAACCAGGCCGAGTCGTTTCGCAAGATGCTGTTGGCCATGGCGCGCGATGTGCGCGTCATCCTCATCAAGTTGGCTGACCGCACGCACAACATGCGCACACTGTCGGACATGCCGCGCAGCAAGTGGGGGCGCATTTCATCCGAGACGCTGGAGATCTACGCCCCCATCGCGCACCGATTGGGGCTCAACCAGACCTATCGTGAGCTGCAGGATCTGGCTTTCCGCCATCTGCACCCGTGGCGTTATGCCACCCTGGCCAAGGCCGTCAACAAGTCGCGCAGCCGCCGCCGCGACATAGTGCACAAAGTGCAGGCCGACGTGGATGCGGCCTTTGCCCGTGTGGGCATGGCGGTGCGTCTGGCAGGCCGCGAAAAGACCTTATATGCCATCCACCAGAAGATGAGCCTGAAGAACCTGAGCTTTGCTCAGGTGAGCGACCTATACGGTTTTCGCGTCATCGTGCCGTCGGTGACCGACTGCTACACCGCGCTGGGTGTGCTGCACCAGATGTACAAGCCCGTGCCAGGCAAGTTCAAGGATCATATTGCCATCGCCAAGCTCAATGGCTACCAGTCGCTGCACACCACCGTGGTGGGGCCGGCGGGGTTGAACATCGAGTTTCAGATTCGTACCGAAGAAATGCACGTCGTGGCCGAGGCCGGCGTGGCGGCGCATTGGCTCTACAAGGCGCAGGACGCGACTGGCGCGGCCGACCGCATGGGCACCAAGTGGCTGCAATCCTTGCTTGATATTCAGAACGAGACGCGTGATGCAGCGGAGTTTTGGGATCACGTCAAGGTTGATCTGTTTCCGGATGCGGTCTATGTATTCACGCCCAAGAGTCAGATTCTGGCCTTGCCGCGAGGCGCCACGGCGGTTGATTTTGCCTATGCCATTCACAGCAATGTGGGCGACAGAACCACGGCAGTGAAAATCAACGACGAGCAGGTGCCCCTGCGCACCGAGCTTAAGAACGGCGACGTGGTGGAGATCATCACGGCCGCGGACGCCAAACCCAATCCGGCCTGGTTGGCCTTTGTGCGCACCGGGCGTGCGCGCTCCAAGATCCGCCACTACGTGAAGACTCTGGCGCAAAGCGAATCCGCAGACCTGGGAGAAAAGCTGTTGACGCAGGCGCTGCGCGCCGAGGGCATGGAACAACTGCCCGATGCCCAGGCGCATGCCGCCATCTGGGACAAGCTGCTGCGCTTTACTGGCAGCAAGACCCGCGTTGAGCTCATGACCGACATCGGCCTGGGCAAGCGCATTGCCAGCATCATCGCCAAGCGACTGGTGCTGTTGCTGTCGGAAGATGGTCAGCGTCCTGACGCACTGCTGCTCACGCGTGAGCGTTACGGCGCGCATGAACATGTGTCGCAGGGCGGTATCACGCTCGATGGCAGTGAAAGTGCATCGGTGCAATATGCCAGTTGTTGCCGTCCGGTGCCTGGCGACCCCATCGTTGGTTATCTCGGTCGCGGCGAAGGGCTGGTGGTGCACCACGCGCAGTGCGCAGTGGCCAAGAAGTTGCAGGACAAGGATGGCGAGCGTTTTATCACTGTGGATTGGGCCGATGAGCCCGCGCGCGCCTTCGAGACGGGTATTACCGTCACCGTGACCAATGGCAAGGGCGTACTGGCGCGCATTGCTTCGGAGTTCGCAGGCTGCGAGGCCGATATCGTGCGCGTGGATATGGACGACGCCATGGACACCACGGATCTGCGTTTTGTGGTCACCGTGCGCGACCTGGCCCATGTGGAGGCGGTGCTGCGTGCCTTGCGCCGCACGCATTCCGTGCTGCGGGCCTTTCGCGTGCTGCCGCAGCTGGCCTGACCGGCCCTATTGCGGCGTGGGGTAGGCCACCGACAGGATTTCCAGGCTGCGTATCCCGGCGGGCGTTTGCAGCACCACCTCGTCGCCCTCCCGCGCCTTGAGCAGCGCGCACGCGACAGGGGACACCCAGCTGATCTGCTGGCGGGCGTTGTCCGCCTCGTCCACGCCGAGTATGGTCACCGTGCGTTCGACACCCTCGTCGTCAACATAGGTCACCGTGGCGCCAAAAAAGACCTGGTCGCTGCCGGCATGCGCGGATGGATCCACCACCTCGGCGATCTCCAGGCGCTTGGTCAGAAAGCGGATGCGCCGGTCGATCTCGCGCAGGCGTTTTTTGCCGTAGAGATAATCACCGTTCTCAGAGCGGTCGCCGTTGCTGGCGGCCCAGTGCACTACGTCCACGACCTTGGGTCGCTCATCGTCGATGAGCGACAACAGTTCGGTGCGCAGGCGTGCGTAACCCTGAGGCGTGATGTAGTTCTTGCCGCCGACGGGTATCGCGGGCAGGGCGGGGTCATCGTCCTCCGTGTCGGATTCTTTGGTAAAGGCTTTGCTCATGCGCGCATGATGCACAAACGAAAAAGCCCTGAAGTCTTTCAACTTCAGGGCTTACCGTTTGGTGCGGCTGGCAGGAATCGAACCCACGACCCCTTGGTTCGTAGCCAAGTACTCTATCCAGCTGAGCTACAGCCGCCAAGCTTTGAATTGTAGCACGAAAAAATCGGCACTTTTCAAAAAATCGTCGTTCGGTTGATGGCTGCAATTGCGTGCCAGTCCGCCGTGCGACGAAGCGCGAATTGTAGCGGAGTTTTTTGTGGTTTTTGGGCAAGTGCGCTTCCTGCGCTGTCAGCGGCGCTTGTAGCCCAGGCAGGCCCCGGCGTTGGGCAGGCCCTGGCATTCGCGCTGTAGCCGGCGGTCGCGCTCGGCGGTGCTTTCGCCGGAGTGGTTCTGCTGGTGCTTGATCTTCACCGAGCGAGACTTCTTGGCAGTCTGGCCCGTGCTGTTGCGGGCGTCTTGCGTCGCAGTTGCCGGGGCTGCGTGCGCGGGCTGTGCTGCATGCAGCCAAAGAACCATGGCGCCTGCAGCCAAGAGGCGTGTGGCGATGTTGTGGGGTACGTGAAATGCGGTCAAGTCGTGCCTCCCGTGGTGCAAGCTGGGTGTTGTATGTGATGGCATGGATCATGTCGCGCAGCCTGGGTTGGCTGGCATCCGGAACCCCCCGGGTGGGCATGAAGAGCGGCAGGCGATATAATCGACAGGTTTTGCATGGTGCAGAACGCACGCCAGGGGCCATTCCAGTCGCTGGCGCAAGTAAAACCAGGGACCGTCCATTGCGGCGCTCCTCTCAAGGAAGAAACATGATCGCATCCTCCATCAAGGCCGAAGTCGTCAAGGCCAACCAACGTGCTGAGAACGACACCGGTAGCCCCGAAGTGCAAGTGGCCCTGCTGACGGCCCGCATCAACGAGCTGACCCCTCACTTCAAGCAACATGCCAAGGATCACCACGGTCGCCGCGGCCTGCTGCGCATGGTGAGCCGTCGTCGCAAGCTGCTGGACTACCTCAAGGCCAAGGACGCTGACCGCTACACGGCCCTGATCGCCAAGCTGGGTCTGCGTAAATAAGCCTCGAACCAGTCCAAAGCGCCTGAGTTAGCTTGCTAGCTCAGGCGTTTTTTACTTCAACACCGGAGAAATCAGAGCGAAGCTGTGTCATTCCATACCCGTGTTAGCTATTCAATTTATAGCTGTTAGCGCTTGTTTGGAATGGCATCGCTGTCTGTTTAATCTCCATTCTCTTGCTGTCAAAGCGTTGGCAGCTCATTTTTCAGGAGTAAACCTATGACGATGTTCAACAAAGTCACCAAGACCTTCCAGTGGGGCGACCATACCGTGACCATGGAGACCGGCGAGATCGCGCGCCAGGCTTCCGGTGCCGTGCTGGTCAATATCGACGACACCGTGGTGCTGGCCACCGTGGTCGCATCCAAGACCTCCAAGCCCGGCCAGGACTTTTTCCCGCTGACTGTCGATTACATCGAGAAGACCTACGCCGCCGGCAAGATCCCCGGCAGCTTCTTCAAGCGCGAAGCCAAGCCGTCTGAGCTGGAAACGCTCACCAGCCGCCTGATCGACCGCCCGATCCGTCCGCTGTTCCCCGAGGGTTTCTACAACGAGGTGCATGTGGTCATCCACACCATCTCGCTGAACCCCGAGGTGGACGCCGACATCGCCGCGATGATCGCCGTCTCGGCAGCGCTGTCGGTTTCCGGCATTCCGTTCAACGGCCCCATCGGCGCCGCGCGCGTGGGCTACATCAACGGTGAGTATGTGCTCAACCCCGGCCAGACGGCGCGCAAGAACAGCCAGATGGACCTGGTGGTTGCAGGCACCGAGGCGGCCGTGCTGATGGTCGAGTCCGAAGCGCTGCAACTGCCCGAAGACGTGATGCTGGGCGCCGTGGTGTTTGGCCACGAACAAGGCCAGATCGCCATCAACGCCATCCACGAGCTGGTGCGCGAAGCTGGCAAGCCGGTGTGGGACTGGCAGCCCGAGGCCAAGGACGAGGCCCTGATCGCCAAGGTGGGTGAGCTGGCCGAAGACAAGCTGCGCGTCGCCTACCAGAATCGCAACAAACAGCTGCGCACGCAGGCTTGCCGCGAGGCCTACGCCGCCACCAAGACCGCTTTGACAGAGCAGGGCGTGGCGTTTGACGGCGTCAAGGTGGACAACATGCTGTTCGACATCGAGGCGCGCATCGTGCGCGGCCAGATCCTGGCCGGCGAGCCGCGCATCGACGGCCGCGACACGCGCACCGTGCGCCCCATCGAGATCCGCAACAGCGTGCTGCCGCGCACCCATGGCTCGGCCCTGTTCACGCGCGGCGAAACGCAGGCACTGGTCGTCTCCACCCTGGGCACCGAACGCGACGCGCAGCGCATCGACGCGCTGGCCGGCGAGTTTGAAGACCGCTTCCTGTTCCACTACAACATGCCTCCCTTTGCCACCGGCGAAGTGGGCCGCATGGGTTCGACCAAGCGCCGCGAAGTCGGCCACGGCCGCCTGGCCAAGCGCGCTCTGGTGGCCTGCCTGCCGAGCAAGGAAGAGTTCCCCTACACCATCCGCGTGGTCTCCGAGATCACCGAGTCCAACGGCTCCTCGTCCATGGCCTCGGTCTGCGGCGGCTGCCTGTCGATGATGGACGCGGGCGTGCCTATGAAGGCGCATGTGGCCGGCATCGCCATGGGCCTGATCAAGGAAGAGAACAAGTTCGCCGTGCTGACCGACATCCTGGGCGATGAGGATCATCTGGGCGACATGGACTTCAAGGTGGCGGGCACGTCGGCCGGTATCACGGCGCTGCAGATGGACATCAAGATCCAGGGCATCACCAAGGAAA
>JADHED010001157.1_pt1 | contig 24370 bp, 14 predicted proteins | sample 8952041 | NCBI WGS metagenome assembly JADHED01 (sample SAMN16124423, study PRJNA663239) | bioreactor sludge metagenome | isolation source: sludge (control) | place: India:Bengaluru | collected 2018-09-08
GGCCCGAACACCGGGAGCGGACCAGCCTCAGGCCCTTGGACGGTGATTCGCGCCAAGAACGACGGCGTCATGCCCGGCTTCACCGTGCGCGACACGGCCGGGCAGGTCTGGTTCCTGAAGTTCGATCCGCCGGGCCATCCCGCGATGGCCACGGGCACCGAGGCGATGGTGGCCAAGCTGTTCTGGGCCCTGGGCTACCACGTCCCGGAGGTCCACCTCGGCACGCTGCGGCCCGGCGAGCTTGAGATCGATGGCGCCGCGCGAATCACCACGCCGAACGGCCGCCGGCGCGCGCTCGAGCACGGCGACATCCAGGCGCTGCTCCGCAAGGCCCATCGTCGAGCCGATGGCACGTATCGCGTGATTGCGAGCAAGGCGCTCCCGGGGAGGCCGGTGGGCGGGTTCCGCTTCTACGGCACCCGGTCGGACGACCCGAACGACCTGGTCTCGCACGAACACCGCCGCGAACTCCGCGCCTACGGCACCTTCGCGGCCTGGCTGAACCACGTCGACTCGAAGTCGATCAACACCCTCGACACGGTGATCGAGCAGGACGGGAAGATGGTGCTGCGTCACCACCTCCTGGACTTCGGCTCGACCATCGGGAGCGCCGGCGTCTACCCGCGCGAGGCCTACGAGGGATGGGAGTACCTGGTCGAGGGCAGGAAGACGCTCGCAGGGATGCCCAGCCTCGGTTTCTACGTCAAGGACTGGCGCACGATTCCGATGTACCGGGCGCGCTCGGTCGGCGCCTTCCCGCGCGACAACGCGACGTGGGATCCCGAGGCGTGGAAGCCGCGGTACGCCAACTCCGCCTTCCGGGCGGCGCGCCTCGACGACAAGTTCTGGGCCGCGCGGCGGCTGCAGGCGTTCACCGATGACATCCTGAACGCCGTCGTGCGCGTCGGTCAGTTCGACGATCCGCGATCCGAGGAGATGCTGTCGAAGTTCCTCATCGAGCGCCGCGACGCCATCGTCCGGCGTTACCTGCCGGCCGTGAACCCGGTCGTGGACGTGCGCCTCGCGCCCTCGGGGACCCTGACGTTCCGGAACGCCGCGGTGGACGCGGGCGTCGCCTCGGCTCCAGCCAGCTACGTGGTCCAGTGGTCCATCTTCGACAACGCCACCGGTGTGACCTCGCCCCTCGGAGAGACCCGCGCGACGGACACGAACGTCACGGCACCCGCCAATCTGCCGTCGGCGAAGGGCACGTTCGTCCGCGTCGAGATCTCGGCGAACGGGGGCCCGGAGAGCTGGTCGGAGCCCGTGCACGCCTATCTCGTGCGCGACTCGGCCACCTGGCGTCTCGTCGGCTTCGAACGTGTGCCCGGGGGCAACCCGCCGGCCACTGAGCCTCGCCTGCATCAGACCACGCCCAGGGCACCAGGGTCGACCGCCGCTTCGTCGGCTCGACGCCCACGTGGCAACTGACAGCACCGCGAATCGCGGCTGCGGAAGGGGAAGCGTCAACGAGCGCGGGGTCTGCGTCAGCCTCCGGTAAAACGGCCCCCGCGCGCGCCGTGGACGCTCTCCCTTGCGGGGTGGTAGTATCGCGGTCGCTGACCCATGACGTGGCCCGCACTACTCACGAGCGCAGATCGTCGGCGAATGCTGCGCCGTGATCCGGGCTAATCCGTCGCCGGCGGCTTCGACGCGCCGCTGGCGCGCCTGGCTCAGGGCTTTCCACCCCTGAGCAGAACCGGAAGCCCAGGCCGGGTCGAAGCCCGAAGGGCGAACGATGCCCGTCTGGTGAACAGATCGGGTCGGAAAGTGCGCTGCCGCCAGGCAGCCGCACGATGGAGAACACGGATGCCACGAGATCCGGTTCCCTCGGGAGGCGACACGCGTTCGTCGCGTACGCCTCCTCCCCGCGACCCTGGCGCCGAGGTCGCGCCCGAGCCGCGCAACACCACCGAGGTCGAGATCTCCGTCGAGTTGCTCGACACCATCTCCGACGTGCTCGACGTCCGGACGGTGTTCCCTCGCATCTCGGAGATCGTCAAGAGGCTCCTCCCGCACGATGCCATGGTGATGGCGTTCGCGGACCAGGGGGGACGCCGTTTCGTCGGGCAAGCCGCCGCCCCCGTGGACTTCCCGGACCCACCGGTGATCACGACCGAAGCGATTCCCGACGAGTTCATCATAGGCGACGTCGAAGCGGACCGGCTGCCCGTTCATCAGCCCGCCTCGGCATTCGCCCCCATCTTCGCGGCCGGGTACCGCTCGATGCTGTGCGTGCGGGTGCCCGCCCGTGAGCGCCACGTGACGCTCGCGTTCTGGTCGAGACAGACGTGCGCGTTTCGCCCTGCCGATCTTCCCATCGCGCGCCGGATCGCGCTCTACGTCGCCTTGGCGGTCTCGCACGAGCAGTTGGCCGAGGCGGCGCGGCGCGCGGCCGAGGCCCAGGCACGCGCTGAGCAACTCGAAGCCCGGGTCGAGCAGTTGACCGCGGAACTCCAGCTGAAGACGGAGTTGCGTGTCGTCGGCGAGTCTGCCGAGTGGCTGGAGGTGTTGAAGAAGGCCGCTCGCGTCGCCGAGACCGACACCACGGTGTTGCTGACCGGTGAGTCGGGCACCGGCAAGGAGGTGGTCGCGCGGTTCATCCACCGGGCCTCGGCGAGGAACCGTGGTCCGTTCGTCGCGCTGAACTGCGCCGCGCTTCCCGAGCAACTGCTCGAGTCGGAGCTGTTCGGCTACGAGCGTGGTGCCTTCACGAGCGCTCAGACCGCCAAGCCGGGACAGATCGAGCTCGCCGCCGGAGGCGTTCTCTTCCTCGACGAAGTCAGCGAGATGAGCCCATCCGCGCAAGCCAAGTTCCTGCGGGTGTTGCAGGAGCGCGAGTTCCAGCGGCTGGGGGGCACCAGGCCCTTGAAGGCGAACATCCGCGTCATCGCCGCAACCAACCGCGACTTGCGCAAGGCCATGGACCGCGGGGACTTCCGCGAGGACCTGTACTACCGCCTGCAGGTGTTCGACATCAGGATCCCTCCGCTGCGCGAACGGCGCGGGGACATCCTCCCGCTCGCGGACGCATTCCTGAAGGAGTTCGGCAAGTCGTTCGGCCGCCCGCCCTCTGGTCTCACGCACGACGCCCGGGACGCCCTGCTCGCACACGACTGGCCCGGGAACGTCCGCGAACTGCGGAATGCGCTCGAGCGCGCCGCCATTCTGTGCGAGGGCGAACTCATCGACGAGGAGCACTTGGCGCTGCGGGCATCCGCAAGGCCTCTCCCGGCGGGCTCCTCCGATCTCGGCAGCCTCGAGCGCGAGACCATCGCCCAGGTAATGGCGGAGTGCCGGGGAAACAAGGTCCGGGCAGCGAGGAAGCTGGGGCTCACGCGCACCCAACTCTACGGTCGTCTGCGCAAGTACGGGCTCGAGCCGCCACGAGGCGCCTGATTCCGATCAGCGCGGTCCGCGCTCGATCCGCCGGTGTCTCGTCGTGGCGGGCTGCCGCGGCGTGTTCGTCGGCTGGAAGTGCGGCACCGTGGCTTCCGTCCCGAGTGCCGGGCACACGGGCCGGCCACGTCGAAGGGCTTCTCCCGGATTGGCTGAACGCGCCTCCGAGTGCACGCACGCACACACGGTGCGTCAGCCCACGCAGCGTACCCGCCCCGATGGGCCTCGAATCCCTGTGGTTCCAGCGTGTCGCCGACCGTCTGGAGCGGCACCCTTGTTGCTGGTGCTGGCCTGCGTGAGAGTCCGATCGGCCTGTGCACGCTGACCGCGGAACGGTGGACGGACGCCTGATACGCGCGGACTGACCGATGATGCCCTCCCGCGACGCGGTCGCTGCTCGCCACGAAGTCCTGCTGGAGGTCGTCGAGTCGATTCGACAGCACCGGGACATCCGGTCCCTCGTCACCCGGCTGGGCGTCGTGCTCCGCCGTGTCGTGCCGTTCGATCGGATGGCCATCGCCGCCTACGACGACACGTGGGCGACCAGTACGCTCTTCATCGCCGACGCGTTCGACTCCGCGCCCTCGCCCGTGGAAGTCGCGCTCCAGGACGCCGCGGGCGAGTGGGAGGACTTGCGGCAGCGACCGTTGGTCGTCTCGGACATCGCGCTCGTCGAGCACCTGCCGCGCACCGCGGCGCACTTGCAGGCCCGGGGCTTCCGTTCCGCGCTCCTACTCCCCCTGACGACGGCCGTCCGCAACGTCGGGGTGCTCGTCTTCGGAGCGGGCGGGGTCGGCGCCTACAGGGAAACCGACATCGCGGCGCTCGTTCCCGTCGCCGACCAGGTCGCGACCGCCGTGGACAACGCGCTGCACTCCGAGCAGGCGCGGAAGCAGCAGGTCGCGCTGACGCGCGAACACGACCGCTCCCGCGTCCTCCTGGATGTGACCAACGCGTTGGTGTCGACGCTCGACCTCGACGAGCTGCTCCGGAAGATCGCTCCGAGCCTCAAGCCGGTGGTCGAGTTCGACGTCGCCACGATCGACCTGTACGACGTCGAACGACAGGTGCTGCAGCCCATCGCGTTGTACCCGGCGTCAGGCCCGGTGACGAAGCCGAACGAGCCCGTGCCGATCGGGGACAGCCCGCTCGGCCGCGCGTTCGCGTCGGGTGAACCGCTGTTGATCGACGAGTTCACGCCCGCCCTGCTGGGGCCTGCCGTCGCACGTGTCGGGCGGCGCGCCGGTCTCCAGAGCGGCTGTGCCATCCCGCTCCTCGGCCCGCGACGAACGGTCGGCGCGTTCATGCTGGCGTCGCGGCAGCCTCGAGGCTTCGCCGCGGGTCAGCTCGACCTGCTCTTGCAGGTGGGACGCCAGATCGCGATCGCCATCGAGAACGCCGTGGCGTACCAGCGCATCGCCGAGCTGACCGAACGGCTGGCCGGCGAGAAGCGCTACCTGGAGGACGAGATTCGCGGGGCGTGGGCGTTCGAGGAGATCGTGGGCCGCAGCGCCCCGATTCGGCAGGCCCTCTCGCAAGTCGAGGACGTGGCGCCGACGGACACCACCGTGCTGCTGCTCGGGGAAACCGGGACCGGAAAGGAACTCTTCGCGCGCGCCATCCACCGGCTGAGCCCACGTCGCGATCGCACCCTGGTCAAGGTCAACTGCGCGGCGATCCCATCCGGCTTGCTCGAGAGCGAGCTGTTCGGCCACGAGAAGGGGGCCTTCACCGGAGCGCTCGAGCGCAAGATCGGTCGCTTCGAGCTGGCCGACCATGGCACCCTCCTCCTCGACGAGATCGGTGACATTCCGCTCGAACTCCAGACGAAACTCCTGCGCGTCCTTCAGGAACGCGAGTTCGAGCGGCTGGGCAGCACCCGCAGCCAGAGGGTCGATGTCCGCATCATCGCCGCGACCAACCAGGACCTCAAGCGGCTGGTCGCCACGCACCTCTTCAGGGCCGACCTGTACTATCGGCTGAATGTCTTCCCCATCGTGATCCCGCCGCTGCGCGACCGCCGTGGCGACGTCAGGCTGCTCGTCAGGTACTTCGTCGAACGGCACGCACGGCGGCTGAAGAAGCCGATCGAGAGGATTCCCGCGGAGGCCATCGACGCGCTCGAGCGCTGGACCTGGCCGGGCAACGTGCGCGAGTTGGAGAGCCTGGTCGAGCGGGCCGTGATCCGATCACGGAACGGCGTCCTCGACCTCTCCGTCAGCGACCTGCAGTCCGGGCCCGATGCCGAGCTGCCGGGAGCCCCGACCGGCGATGGGTTGACGCTGCAGGCGATGGAGCGTGAGCACATCCTCCGCACGCTGACGGACACCCATTGGGTGATTGGCGGCACGAACGGCGCGGCGGTGCGGCTGGGGATGAAGCGCAGCACCCTCGTCTCGCGGATGCGCAAACTGGGCCTTTCGAGAGCGGTCGTCTGACTCCCGTCGGATGCTCCGCCCTCGGTGCGCATCCCGGTCACCGCATGTCGTCACGGTGCTTTCATTCCGTCACGACGCGTGCCCCCGACTCGCCTCCCCTGGCCACGATGCGGCGGAACTGATGGATCTCGTCAGGTGGCGAGTCGGCAAGCCCCTTGCCTCTACCAGGCGCAGAGGGGGCCAGGACGCCGCGGGCGACCGGGATGGCGTCTCGGGCCGAGCCTCTTGCGAACGGTCGGCCGCGCGCAACGTGCGAGCCGGAGCGCCGTGCGCGCACCACCGAAGGAGACTGCTCATGCGGATTCGACGCGCTGTCATTCTCGCCGCCGGCAACGGCACTCGCCTGGGCCCGCTGACCGCGGACCGGCCCAAGGCGCTCCTCGACGTTGGCGGGAGGACCCTGATTGACCGACAGCTGGATGCCCTCCACGCCAGTGGCGTTCGGGACGTCACGGTCGTGGTGGGCCATCAAGAGGCACGGCTCCGCCGGCACCTGGGCCGGAGCGTCACCTACGTGCGCAACGAGCGCTACCGCGAGACCAACAGCCTGTACTCGCTGTGGCTCGCCAGTGATCAGTTGAACGGTGGGGCGTTCGTCCTCAATGCCGACGTCCTCTTCACGCCGTTGCTCATCGAGCGGCTGCGCTGGCACCCGGCGCCCGATGCCCTCCTGTACGACTCGACTCGTTCGCTCGGCCCGGAGGAGACGAAGGTGCGCCTGGCCGGCTCCTACGTCGTCGACATGAGCAAGCACATGCGGCCAGACGTGGCCGCCGGCGAGAGCGTGGGAATCCTGAAGTTCGGCGCTGAGGGGAGTTCGCGGTTGGTCCGCGTGCTCAACCAGTTGGTCACGGCCGGTGAGGAACAGGCGTGGGTGCCACGCGCCGTGGCCGAACTCGCGCACCGGTGGCCGATCGTCGCGATCGACACCGATGGACTGCCATGGACGGAGGTGGACTACCCCGAGGACCTGTTCTACGCGCAACACGTGGTGGACTTCGACATCGCCGCGACGTTGACGCCAGCGGCCCGGTGCGAGGAGCCGCAGCTCCTGCAGGCCGCGGGTGCGAGGTGAGCGCGTCGTGGTTCCGGAACACTGCGTCCCCCGTCCTGGGTGTCGCCGCGCTGGCCTGCGTGTGGTGGATGGTGCGGGGGGAACCCCACCCGAGGCGCCAGCAATCGAAGCCCCAGTTCCGGGCTGCGGTCTCCCGATGGCGCCTTGTACAGGCGCTCGCGTGACGGGCTGCGGCACCGCTGTCGCTTTGACACCGACGCTCCGGGCGGGCCAACTTCCGCATCGCCCGGCGACGGGCGAGGTCTCACGCCGCCACGCGCGACAGCACGTGCTCGAAGATGTCGGCCGACTGGTGCGCCTGCGCCTCAGTGATCGTGAGCGGCGGCGCGACGCGAACGACGTTGCCGAAGAGCCCCACGCAACCGATGAGCAGGCCGTGGCGAGCCGCCTCGTTCACCACGCGGCGGGTGAGGGCCGGCGCCGGCACCTTCGTCGCCTTGTCCTCCACGAACTCGAGCCCGAGCGCGAGGCCGCGCCCGCGCACGTCGCCGAGCCACGGGCAGTGCTGCTGGATGCCGAGCAGCCGCTCCTTCAGCACCGCGCCCACCCGACGCGCGTTCTCGGCCAACCCCTCGTCGCGGAGGACGTCGAGCACCGCGAGGGCCGCCGCGCAGGACACGGGGTTGCCGCCCGAGGTGCTGCTGAGCTCGCCCTCGCCGAGCGCGCCGATGACGGCCGACTCGGCCAGCACCGCCGACGTCGGGATGCCGCTGCCGATGCCCTTCCCCACCGTGACGATCTGCGGGCGCACGCCCTCCCACTCGAGCGCGAACATCTTCCCCGTGCGGCCGAAGGACGACTGCACCTCGTCGAGGATGAAGATCATGCCGCGCTCGCGCACCCAGGCCTCGAGGCGCGTGAGGTAGCCGTCCGGCGGGAAGACGAACCCGGCCGAGCCCTGGTACGGCTCGACGATGGCTGCGGCGAGCTGGCCAGTGGAGGCGGCGTCCACCGCGCCGGCAGCCAGGTCGAGGCAGGCGAAGTCGCAGGTCTCGGGTCGCAGCGCCAGCGGGCAGCGATAGCAGTAGGCGTACGGTACGCGAATGACGCCGGGCATCACCGGCCCGTACTGCCGTTTGGTGGAGCGCATGCCCGCCACGCTCATCGCGCCGTAGGTACGCCCGTGGAAGCCGCCGTGGAACGACACCACCTCGAAGTTGCCGGTGGAGCGCTTGGCGATGCGCATAGCCGCCTCGGTGGCCTCGGCGCCGGTGGTGAGCATGAAGACGCGATCGAGGTGCGGGGGCGCGACCTCCACCAGGCGGGCCGCCAGCTCCGCGCGCGACGGCGTCAGGAAGTCGTAGGAGTTCATCAACCGCCCGACGGCCGCCTGCACGGCGGCGACGTGCCGCGGATGGCTGTGGCCCACGTTGGTCACCAGGACCCCGGACGTCCAGTCCAGGTACTGGTGCCCGTCGACGTCGGTCACGGTCACGCCCGATGCGTGGTCCCAGACGACGGGCGCCTGGTAGGTGAGCGTCTGCGCCTCGTGCGCGCGCCACTGCTCCAGCAACGCCTGGCCTCGCGGGCCCGGCAGCTCGCGGGGCTCGCCAATCTTCGCGATCATCGCTTCGTCTCCCGCGGTGCCCACCGCACCGCTCGTCGTGTCACAGGTCGCGCGCGGCGTCAGAGATCCCGCCGCCCCGTGAGTTCGCTCGCGCGATCGGCCGAGTGGCCCTCCACGAGCAACGCCCGCGTGTCGTCCTCGCTCGCGCGGCGCGCCTCTGTGGCCACCAGCACCTCCTCGGCGATCTCCTGGGGGATCACGAGGACGCCGTCGGCATCGGCGAGCAGGAAGTCCCACGGGCGCACCAGGACGCCGTTGAACCAGATCGGCACCTGCCAGGTGCGCAGGCGCGAGAGGTGGAACCCGTCGACGGGGCTCGAGAACCTCGCGAAAACTGGGAAGCCCATCTTCCGCACGAACCCGATGTCCTTGGCGCCGCCGTTGATCACCGCTCCTCGAACGCCGTTGCGGATGCAGACGGTCGTCGCCAGTTCGCCCCAGAACCCCGACACCTGGTCGGCGCCGGTGTCGACGACGATGAGGCTGTCGCGCGGGTAGGCGGCCACCATCTTCGCGGCCGGCCGCGGCCGCTCGTCGGGGCGGGGATCGTAGATCCACTGCACGGTGAAGGCGAACCCGGCCACCGCCTCGCGCGCCAGGTCCCGCGTCAGGCACTTCACCTGCGCGCCGAGCCACTGGTTGTGCAGGCCCATCTCCTGGAAGACGTCGATGACGGCGCCGGTGTAGAGCTGCTGGTAGCGCGCGACCATGTCGTGCACGGCGAGGCGGTACGGGCACGGCGGCTGCGGCGGCTCCATCTCCACCTGGTCCACGGGCACGGTGTACGGGGTCGATTGCGACATTGGCGTGTCCTCCTCAGACGGAAGCCGGGCGGACGGCCGCGGGGCGGTTCAGCGCCCACGTGCCGGCGTGGCCGAGCAACGCGAGCGCCGCCACGGCCATGAAGACGGGCCAGTAGCCGCCCGAGACGACCTGCCCGATGTAGTAGGTGAAGAGACTGCCGCCCAACTGCGCGCCCACGCCAGTCCAGCTGACCACGGTGCCCACGTCCGAGGCGGGGAACGAGTCGGCCGCCAGCGCGAGCATGTTCGAGACCCACAGGCCGTAGGCGAACGTCAGCACGCTGATCAGCGCGATGGCCAGCCAGGGCTCGCGCGCGTAGCCGGCTGGCAGGCAGATGAGCATCGACAGGGCGCCCACGGCCATCACGCGCTTCCGGGCCGCGATGGCATCCTGGTTGGCGACGATCATCCGTCCCGACCAGTAGCCGCCGAGGATGTTGCCCAGATCCGCCGTCGCAAACGGGATCCACGCGAACGCCGCGATCTGGTTCAGCGAGAACCCGTGGGTGTCGGCCAGGAACTTCGGCAGCCAGTAGGCGACGAACCACCAGATGGGGGTGATGAAGAAGCGCGCGGCGAAGATGCCCCAGAACGCCTTGGCGCGGAGCACCGCCGCGCTGCGCCGCGCGGCCGGCGCCGCGGTCGCCGGCGCCTCGGCGGGGCCCATCACCAGCGCGGCCTCCTCCGGCGTGATGCGCGGGTGGCGCGAGGGCGGGTGATACCAGCGCAGCCAGAACACCACCCAGACGAGCCCCACGGCCGCCGTCACGACGAAGGCCCCGCGCCAGCCGCCCGTCAGCCACACGGCCAGGGCCACCAGGGGCGGGGCGACGATGGCGCCGATCGCCACGCCGCCGTTGAACACGCCCATCGCGAGGCCACGCTCCGACTTCGGGAACCACTCGGCCACGGCCTTGGTCGCCGCCGGCCAGTTCCCGGCCTCGCCCACGCCGAGCCAGAACCTGAACACGCCCAGCGCGAAGGCCGTCGTCGCCAGCGCGTGCACGCCGGTCATCACCGTCCAGAAGACGAAGACCAACGCGAAGCCCAGGCGGGTGCCGAGCCGGTCCATGAACGGCCCCATGAACACCAGTGCCCCGGTGTTGCCGATCATGAAGGCCAGCACAATGTTCGCGTAGGCCTCGTTGCTGAACCCGAGGTCGGCCTGGATCACCGGCGCCAGCACCGACAGCACCTGCCGGTCGAGGTAGTTGCTGACGGTGGCGAAGAACAGCAGCAGCAGGATGTACCAGCGGAGGTGGCCGCTGCGCAGTCCCTGCACCACCCGCCGCGCCTTGTTAGCCATGGGTCCCCCGGCGCACGGCCACCGGCTGGCCCGCCGCGATGCTCTCGTGCACGGCTGCGGCCACGCGCGTGGCCTCGCGCCCGTCCTCGCCCGAGGGGTAGGCCCCCGCGAACGACGCCGGGTCGGCGCCGTTGACGATGGCCTCGACGAGGCCGAGGAAGTCCTTGACCGGCTCCACGAAATACCCGGTCTCCTGCGCGACCCCGAGCGCCGACGGCCAGCGATGCTGGGCGTCGGTGTTCAGGGTGCGCGTGCCGCCCTTCGAGAGGCACAGCCGCGCGCCCCGATCCTGCGTGTCGAGCTCGATGAAGCCTTCCGAGCCGACGATGCGCAGGCCCTGGTTGACGACGGCCTCGAAGCCCTCGGGCAGCACCCACGAGATGTCGAGCGCGAAGGCGGCGCCGTTGTCGAACTCCAGTTCGGTGTGCACCGAATCGAGCGTGTCGATGCCCAGACCGACGAGCTTGTGGCGGAAGCCCCGGGCGAACACCTGCGTGACCTCTGCGCCGAGCAGCCAGCGCAGCAGGTCCACCTGGTGGACGCCGATGAACCAGAACGGGGTGGTGTGCGCCGCCCACGACGGGAACCAGTCGCGTGGCACGACGATGGTGTCCTCCATGTAGGCGTAGCCGTACTGGACCGCCCCCAGCTCGCCGGCCCGGAGGCTCTGGCGCGCCCGCTGGAACACTCGGTCGTAGCGCTTGTGGAAGTCGACGAAGAGCACGACGCCGCGCTCGCGGGCGGCGGCGACCATCGCGTCGCAGCCCTCCACGCTCAGATCCATCGGCTTCTCGACGAGCACGTGCTTGCCGGCGGCGATCGCCGCCAGCGCCATCTCACGGTGGAGGTGGTCGGGCGTCACGATGCTCACCGCGTCCACGTCGTCGCGGGACAGCAGGTCGCGGTAGTCGTTGGTGCCGTCGATGCCGAACTCGCCCACCACGCGGGCCAGCGACTCCGGCGTGCGCGTGCAGGCCGCGACCAGCCGCGCGCGACCGCCCAGTTCGAGCTCCCGCGTGGCCCGCAGGTGGTGACCGGCCCAGATGCCGCCGCCGATGACGGCGAGGCCGGGTGTGCGCCGCGCGCCGGCGCGGGCCGTTGTCGCGTGGTTCGGGTCCATGTGTGGCCTCGCTAGCGGATCTCGGCCAGGGACACGATGGCGCCACCTCGCGCCTTCGAGATCCTGGCCGCTTCGAAGATGCGAACCTGCTCGACGATCTCGGCGTAGGGCGTGGGCGGTCGCCGGGCTCCCACCATCTCGACGAACTGGCGCATGAACGCGGCGGCGCCGTACTGGAAGTCCATCGGGACGATGGGCCCGCTCGCCAGCGTGGCGTGGCGGCCGATCAGGCCGACGTGGAACTCGGGCTGTTCGTCGATGCGCAGGTCCTCGGAGGTGTAGACCAGGCCGAGCCGCCCGTCGGTGGTCAGCAGGTGAATCACGTCACGGCGCTCGTCGCCGGTGTTGCGGACGGCATCGATCCTGCCGCCGAGGAGGTGGTGGTTGATGATGATGTTGTGGATGGCGCCACCGGCATGCGCTCGCGGCCCCGCCGAAAACACGGTGGAGGGCGGGCCGGCCGCCTCGAGCCGCGCGCCCCAGCGCCGGCGCACGACGTGCGGCAGCGTGGAGGCCGTGAACACCGGCGCCCGGTGGCGTTCGGCCAGGTCGACGATCGCCTGCGCGTCGCGGGCCGTGTGCGCGAACGGCTTGTCCACGAAGGCCGGAAGCCCGCGTTCGAGGAAGGGCGTGGCCAGGCGCAGGTGATCTGCCCCGTCGCCCTCCGCATCGACGATCAGGACCGCGTCGATGCCCTCAGCGAGTTCCTCGAGGCGCGCGGCCACGCGCGGGACGCGGAAGGTCGCCGCGAACTCCTGCGCGCGCGCCGGATCGGCATCCCACACCGCTACAATCGTGGCGCCCCCGAGCGGCAACGGCACGTCCTTGACCGTGCGGTTGCGGATCGCCGCCCGGGCGAAGTTCCGCTCCAGCCGCGCCTCGTCGTAGGGGTTGAAGTAGCCGCCGAACCACCAGGCGTGCGCGTTCACGTTCACGAGGCCGAGCCGCACGTCACTGGCTGGCGCCTGGGCCTGCGACCCACCGCTGCCAATCACCCACGCCAGCGCCACGGCGCCAACGGCACCGGGCCACCGCCATCCCCTGTTCATCGCCCCCTCCGCGGTGACGGGTAATCCACGCGCACCGTCGCCTGTCCCGGCCCGAGGGCCACGCGCACGGCCCCCCTGCCGACTCTCTCGATCGTGGCCGAGCCGGTGGCGGTGACGCGCGCGCGAGGCTCGAGGGCAAGCGTCACCTGCACGGACCGCGTCGACTGCAACCACCAGGTGTCGGCCCCGGCGGCGCGCGACAGGGCCGCGTCGACCGGGCCCGTGGCTGCCAGCACCTGCCTGCCGTCCAGGCGCAGCGACGCGGACGACTGCACGGCCGCCGCCGTCACGGCCCCAGACTCGCGACGGATCCAGCTGTACTCGCCAACGTGCCGCTCCCCGTTGGCCGCCGGCGCGCCTGGCGTGACCTCGTCCACTGTCTCCCCGTGGACGATCCGCAGTCGACCATCGTCGTCTCTCTCGATGCGGGGCGAGGCGTCGCCGGCCCGCCGCGGCCGCAACAGCACGAGGAACTCCTCGGCCGCGGAGGGGGTCGGGTTCGAGACCTGCAGGACCGCGCGCGGCCGCAGCGGCACCTGCGGGTACTTGCCGTACTCCGCGATCGGCATCGGCGTGTCGACGACGTCCAGTCCGGCGTTCGCCGGGCGCACCACCGCGACGTCGAGCGAGGCGCGCGGCCGCGTGATCACGGCGCGCCCGCTGGCGATTGTCAGCGAGTCCTTCGTGGGCGGGTGCAACTGCCACTGGTATCGGTGCGCGCCCCCGGACGAGCGCACGCGGTCCCGCACGAGCACCTGTCCGCCGCCGAAGAAGAAGACCTCGCGCGACAGGCCATCGAGCACGCCTCGGTACAGCATGCCGAGTTCGGCGCGGGCCCAGCCGGCGACCGGCGACAGGAACGTGGCGTCGAGTCGCGCGCGTCGGCGGAAGGCCGTTACCCCGCCGTCGAAATCGCCCACTTCCTGGCTCTCCGGGTTGCCGTCGACCAGCAGGACGTTGTGTCCCGCGGCCTGCGTGAAGTAGGACCAGAAGTAGGGATCGGTGTAGTAGCTGCTGTAGCCGGCCTCGCCCACGAGGTCCTCGCCGAAGGCCCACAGCCGGAAGGTGCCCTGGTCCACGTGCGTGTGGTTGTAGTTGGGCCCCGCCCGCATGGCCAGCACCACCTCGTCGCGGTCGCCCCAGCCCGTGCGGAACACCACGTTGCCCTTCTCGGGGAACGCGCGGCTGGCCGGCAGGTCGTCCGGGGCGGCGGAGGCGACCGACTCGTCGAGGAAGAGGAAGTCCTCCCACCCGTCGCGCCTGAACTGGTCGTAGAACCACTTGAGCCTGGGGTCGCGCGTGGTGTGGACGAGCCACGCCCAGTTGCTGGAGCTGGGATGCTGCTCGCGGGCGTCGCCCATCTCGAGCATGTGGCGGCCGGCGGGCACCGACGCATAGAGCGGCCACAGGTAGGCCTGCGGCAGGTGGAGGGCGCCGGCGAGCGCGTCCACACCGAGGACGCCCCGCATCGACGCCAGGACGGCCCAGGTGGTCTCGAGTGCGTAGTGCTGGTAGTCGTAGCCCTCGCCGTAGCCGCCGTCGGCGCGCTGCGTGGCACGCACCTGGGCGAGGAACTTCTCGGCCAGCCCGCTGAAGTAGGGCTCGGCGTCCCCGGCCTCGCCGTCGCCCATGAACGCGAGCAGCGCGACAAGGGGCCCGCCGACGTTGTGCGCGATCCAGTTGCTCGTGTTGTCGGGCACGCGGTTGTCGGCGACGTATTCCTCGTAGGCGCCGAACACCCCGTTGCGCAGCACGCCCGCGCGTACACGTGCCGCCTCGGCCTCGTCGAGCAGCGGGAACGCGAGGTCGTAGGCGAGGCCGAGGTACAGGGTGGCGAGCCCGGTCGTGAGGTAGGCCTGGCGCCCCTGCGCCTGGAACCACGGGTGAATCCACTGCCGCCACTGCGCGAGGGCCAGCAGCGCCCGCTTCGCGTAGGCGCCGGCCTCCGCGTCCCCGTCGATGGCGTAGACCAGCGCATTGAGCATGGCCGCGCGCGCGGCGCCGCGCAGCGTGCGCGTGTGCGACTGCCGCTCCTGCAGCAGGTAGTCGCGGGGAAACTGCTCGACCTGGCCCTCGTCGAGGATCGGCGCGCGGCGCCCGGCGCGGGCCGCCTCCACGACCGCGGCCCAGATCTCCGCGCCTCGCCCCGAGCGCGCGCGGGCGCGCAGTCGTTCGAGGTCGCCCCCGGTGAAGAGCAGGCGCGGGTGGCCGCCAGGCACGGGGCGATCGGCGAGCCACAAGCGGACCGCGCGCTCGAGCACCTGGCCTTCGCCAGTGCGTCCGCGGACCACCAGGCGCCACGGTCCACGCGCGTCGCCTGACCCGAAGGTGAATGGCCGCTCGAGCGCCCAGCCGTCTGCCCCCGGGACCAGCCGCAGGTCCGCGTGCGGGGCGCGGCCGGAGACGTCCTCGAGCCTGGCGCTCACCTCGGTCACGTCATCGACCTCCGGCTGCACCAGCAGGGCAAGGGGCTCGCCGGGCGACACCCGGCGCGTCGCGAACTCGACGTCCCAGTGGCGCAGTCGCCGCGTCGAGGGGCGGTGCACCTCGAAGCCCGCCCGCCGGGCGGCGTCGATCTCGACGTTGTCGAGGGCGACGTGATGCACGGTAGCGGCGTCGCCTCGCTCGAACTCCGCGATGATGGTGATCGCCTGCAGCGCGAGCCCGGCTCGCAGCCCCTCGGCGGCGCACGCGAAGGCGCGCAACGGCAGCCGCACGCGTTCCCACCGCTCCCGCACGACGTCCCGCAGCCGATGCTGGTAGCGGCAGCCGTCGCCCCCCGCGAGTTCCACCAGGAGCGTGACGGGGCTCGCGGTGAGCTTCACCCAGTAGTCGAAGGCGACGGCCCCCGCCTCGGTGGCGTGCAGCCGGAGTGCCGTCGTCGCGCCGATACGCTGCGGCGATGCGGAGTTCGGCCGGTAGGCGCGCACCAGGTAGCCGCGGTTGCCTGCCGGCGTGGCGGGTGGCGCCAGGTCGACGGGCAGGAACACCTCGCCGCTGCCGACGTAGCCCTGCAAGTGGGACCTCGGCAGGTAGCACCCGGGAAGGATGGTGAAGTCGTAGGCGGTGTCCTGCGCCGCCGGGTAGCTCGCCCAGCCGGCGATCGTGCCGCCCTCGAAGTCCTCCCCCCAGCGCGTGTCGACCAGCCGCGGCAGGGCAGGGGCCTGGGCCGCCGCGGCACCCACGGTGGCGGCCAGCACCCACAGGGCTGCCAGCGCGCGGAGGCCGACGACACGTCGCCTGAGCATCGGAGGCTCCCGCTCACCTGCCGGCCGTCGGGGACGTGGCCGCGCGGTCGAGCTGGGCTGCGGTCCAGGCCAGGCTGGCGAGCCCGAGCCGGTACCGCCGGTTCTCGGCCTCGCTTCCTCGTGCGGAGGTGGCCGGCGTCGCGGGCTTCGGGGCGTTGGCCTTGCGCCTGATCCACGCGCGCCCGGACTCGTAGAGGGCGGGATTGACCGTGCCGAGCGGCAGCCAGCGCCACTGGACGTCGGGGTTGCCCTCGCCGTGCCCGTCGATGCGGTCGGCGATTTCGCCGTCCTTCTTCAGCGAGAGCTTCAGCCAGGTGTTGGCGAAGCGCCGCGCGTCCTGCTGATCGAAGACCAGCCCGGAGCGGTGGCACCAGTAGGCGAACAGTGCGTTGACGCCGGCGTGACTCGTGTCCTCGCGCGGCTGCGGGCTGGTCCAGGCGCGGCTGTCGCGCTTCCAGTAGTTCCACAGGTAGGCGTCGGCCCGCGCGTCGTGGTCGAGATCCTCCTTGAAGCCCTGGGCCAACTTCCGCACGCGCGCCTGCACCTGCTGGTCGCCGGTGGCCCGCGCGAGTTCCAGCATGGCGAGCCCCACGATGGTGTAGCGGTTCACCGGCTCGTCGAGGCCGGCGTTCCAGACGGGCGCACCAGGACGCACGTCGTACCAGCCATCCGAGGCGGTCTCGCGCCACTCGTCCTCGTGTGCGGCCAGCGCGTCGCGCACCGCGCGCACGTAGCGGGCCGCCGCCTCGGCGTACGGCTGGTTCGCACGCAGCCCTGGCTGCTCGGCCACGAGCCGAGCAAAGTAGGCCAGGGGAAACGTGATGGTCCCCGTGTTGGTGGTCCGCGCGTAGCGTCCCTCGAGAAGCTCGAACTCGCCGCTCACGGGCTGCCGATCGGTGACGTCCGGGCCGGCGAGATCGCGCAGGTGGAACCGCCGGCGATGCAGCGGACGGTCGGCCTCGACGTGCTCGGGCCCATAGTGCCCGCCCTTGGCGCCCGGCGTCGGCCTGGTCAGCGTCAGGTCGGTCCAGCGATGGACCTGGCGCTGGTCCGAGCCCTCGAACAGCGTGAGTTCGAGTGCGAAGCGCCCATCGGTCCCCCGCTCGACCCGCAGCACGTCGCGGCCCGGGGCGCCGGGCTTCCGCCAGTCCTGGGCGGTGTCGGTCTGGAACGAGGCGAGCACCTGGCCCCCGGCGTTCCTCAGTAGCACCTGCTTGCCGAGGTAGGTGTCCTCGGTGCGCCAAAGCGGCAGCAGCTTGCCGCGGAAGTCTGGCAGGCCGCGCTCGCTGTCGCGCAGGGCGAGCAGCCGGTCGGCGTGGGTGACGAACGCGTCGAGGTACGCCGTGCGGCCGGTGGCCTCGTAGAACCAGAGGTAGGTGAGCACCCCGTCGCCGCTCGCCCAGCCGTGCACGCGGCCGCTGCGGGTCATCTGGATCGGGTCGATCGAGATGGCGTCGAAGGCGGCGGCGTACTCCGCGACGTGGGCCGCGTAGGGCGAGGGGGCGCGCTGCGCGGCTGGCCTCGCACCGATGGCGAGGGTGGCCGCCGCAGCGGCGAGCACGACGACCGGAGAGAGGGCGCGAGGGGAGCGCGTGGGAGCGAGCATGGCGACCTCGTCTCAGAACGTCCAGCGGATGCCGAACTGGAACTGGCGCGCCGGCGTGCTGGTGCTCAGGATGGCGCCCGCCGACGCCAGGCTGAGGTCGGTCTCCGGGGTGCCCAGGTTCGTGGTGTTGAAGGCGTTGTAGGCGTCCATCCGGACGGTGAGCGACTGGCCGCGGCGCACGCGGAAGCTCTTCTGGAGCGTGAGGTCCACGAGGTTGAGCCCGGGGCCCACGACGAGGTTGCGCGCGGCGTTGCCGAAGCGCGTGTCCTCGGCGACGCCCGGCTGCAGCGGCGGCAGCACGAAGCACGACGTGTCGAACCAGCGGTCCACGGTCTTGGGCCCGTTGTTGGGGTCGCAGACGACGTCGGGCCGGCCGTTGCGGATGTCGGTGAGCTCGGTGTCGGAGAACTCTGGCGAGAGTCGCTGGCCCGTGTAGAACTTGCCGATCGCCGACAGCCGCCAGCCACCGAGCAGCGCGTCCACCAGCCCGGTGCGGTCGAGCCAGCGCTGGCCGTGCCCGAACGGCAGGTCGTACATGGCGTTCACCTTCACCATGTGGCGCCGCTGGTAGTTGGCGTCGGACCAGTCGCCCTCGAGGTTGTAGCTGTCCTGCGGGATGATGTTGTCCCGGTCGGTCATGTTGAGCAGCTTGCCCCACGTCCAGCTCGCCTGGAAGGCCAGCCCGCTGGTGAAGCGCCGCCGCACCTCGAACTCGCCGGCGTGGTACTGCGAACGGGCCGCTGCCGTGTGGATCTGGATGGAGCCCAGGCGCGGGTAGGGCGTGAAGTTCGACCGGGCGCCCGTCACCGGGTCGACGTGGGTGCCCGACTGGTTGAAGTTCAGGCGCACCGGCAGGAAGTCGCCGCGATTGCCGACGTAGGAGGCACGAAGCCCGATGGCCCAGGGCAGCTCGCGCTCGACCGTGAGGTTCCACTGCTGGTTGCGCGCGTCCTGGAAGTCGGGGTGCGTCCCGTAGACGATGCTGCCCGAGATGTCGACCGACGGTCCGGCCGCCAGCAACTGGTCGAGCGACTGGGTGGTGTTGCGGTTCGTGTTGAACATGCGCGCCCTGACCAGGAAGGGCGGCGTCCGGCTGGCGCCCTGCAGGCGGACGAGCAGGCGAATCGGGCTGTAGAAGATGCCGTAGCCGCCGCGCAGCACCGTGCTGTTGTCGCCGAAGAGCCGGTAGGCGAAGCCGACACGCGGCATGATGTTGTTCTTGTCCGTGCGCGACAGCCCGCGCGGCAGGCCCGCCTCGGCCGACGTGCGGATGGGCACCGGTGGGTTCACGGTGAACACCGGGCTCATGTTCGGGGGGAACTCGCCGTTGGTGGAGGACACCACGAGTCCGCCGGTGGCGAAGTCGAAGGCCGCCATCCGGTTCTGCGCCTCGACCGGCAGCGTGTAGAACTCGTAGCGCACCCCGGCGTTCACCGTGAGGTCCGGCGTGACGCGCCAGTCGTCCATCGCGTAGCCGGCCACGTAGTCGCGCGACACCTTCACCAGTCCCACTCCCTGCTCGAGCAGGATCTGGTAGGGGGTCGCCAGCAGGACGTCGCCGAAGGTGTGGCCCGTGTGCGTGTTGCGGATGTCCACCAGCGGCCGCTGGCGCAGCACCGACACGTTCTCGACGCGGCCCCGCAGCCAGCTGAAGCCGAACTTCATGTTGTGGCGTGAACGGGTCCAGGTGAGGTCGTTGTTCACCGTGAAGACGTCGTTCACGTCGATCTGGGGCAGGTTGCCCGCGTCCCGAAGCCGCGTGTACCCACGCCAGTTGAGGTCGATGAAGCCGTTGACCGACGTCGGCAGCTCGGGCTTCAGCGAGCTGAGCCCCAGTTCCTGGAGGATGTTGCGGTCGCGGTTCTGCGTGGTCTCGTCCACCGACGAGCGCGTGTACGCCGCGCTGAACTGGTTGAGCACGTTGGGGCGCAGCGTGTAGTCGTGCCGCACGGTGTAGGCGCGGTTCTCCAGGATCGAGAACTCTCCGCCCACGAGCGGCACCGGGCCGGGCGACTCGCTCTCGAGGTCCTTGGTGCGCACCAGGAACATGTAGCGCTGCCTGTTGCCGAGGCGAAAATCGGCGCGGGCCACGACGGCGTGGTCGTCGGAGCGACTGGGCAGGTTCGCGAAGTAGTTGCCGATCGTCCCCGGGAGGTTGGGCTCGGGGATGTAGGCCATCAGCGCGCGGGCGAACGGGGTGACGCGGTCGGCCGGGATCTGGTTGCCCGGGAACGGGCGGCGGCCGTTGAAAGGGTCGACGACGGTGACGCCGGAGGCGCTGAAGTCACCCTGCCGCTCCGCCATCGTCGGCACGGTGCTACGGGTGGTCTCGTCGCTGCGCCGGCGGGTCCCTTCGTAGTTGACGAAGAAGAAGAGCCGGTCGCGGCTGATCGGCCCGCCGAGGCTGGCCCCGAACTGGTGCCGCTCGAGGTCGGCCCTCTCACCCGTCGGGTTGAAGGGATTGCGCGCGTCCAGCCCGGTGCCGCGGTAGAACTCGTAGGCCGAGCCGTTGTAGGCGTTGGTGCCCGACTTGATCGCGAGCGACACCTGCGCGGAGGCGAGCCCCGAGTCGGCCGTGGCGAGCGAGGTCTTCACGAGGAACTCGGCCACCGAGTCGATGGGCGGCACGCCCACGGCGGTGTTGTAGGTGAGCGACTGGCTGACGTTGCCCTCCACCAGGTAGCCGACCATGTCGTCGCGCGACCCGCTCACCTGGTAGTAGCCCGATCCCTGCCCCACGTCGACGCCCGCCGTCAGCCCCATCAACTCGAGCGCGTTGCGGCTGTTGAGCGGCATGTCGAGCACCTGCTTGCCGAGCACCAGGTTGCCCACCACGCTGCGGTCGGTCTCCACCGTCGCCTGCACGACGCCCGTGACCACCACCGATTCGTTGACGCCGCCGACCTCCAGGACGAGGTCGTCCAGGCGCACCTGCGTGTCGACGTTCACCTGCACGCCCCGGTGCACGGCGCGCTTGAAGCCCTCGAGGCTCACCGACACCTCGTAGAGCCCGATCGGCACGCCGGTGAAGACGAACTCGCCGCGCTCGTTGGTGACCGCGACGCGCACCTCGCCGGTGCGCGTCTCGAGCGCCTCCACCGTCGCCCCGGGGATCACGCCGCTGCCGGTGTCGCGCACGCGGCCGATGAGGCCACCCGTGGTCGCCTGAGCGTCGGCATGCCGGGCGGCGACGAGCATGCCGGTGAACAGCACGAGGACCGCGCCGAGCCGGGTGAAGGTGTGGCGTCGAGTTCTTGTCATCATGCGCCCCTCTGTCGCGAATGCGGCCCTGCCGGCCGCACGGGTTCATCGCTCGGAACCGACCGGCACCGGCGCGCGTCGCCCCGGTGCCACATGGTCACCCCGCCGCCCCATCCGCCTCGACCGGGCCGGGCTCACCTCGCCATCCATCCTCCGTCCACGACGAGCACGTGCCCGTGGACGTAGTCGCTGGCTGGCGCGGCGAGGAACACCACCGCGCCCGCCACGTCCTCCGGCCTGGCCCAGCGCCCCGCCGGAATGCGTTCGGAGATCTGCCGGTTGCGCTCGGCGTCGCGCCGGAGCGGTTCGGTCAACTCGGTCGCCACGTAGCCCGGCGCGATCGCGTTGACGTTCAGCCCGTGAGCCGCCCACTCGTTGGCGAGGGCCCGGGTCAACTGCGCGACCCCACCCTTCGCCGCGGCGTAGGCCGGCACCGTCACACCGCCCTGGAACGACAGCAACGACGCGATGTTGACGATGCGCCCGCCGCCGCCGCGCGCCATCACGTGCCGCCCCATGGCGCGGCACAGCCTGAACACCGCGGAGAGGTCGACGGCGAGCACGGCGTCCCACGCCTCGTCCGGGTAGTCCACAGCCGGCGCGCGCAAGTTGATTCCCGCGTTGTTCACGAGGATGTCGAGACGGCCGAACGCGTCGACCGCGTCGCGCACCAGCGCGTCGCAGGTCGCGGGGTCTCGCACGTCCCCGCGCAGCACGCACGCGCGGCGGCCCGCCGTGCCCACGCGCTCCGCAGTCGCCGTGGGCGGGCGGCTGTTTCCGTGGCAGGCAACGTCCGCGCCAGCCTCGGCCAGGGCGAGCGCGATGGCGGCCCCGATGCCCGTGGAGGCGCCGGTGACGAGCGCCGTTCGCCCCCGGAGCGAGAACATGGAGTCGGGCCCCGTCATGGCGCCAGCATCTCCGCGAGCGCGAGGCCGGCGCGCTCCAGTTCCCGGAGATCGATCCGCTCGTCGGCGGCGTGCGCGACGCCAAGGGAGCCCGGGCCGAACACCACCGTCGGAATCCCCAGCAGGTTGTTGTAGAACCAGGAATCGCAGGACGCGGGAAACGCCGTGACCTTTGGGGACAGGCCCGCCCTCTCGCACGCCGCCGTCGCGTGGCGCACGACCCAGTGGTCCTCGGCCACCACGTGGCAGTCGTGCCGGTACATGAACTCCATCGTCGAGTGCTCGGCCAGCCAGGGCGAGCCGCCAGTGCGAAGTGCCTGGGACAGCCCGGCCATCACCTCGGCGCGCGAGGTGTTGGGCAGGAAACCCATGACACCTTCGAGGCGCGCGCGGTCCGGAGTGGCGGCCGGCCAGTTGCCCGCCTCGAGCCGCCCGAAGGTGAGAGGCATCGGATTGGCGAACGCATCGAACAACGGGATACCGGTCGAGCGCGCGCGGAGATCGGCGTGGTAGCCCTCGATCAACCCCATCGCCTCGACCGCGCACTTCAGGGCGCTCACGGCCACGCCGTGTGAGCCGCTGTGGCCGGCGCGGCCCTCGCACGCCACGCGAAACCACACCGCCCCACGCACGGACGGGACGACGGTCGATCCGGTGGGCTCGAGGACGACACAGGCGTCGGCGCGATCGGCGGTCCTGATCATCGCCAGCGTGCCGTTGCCGCCGTTCTCCTCTTCCACGACCAGGTGCACCGTGACGTTCCCGGCGGGGCGGCGGCCGGCCCGGTGCAACAGCCGCAACGCGAGGTAGATGCAAGCCACCTGCCCCTTGGCGTCGCAGGCGCCGCGGGCATGGAGCGCGTTCTCCTCCACGTAGGGATCGAAGGCGCGCGCCTGCCCTCTCGACTCCGGGACGACGTCGAGGTGGCTGTTGAGGATGAGGGATGGGCCGCTGCCAGCGCCGCGGACGGCCAGCCGGACGTTGTGGCGGCCGTCGTAACGGAGCGCTGGCAGCACGTCCGAGTACTCGGGGTCGCGCTTCAGGTCGTCGGACAGGGGCACGAGCGCCGTCTCGTCGACGACGTCGCGGAACGCCTCGAGCGCGAGGGCCGCCGCCTCGGCCTCCTGTCCGGAGTAGGAGCGGAGCCGGACCAGTTGGTCGAGGAAGGCAATCGCCGCGTCGGTCTCCTCCCGACGCGCCGTGTCTGGCAGCGACCGCCTCAGGCTCACTGGCGGCCTCCGGGCGCGACGGCGGCCTCCGGAACAGCCGCCGGCCGACGAGCCGGCGCGGGGCCCGGCGCGATGAGGTTCTTCGCCGGCCGCCCCGCTTGGAAGTCGAGAATGGCGGCCACGATCTTCCGTCGGATGTCCCAGGCGGCTTCCTCCGACGACCATGCGAGGTGCGGCGTCAGCACCACGTTGTCAGCCGTCAGGAGCGGGTCGTCGGGGTCGGGCGGCTCCACCTCGAACACGTCGAGCCCGGCGCCGCCAAGGCGCCTGGCCGCCAGGGCTTCGCGCAGGGCGACGTGATCGACGAGGCCGCCGCGGGCCGTATTGACGAGGAACGCGGTCGGCTTCATTCGCGCGAGCGCCGGCCCGTCGATGAAGTGGAACGTCTCGTCGTTGAGCGGAGCGTGCAGCGAGACGATGTCGGCCCGCTCGAGCAGGGTGGCGAGGTCCACCATCTCCACCGGCGCGGGCGGTCGCCGGTGTGGGGCGAGGTAGGGGTCGCACACCAGCCAGGTGAAGCCGAAGCCCGACAGCTTCTCGAAGAGCCGGCTCCCGATACGGCCGAAGCCGACGATGCCGAAGGTGCGGCCGCGAAGCCGGTGCAGGGGCGGCAACGGCGAAAAGTCCCACTGCCGGGCGCGGCTGGAGGCCTCGAGGACGCCGCGGCTGCGCACCACGTGCCGGGCCAGGGCGAAGCAGAGGGCGATGGCCTGCTCGGCGACCTCGTCCACGCAGTAATCGGGCACGTTGGCCAGGTGGATGCCGCGCGCGGCCAACGCGCCGACGTCCACGTTGTCGTAGCCCACGCCGTGGCGGATGACGAGGCGGCAGCGGTCGAGCCCGGTCGCGGCGACGGCGGCGTCGATGCGCGCCATGTTGACGACGACGACGTCGGCGCCAGCGACGGCGGCGGCGATCGCCTCCGGGGGCGCGTGCTTGAGCTGGTGGACCTCCAGGGTGATGTCGTGGGCGGCGAGTTGCTCGGTCTCCCACCCGAGGTCTGGCTCGACGTAGTCGGTGACGACCACCCGCATCGCCTCTCCTTTTCAATAGAGGAACTATAGTTCCTGCTACGAAACGGCACTATACGCCTCCCGTCGGGGGAACGCAACAGGGATTGCATCGAGGGCGGGTCGGCCACACCACTGAAGTGGTCGGCCGCCGTGAGCGCGCCGCGTGAAGTGCGGATGCTGGTCGAGGGTGCGGCGGCGGCGCGCGATGCAGCCGGTCAGGAAGCCCGCGCGCCGACGGGCACGGGGCGCGGAGCAGGAGGATCGGCGCGATAGACGTCGCGGAGCATGGCGGCCATGTGGCGGCCCATCTCGTGGAGCGCCGCCTCGTCGAGGCGAGAGGCGGGCCCGGTG
>JADHED010001147.1_pt1 | contig 24362 bp, 22 predicted proteins | sample 8952041 | NCBI WGS metagenome assembly JADHED01 (sample SAMN16124423, study PRJNA663239) | bioreactor sludge metagenome | isolation source: sludge (control) | place: India:Bengaluru | collected 2018-09-08
AGGTGAGGACCGGACCACACGGCGTCCACCGCGAAGGTCACGCGCACGCCGGCGTGACGCAGCGACTCCTCGTAGAGCTCGTTGGCGGGCCTCTCGTCGGGCGGAGTCTCGAGGATCTCGAGCAGCGTGGGCGGTCCCGGCCGCACCTCCGGCTCGGGCGGGACCTCTACCCGTACGACCCGCCCGGAGAACACGATGTGGCTCCGCGCCACCTCCTCGGCGACCTCGACGGGCGGCGTGCACTGGCAGGCCTCCGCGGGGCGGGGCGCGGTGGACGCGACGAGCGACGACGCCGCGAGGATGGACGCGATCTTCCGAGTCATGCGGATCCCCCTCCCGGCCGCTGACCGACGCCAGCTCAGCCTACACCCGCGGCCTCGGCGGGGCGGTTCGTGGACGGTCACGGGGATCGCCGCCAGACGAATCGGGCCGGCCCGTGGGCCGACCCGTAACTATCTATGTCTTCAGTAGTTGGTGGTCGGGACGGCCGGATTTGAACCGGCGACCACTTGCACCCCAAGCAAGTGCGCTACCAGGCTGCGCCACGTCCCGACAAACGCCGACGCTCCGCCTGAGATCCGGCGGAACCGCGGGATTCTAGCACCGATCGCCGGAGGGTCCAGCGGGGCGGACATGGGCGGGGGCCCACCCCCACGAGACAAGACACGGGCGGGGCGGAGCCCCGCCCCCACAAGTCGAGACGAGACAAGACATGGGCCGGGCGGAGCCCCGCCCCCACACCATGAAGATGAAGACGGGGGCACGCTCGCAGGCGTGCCCCCGCTCGGGATCAGCCGTGTGACGGTCGCCGGACGGTCCGGGATCAGAACTCGATCCGGCCGCCGATCTCGTAGCGCCGCGGGTCCTGGCGGTCGAGCGGGACGCCGAACCCGCCCTCGTCGAACTCCTGGACCTGCGTGACTTCCTGCTCGTTCGTGACGTTCTGCACGGCCAGGATCAACGCGAGGCGCAGGTCGCGGATGTTGAAGTACTTCCGCGCGTCGAGGTCGATCTGGTAGAAGTCCGGCAGGCGGCGCGAGCCGCGCGGCTCGACGAACTCCTCGCCGTAGCCGCCGCTCTCCGGGCCGGGCGTCACGACGCGGTTGTACGGGAAGCCCGAGAAGTAGCGCCCGTTGAACCCGAACTGCAGGCCCCACGGCGCCTCGACGTAGCCTTGGAGCTTGAACGCGTGGCGGGCGTCCGTGCTCAGGTTGCCGTAGCGGTTGACGCTCTGCGCCTCGAAGTCGAAGTCCGAGCCGATGCTCTGCGTGTACTCGATGTTGCCCTCCGACTTCGAGTACGTGTACGACGCGTTGGCGTAGAGCTTGCGCCACTGGGTGCGGAGGCGCGCCTCGATCCCCTCGTAGGTGCGGTCCAGCCCCTCGAGGTTGTCGATCACGTAGGCGCCGAACTCGCCGACCGTCGGGTCGAAGTAGTCCTCGATGATGTCGTCGGTGTCCCGCTCCACGTAGGTCAGCGTCACGCCGGTCGTCGGGGTGAGTGCCTTCTCGTAGGAGATCGACCACTCCTTCACGTTCGTCGCGTCCAGCTCGCCGTTGCGTGCGAACAGCGAGCCGCTGGGGCCCCCGAACACGGCGTAGAGCAGTCGCGGGTCGAGGAAGCCGTCGCCGTCCAGGTCACCGAAGAGTTCCTCGTTCACGTACTGCTCGGTGACGTTGTTGCGGCTGTTCGTCACCGAGGGCACGGCCAGCAGCGAGGTGTGCGCGAACACGGAGTAGCTGGCCTTCAGCACGTCCGTGCCGCGCCCGGTGAGGTCCCACGCCACGCCCAGGCGCGGCTGGAGGATGTCCGACTTGAAGACCTCGCTCTCGGTGTCGTTGTCGTAGGAGTAGCTGTCCCAGCGCACGCCCGCGTTGACGGTGAAGCGGTCGGTGACGCGCCACTCGTCCTGCAGGAACAGGCCGATGATCTCGCCGCCGTCCTCCGCCTGGGGCGCCGGGAAGTCCACGAACTCGATCGCCGTGATCTCGTCGCCCGGGTCCGCCGACGGGTCGAAGAAGAGCGTGTAGCCGCCTCCCGGCGTGAGCTGGCGCGTCTCGAACTTGACGTCCTGGTAGTCCACGCCGCCCTTGATCCGGTGGCTGGGGGACGGCGTCCAGGTCAGCGAGGCGTTGACCTGGTTGCGGTAGCGGTCGGAGTACTGGGCGTTGATCGCGTTGTCGAACAGCTGGCCGGTCTGGAAGTCCTGGCGCCCCTGGGTGTCGAGGTCGCCGCTCTGCGGGTAGGCGTCGAGGTACGACTTGTAGCGCGCCGCCTGGGCCTCGAGCGTCAGGCTCGGGGAGAGCACGCCGAGATAGCGCGCGGTCAGGAAGTTCGAGCCCTGCGTCTGGAAGGTGGTCGCCTCGGGCATGATGAGGGCGTCGGCGTCGTCGTTGTCGATGTCGGCCGGGTCGGCGGTGTACTGCAGGCTCAGCCGGTGGTTCGCGCTCTGCTGCCAGGTCAGCTTCCCGAGGTAGTACAGGCCGTCGAACTTGCGGGTCGACAGGCTGCCGGTCGGCTGCTGCTCGACGTTCGTGTAGCTGCCCGCGAGGAAGAACCAGAGCTTGTCCCGCAGGATCGGCCCGCCGAAGGTCCCCTCGGCGATCTGCTGGTCGAGGTTCGTCTTCTCCGGGATCACGTTGTCGGGCCCGACCGGTTCCTTGTTGTCCGACACGAAGCTGTCGGTGCGGTAGCGCAGGTCCAGCGTGCCGCTGAACTCGTTGCCGCCGGACTTGGTGACCGCGTTGACGACGCCGCCCGACGCGCGGCCGAACTCGGCCGAGAAGGCGCCCGTCTGCAGCTGGACCTCCTGGATCGCGTCGAAGATGAAGTTCGTGCCGAACGTCGAGGTCACCGGGTCGGTCGAGTCCACGCCGTCCACGAGGTAGACGTTCTCGCCGGCCGTCGCGCCGCGGACCGACGTGTTGCCGGTCCCGATCGTGCCCGCGGCCTGCCCGATCACGCTGAGGTAGTCGCGCTGCGCCGAGCTGATCGTCGTGTTCTGCAGGTACTGCGTGTCGAACGTCTCCTGGCTCGTCGTCCGGCGCTCGTCGATGAACGGCACGCGGCCGGTCACGAGGACCTCGGTGCTCTCCGCGACGGCCGCCGGGCGCATCGTGACGTCGACGCGGGAGGCGCGGCCGATGTTGACGGCCACGTTGTTGACCGCGACGTCGAGCCGCTCCGGCGAGCTGAGCCGGACCGAGTACGGGCCCGGAGGCAGCGTCAGGAAACGGAACGCGCCGTTCTCGTCGGAGACCGTGGCGCGCTGCCCCGGCAGGTTCGTGCCGGTCAGGGTCACGGTGGCGCCGGGCAGCGTCTGGCCCTTCTCGTCGCGGACGATGCCGTGGAGTTCGCCGGTCTGCTCGACGGCGAGGGCCGTGCCGAACCCGCCGAGCGTGAGCGCGGCCAGCGCGGTCAGCGCCAGCCGGGTGATGCGAAGTCGGGACATGGGAGGCCTCCCTTTGGTCCGCCGCCCTGCGGCGGCGCCCTGTCCGTGCCGCACCGGGTGCGCGCAGTACCGGTGCCGACCGCCGTCCGATCGGGGCCGCCGGACCGCGGGTGCTGCGTTCTGACGCGTCGATGATAGGGAGACGCGCGCGGCAGGCGCCGCGACGTCCCCGCACTTCAGCGGTGATTACACAACGGAGGTCGCGGTCTTTCCCCGCACGAGACGATCAGCGGTCACGACGGCGGGTCGGACGGCCGCCGGTTCGCCGAGGTTCAGCGTGGTGCGATTCTAGTCGACGCCGGCGCGCCGCGCTCAGGAGCCGGCGTCCGGCAGGACGCCGGCCGACGCGAGCGAGGACGCCAGCTGCTCGGCCTTCTCGGCCACGGCCCGGACGCGCCGCAGCGCGGCCTCGACCTCGGTGGCCGCCAGAGCCCGCAGCGCGTCCCGCTCGTGCTCCGCCTCGGCCAGCAGCGCCTCCGCCGTCACGACGCCCTGGGCGGCCGCCTCGGCCTGCCGGCGGGCCTCGGCCTCGGCCTGCTCGAGCCGGGTGGCGTGGGCCTCCAGGTCCTGCAGCCGGGCGGCGTGCCGGTCCCGCTCGGCGGCGACCGCGTCGAGCGTCGCCCGGAGCCCGGGGACGGAGTCCGCGACCGCCTCGGCGGCCGCGGCCCGGGCGAGCGCCGTGGACAGGTCGCGCTCGAGCGCGGGGACGCGCTCGGCGAGGCCCGACGCGTGCGACAGCTCGTCACAGGTGAGCGCCAGCTGGCCGCGCAGCGCCTCCAGCTCGGCCGCGAGCTGCGCCACCCGCTCGTCGCGGGCCTCGAGGACCTCGGCCTGCGCGGCGACGCGCTGCTCGAGCGCGGCCTTGTCGGCGGCGAGGGCCGCCGCGCGCCCGGCCGGCTCGCGCAGGGCCTCGCGCTCGGCGGCCGCCGCGTCCCGCTCGCCCGCGAGCCGCGCCGTGTCCTCGTCGTAGCGCGCCTGCAGCGCCTCGAGCTCGCCCGTCAGGCGCTCGACCCCCTCGCGCAGCGGGCCGGCCTCGTCCCACGAGCGGTGCAGCTCCTGCTGCAGGTTCCGCACGCGCGTCTTCTGCTCGTCGACCTCGGCCCGGAGCTGCGCGAGCGTCTCCGCCTGCTCCTGCCGCGCCCGCGCGAGCTCCGCGTCGTGCCGCCCCTCGTCCGGCGCGGTCCGCGCGTCCGGCCCGTCCGGGTTCGCCGCGCGTGCCGCGCCCAGCTCGGCCTCCAGCTCCATCGCGCGCTCGCGCGCGACGCCCAGCTCCAGCTCCAGCGTGCGCACCCGGCCGGCCTCGGCGTCCAGCTCGGCGAGGCGCTCGTTGACCAGCTGGAGTTCGGCGCGCGACTGCTGCAGCTGCAGCAGCAGCTCGTCCGTGGCGGGCGTGGCGGGCGTAGCGGGCGCCGGGCCGGCCGCCGCGCCGGGCGTGACCGGCGCGGGCGCGGGCGTCTCGAAGGGCAGCGCGGCCGGGATCGCCCCCGCGGGGTTCGCCGACGCGCCCACCTCGCCCGGGAACGCGCGCTCGAGCTGCTGGCGCGCGTCGGGGAGCGACAGGCCTTCGTCCTCGAGCAGCCGGCGGATCTCCCGCGTGATCGCGATCTCGTCCGGGCCGTAGGTGCGCTTCGGGCCGATGCGGCGCGCGAGCTGCGGGAACTCCCCCTCCCAGAACTTCAGGACGTAGGGCTGGATGTCCAGCTCGGCGCAGACGTCGGCGGGGCGGCGGAGGGGCTTGTCGGCTTCGGTGCGGCTCACGGTGTCGTCCCTCGTCCGGGCGGACCCTCGCGCGCGGACGCGCGCGAGGCCCGCCCCTACGGCGTTCAGTGCCGGTCGTGGCGGCGCGGCCGGTCGACCAGCACGCGGCGGAACTTCTCGGCGAGGTACAGCTTGATCTGGCCCCCCGTCGTCAGCTCGAGGGCGTCCCCGAGCGCGGCCTCGGCCTCGCGGCGCGACGCGGAGCGGAGGATGGTGCGGATCTCGGGGAGCGCCAGCGGGTTGCAGGAGAAGCGCTCGAGGCCGAGGCCGAGCAGCGTCATCGCGCCTAAGGGGTCGCTCGCCATCTCGCCGCAGAGCGAGACCGGGATGCCGGCGGCCTGCCCGGCGTCGATGGTGCGCTTGATCAGCCGCAGCACGGCCGGGTGCCAGGCGTCGTGCAGGTACGCGACGCGGCGGTTGCCGCGGTCGACGGCGACCGTGTACTGGATCAGGTCGTTCGTGCCGATCGCGAAGAAGTCCGACTCGCGCGCGAGGTGGTCCGCGACCAGGGCCGCCGACGGGACCTCGATCATCGGGCCGAGCGGCACGTGCGGGACGCGGGTCCCCTCGCCTTCCAGCTCCTCGCGCACGCCGGCGACGAAGCGCACGACCTCGCGCCACTCCTCGAGCCCGGAGACCATCGGCACGAGGATCGACACGTTGCCGTGCTCGGCCGCGACGCGCAGCATCCCGCGCAGCTGCGCGCGGAAGATGTCCGGCCGCGACAGGCAGAAGCGCACGGCGCGCAGCCCGAGGACGGGGTTGTTCTCGCCCCCCTCGAGGACCTGGTGGAAGTACTTCTCGCCGCCGAGGTCGAGCGTCCGGATCACGACGGGGTCCGGCTCCGCGGCGGCCGCGATGCGGCGGTAGGCCTCCGCGTGGTCCTCCTCGGTGGGGAGGTGCGGCGCGACGGTCAGGAACAGGAACTCGGAGCGGTACAGCCCGACGCCGCCCGCGCCCACGCGCCGGACCGTCGTCATCTCCTCGGGGAACTCGATGTTGGCGAGCACCTGGACGGCGTAGCCGTCGGCCGTCTCCACCGGGCCGGGCTCGACCTCGTCCTGGCCGTACTGCCGGAAGGCGTCCCGCTCGCGGCGGTACGCGGCGACGACGCCGTCGGTCGGCCGGACGATCACCGTCCCGTGCAGGCCGTCCACGACGCACGGCTCGCCGCCGGGGATCCGGTCGATCGCCGCCTCGACGCCGAGCACGGCGGGGATCTCGAGCGCGTTCGCGAGGATCGCCGTGTGCGACGTCGGACCCCCGGTCTCGGTCACGAACCCGACGATGCGCGGCTGGTGCAGCCACATCGCGTCGGACGGCGAGAGGTTGTGCGCGACGACGATCGTGTCCTCGGACAGGTCGAGGTCGCGCTCGTGCGGGTTCGCGTCGCCGGCCATGATCCGCAGCAGCCGCTGGTAGACGTCCTGCACGTCCGTGCCGCGCTCGCGCAGCACGGGGTCGTCCACGCCGCGCATGACCGCGAGGATCGGCCCGAGGCTCGCGGCGAGCGCCCACTCGGCGTTCATCCCCTCCTTCTGGATGCGCGCGAACACGTCCCGGCCGAGCTTGCGGTCGTCGAGGATCATCAGGTGCGCGTCGAAGATCGCCGCGTACTTCGGCCCGAGGCTCTCGACGGCCTGCTGCCGCAGCAGCCGGATCTCCTCGCGGCAGCGCCGGCGCGCGGACCAGAAGCGCTTCATCTCGCGGCGCAGGTCGTCCGCGCCGACGCGGTAGCGCGGGACGTTCTCCTCCCAGCGCCCGATCACGAGCGCCCGGCCGATCGCGATTCCGGCCGACACGGCCACGCCCTTCAGCGGCGCCACGGGTCTAGCGTTCCTCGCCGAACTTCTGACCGATCAGCTGCGCCAGCGCGTCGAGCGCCTGCCCCTCGTCCGGGCCGTCGGCGGTCAGCCGCAGCTCGGTGCCGCGCGGCGCCGCGAGCGTCAGCAGCCCCAGGATCGACTTGCCGTCCACCGTCTCGTCCCCGCGCACGATCTCGATGCTGGCCCGGTAGCGCGACGCCATGTCGACGAACTTCGCCGCGGCCCGCGCGTGCAGGCCCAACAGGTTGCAGATGGTCACGTTGCGTTGCTGCACCGCCGTCAGCCCTCCTGCCGGCCGGCCAGGATCTCTCCCGCCACGGTGATCGAGCTGCGGCCCCGCGCCGCGAGCATGCGCGCCGTCTCGGCCAGGTCCGCCTGCTCGCGCAGGTTCGTGAACTTGATGACCATCGGCAGGTTCACCCCGGTCACCACCTCGACCTTGCCCGGCTCGAGGAAGGTCAGCGCGACGTTCGTGGGCGTGCCGCCGAACATGTCCGTCGCGATGATGACCCCGTCCCCCTGGTCGAGCGAGGCCAGCGCCTCCTGGATCCGCTGCCGGCTCTCGCCGACGTCGCTGTCCCAGTCGATCGACAGCCCCGCGATCGGGCCCGGCTGGGCGACGATGCGGCGCGCCGCCCCGACGAGCTCGGCGGCGAGGCCGCCGTGCGTGACCACCAGTAGACCGATCATCGCGTCATCCTCGTGTGCCCTTTCGTCGTGTGCCTCTGCGCCCGGCCAGGGCGGCCATCCCGCTCCGCGGGAGGCCGCGGCCCTACACGTCCTGGTCGTGGTTCCCTACGATTTCAGCCGTTCCAGTTCGCGGTCGACGTCCCGGTGGGACACCGTGACCGGGAAGCCGGCCTGCGCGAGGTAGCGCCCCAGCCGCTCCGCCACGGCGACCGAGCGGTGGCGCCCGCCCGTGCAGCCGATCGCGATCGTGAGGTAGCTCTTCCCCTCCGCGACGAAGCGCGGCATCACGAAGCCGAGCAGGCTCTCCACCCGGTCCATGAACGGCGCGTAGTCCGGCAGCGTGCCCAGGAACGCCGCGACCTCCTGGCTGCGGCCGTCGAGCAGGCGCAGCTCCGGCACGAAGAACGGGTTCTGCAGGAAGCGGACGTCGAGGATCATGTCCGCGTCCTTCGGCGCGCCGTACTTGAAGCCGAACGACACGACGTGGCAGGTCAGGGTCAGCAGCAGCGAGCCGCCGGAGAGCGTCTCCTGCACGACCCGCCGCAGCTCGTGCGGGGACATCTCGTCCGTGTCGACCACGCGGTCGGCGATGTGCCGCAGCGGCGCCAGCAGCGTCCGCTCCCGCTGGATCGCCTCGGCGATGTTCGTCTTCTCGCCGAGCACGAGCGGGTGCGGCCGCCGGCTCTCCGAGAAGCGGCGCACCAGCGTCTCGTCCCGCGCGTCGAAGAACATCACCTTCAGCTGCACGCCGCCGCGCTCGCGCAGGCGGCCGATCAGGGCGGGCAGCTCCTCGAGGTGGAGCCGCTCGCGCACGTCGGTGACGAACGCGCCGCGCGGGTCGTCCCCCTCGCCGCGCTCGAGCAGGTCCACGAACGACTCGGTCAGCGGCACCGGCAGGTTGTCCACGGCGAAGAAGCCGAGGTCCTCGAGGCAGCGCAGCGCGAGCGTCTTGCCGGAGCCCGACAGCCCCGAGATGACGACGACGTGGGTCACCGGCCCCCCGTTCCCGGCCCGCCGCCGGGCTCCCCGCCCGTGTCGCCCGGATCGCCCGCCGCGGGCGCGGTCTGCGCGGCGAGCCGGCTCGCGAGCTGCTTTTGCAGCTCGCGCGAGGCGTCGCGGCCCTGGATCGCGAGCAGCTGGCGTCGCACGGCGATCTCGACCAGCACCGCGAGGTTGCGGCCCGGCGCGACCGGGATCTCGACGAGCGGCAGGCTGTGGCCGAGGATCTCCCAGCGCCGGCGCTCGGTGCCGAGCCTGTCGCAAGGGGCCCCGGCCTCGAACCGGAAGAGCCGGACGACGAGGTCGATCTCCTTCTCCTCGCGCACGGCGCCCACGCCGAACATGTCGCGGACGTTGATGATGCCGATCCCCCGCACCTCCATCAGGTGGCGCGTCAGGTCGGGTGACGACCCGAAGAGCTGGTCCTCGACCAGCTTGATCTCGACCGCGTCGTCCGCCACGAGGCGGTGGCCGCGCGTGACCAGTTCGAGCGCCGACTCGCTCTTGCCCAGCCCCGAGTCGCCGACCAGCAGCACGCCCGAGCCGTACAGGTCGACGAGCGTCCCGTGGACCCGCACCCGCGGGGCGAGCCGGACCGCGAGGTAGTGCGTCCCCAGCTCCATGACCTCGGCCGCCGTGCGGGAGGTCACGAGGACCGGGATCCCGGCCCGCTGCGCCGACTGGAGCAGGGCCGGCGGCAGAGCGAGCGCCGAGACGACCAGGAACGCGGGCACGGCGGGCTGGCAGAGCCGGCCCGCGATCTCCGCGGCCCGCTCGCCGGCCTCCTGCAGGTAGCGGACCTCGCTGCGCCCGATCACCTGCAGCCGCTCGGGGTGGTAGTACTCGAACAGGCCGGTGAGCACCAGCCCCGGCTTCTGGATCGCCGCGCTGGTGATCGGCCGGTCGAGCCGGTCCCCGCCGATCAGCACGGTGATCGGGACCCGCGGCGCGAGCGCGGCCTTGAACTCCTCGAGCGTCGGGGCCGAGGCCTGGTTCGAGAGGGTCACGGGGCGTTCCGGCTTTCCGGCCGCGCGCGGCGTGCTGCGCACGCGGCCCAAGTGCCTGATCAGTATGGAGCTAGCGAAAAAAGCGTCGTGGTATGCTAACAACGCGCGAGGGGGTGTGACAAGCCGTAAACGCCCCGTGCGCCTGAGGTCCGGATAAGAGCCCCGCGAACCCTTTCAGCGGGGACGACAGGAGGCGACTCATGGCGCAGCAGAACGTGGTTCACGTGGTCGGGACCGGAACGATCGGGGAGCCCCTCATCGGCCTGCTCGCGGAGTACAAGGACGCGTTCGGGGTCGACGAGGTCACCTTCCACAAGCGCACCCCGCTCCTGACCGACCGCTCGAAGGTCCGGAACCTGATCCGCAAGGGCGCGAAGTTCGTGACCGACTCGAAGGCCTTCGACGCGTTCCGGGAGATCGGCCTCGAGCCCGAACTCGAGACGCACGAGGCCCTCGACCGGGCGTCGGTCGTGATCGACTGCACGCCGTCCGGCGTCGGCCACCAGAACAAGACCGAGTACTACGAGCGGTTCAAGCACAACACCCTGGGCTTCATCGCGCAGGGGTCGGAGTTCGGGTTCGGCAAGCCCTACGCCAGGGGCATCAACGACAAGGCGCTGAACCGCGAGACCGACCAGTACCTGCAGGTCGTCTCCTGCAACACGCACAACATCTCCGCGCTCGTGGACGCGATGGCGCTCGCCGACGGCGGCGCACCGAACCTGATCGAGGGCCGCTTCGTCTGCATCCGCCGCGCGAACGACATTTCGCAGGACAGCTCGTTCTGCCCCGCGCCCGAGGTCGGCAGCCACAAGGACAAGAAGTTCGGGACGCACCACGCCCGCGACGCGTGGCACCTGTTCCAGACGGTCGGCCTCGACCTGAACCTCTACAGCTCGGCGCTCAAGATCAACTCGCAGTACATGCACACGATCTGGTTCTCCCTGATCGTCAGGAACAAGACGACCGTCGACGAGCTGCTGGGCCGCATCGCGGAGAACGACCGGATCGCCCTGACGCACAAGAAGTCGGCCAACGCCGTCTTCTCGTTCGGCCGCGACCACGGGCACTTCGGCCGGATCCTGAACCAGACGGTGCTGGTGCGGCAGACCCTCGCCGTGCGCGAGGTCGAGCGCGGCCACGAGATCCTCGGCTTCTGCTTCACGCCGCAGGACGGCAACCCGCTGCTCTCGACCGTCGCGGCCGTCTGCTGGTACCTCGACCCGAAGAGCTACCAGGACCGGATCCAGGTCCTGCGCCCGTTCCACTTCAGCGAGGTGTGATCTCGACGGACCGGTGCGGCACGAAGCGCTCCGCCGCCAGCCCGATGCCCTGCTCCGGGTCCCCGATCGCCGGGTCGAGGTGGTCGAGGTTGATCGTCGGCGGGACCTGGCCGCGGTGGAGCGCGAGGGCGGTGATCACCGACTCGATCCCCCCGGCCGCGCCCAGCAGGTGCCCGGTCATCGACTTGGTGGACGAGACGAGCAGACGGTCCGCGTGCGCGCCGAAGGCGGTGCGGATCGCGCGGGCCTCGATCACGTCGCCCGTCGGCGTGGACGTGCCGTGGGCGTTGACGTAGTCGATGTCCCCCGGCTGCAGGTTGGCGTCGTTGAGGGCGGCGCGCATGACGCGGACCATGCCGTTGCCGTCCTCGGGCGGCGCCGACACGTGGAACGCGTCGCCGCTCATCCCGAAGCCCGCGACCTCGCACAGGACCCGCGCGCCGCGCGCCCTGGCGTGTTCCTCGGCCTCGAGCACGAGCAGGCCGCAGCCCTCGCCCATGACGAAGCCGTCGCGGTCCTTGTCGAACGGGCGCGAGGCCCGCTCCGGGTCGTCGTTGCGGGTGGAGAGCGCCCGCATCGAGCAGAACCCGCCGACCGCGAGGCCCGTGATGACCCCCTCGGAGCCGCCGGCGAGCGCCGCGTCGGCGTCGCCGTGCTGGATCATCCGCAGCGCCTCGCCGATCGCGTGGTTGCCGGTCGCGCAGGCCGTCACGGTGGACGAGTTCGGGCCGCGGAGGCCGAACTCGATCGAGACGAGCCCGCTCGCCATGTTGATGATCATCCCGGGGATCAGGAACGGCGACAGCCGCGACGGGCCGCGCTCGTGCAGGATCAGCAGCTGCCGCTCGAGCAGCTTGAGCCCGCCGATGCCGGAGCCGATCACGACGGCCACGCGGTCGCCGTCGACGGCCTGCGGGTCGAGCTTCGCGTCGGCGAGGGCCATCCGCGCCGCGGCCATCGCGAAGTGGGTGAAGCGGTCGTACTTCTTGACCTCGCGCGGCTCCATCCACTGTTCGGGATCGAAGCCGCGCACCTCGCCCGCGATGCGGGCGGTGAACGCGGCGGCGTCGAACTGGGTGATGGGGCCGATGCCCGAGCGCCCCTCGAGCAGGCCGCGGAAGGTGGACTCGGCGTCGAGCCCGAGCGGGCTCAGCGCGGCCACCCCCGTGACCACGACGCGGCGTCGTCCGACCGTGGCGTGATGGTGGGGCACGGGTCAGGCCGCGCTCTTCGCCAGGATGAAGTCGACCGCGTCGCCGACGGTGCGGATCTTCTCGGCGTCCTCGTCCGAGATCTCGATCCCGAAGTCTTCCTCGAGGGCCATGACCAGCTCGACGGTCTCGAGCGAGTCCGCGCCGAGGTCGTCCTGGAACGACTTCTCGGGGGTGACCGTGGCCGGGTCGAGCTTGAAGGTGCGGGCGATCAGGTCGACGACCTTGCTCTGGATCTCTTCGCGCGAAGCCATTCTTCGTCTCCTCCGTGATCTCTCAAGCGGATGCCGGGCCCCCGTCGCGGGCCCGCGCTCACATGTCCATGCCGCCGTTGACGTCGAGGACCTCGCCCGTGATGTAGCCCGCCTTCTCGCTGAGCAGGAAGCCCACCGCGGAGGCGATGTCCCCGGAGCTGCCCAGCCGCCCCAGCGGGACCAGCTCCAGCAGCTTCGCCCGCGCCTCCTCCGGGAGGCCGCGGGTCATGTCCGTATCGATGAACCCCGGCGCCACGGCGTTGACCGTGATGTTCCGGGACGCCACCTCGCGGGCGAGCGACTGCACGAAGCCGATCATGCCGGCCTTCGAGGCCGCGTAGTTCGCCTGGCCGGCGTTGCCCATCCGGCCCACCACGCTGGTGATCGCGACAATGCGCCCGAAACGGTTCCGGATCATACCGGGCAGGAACGCCCTTGTCACCTGGAACGCGCCGGTCAAGTTGGCCTCGATCACGGCGTTCCAGTCGGAAAGCGACATCCGCATCAGCAGCCCGTCGCGCGTCATCCCGGCGTTCAGGACGAGCAGTTCGAACGGGCCGGCGTCCTTCGCCTCCTTCGCCAGGCGCTCCAGCGTCCCGGCGGCCGCGGGGCCGTCGGAGAGGTCCAGGCCGACGCCGCGGGCGGCCCCGATCCCGGCCGCCGCCGCCTCGGCCGCCTCGGCGGTCCGGGCGGTCAGGGTGACGAGCGCGCCCGACGCCACGAGCTCGCGCGCGATCTCGCGGCCGATGCCGCGCGAACCGCCGGTGACGAACGCGCGCCGGCCCGCGAGGCCCGGCCAGCGGAAGTCGCTCATGCGTCCCCCCTCGGCCCAGCGGCCTCGGACAGCTTCTCGATCAGCTTCTCGAGGTCCTCGGGCTCGGCGAACGGAACCACCTTCAACTTGTCGTGGATGCGCCGCGCGAGGCCGGTCAGCACCTTGCCCGGGCCGACCTCGATCCCGAGCGCCGGCTCGTGCTCCGTCTCGAGCACGCGGCTCCCCTCGACCCAGCGCACCGGCGAGGCGACCTGCTCGATCAGCCGCTGCCGCGCCTCCTCGCCCCGGACGACGCCGCGCGCGGAGACGTTCGCGACGACCGGGAACTCCGCGTCGCGGAACGTGACCCGCGCCAGGAAGTCGGCCAGCTTCTCCGCGGCGGGGCGCATCAGCGGGCTGTGGAACGGCGCCGACACGGGGAGCGGCACGACGCGCTTCGCCCCCGCCTCGGGCGCGAGCCGCATGAACCGCTCGACCGCCTCCTTGTGGCCCGCGATCACGATCTGGTCCGGCGCGTTGAAGTTCGCCGGGACGAGGACCTCGTGCCCCTCGCGCGCCTGGCGGCAGAGCGACTCGACGGCCTCGGCGTCGAGGCCGATCACGGCCGCCATCGCGCCCTCGCCGGGCGGGACCGCGTCCTGCATGGCCTCGCCGCGCAGCCGCACCGCGCGCAGCGCGTCCTCGAAGTCGATCACGCCCGCGGCGACGAGCGCCGAGTACTCGCCGAGGCTGTGCCCCGCGCCGGCGACCGGCAGCGGCACGCGCGCCTGCAGCACGCGCCAGGCCGCGGTCGAGACCGTCAGCAGCGCGGGCTGCGTGTTGCGCGTCAGCCGGAGGTCCTCTTCGGGGCCCTCGAGGATGAGCTTCGACAGCGGTTCGCCGAGCACCTCGTCGGCGGTGCGGAACACCTCCGCGGCCTCGGGCCAGGTCTCGCGCAGACGGCGCCCCATCCCGACGGCCTGGCTGCCCTGGCCCGGGAAGAGCGCCGCCCAGCGCGGCGCGACGTCGTTCACCCTGTGCTCCTTCCGGCGGCGAGTCGCTGCTCCGCTTCGTGCAGCGCGCCGATCTCGCCCGCGATGCGGGCGATCATGTCGCCGCGCACGACCGCCTGCGCGGCCCGCAGCGCGTTCTTGATCGCCTTGGGGCTGGAGCGCCCGTGGGCGACGATCGACACCTGGCGCAGCCCGAGCAGCGGCACGCCCCCGACCTCGGCGTAGTCGGTCTTCGTCTTCAGCGGGCGCAACGCGGGCAGCATCAGCAGCGCCACCATCCGCCGCCAGAGGCTGCGCCGGACCTCGGCCTTGATCATGCCGGTGATCGCCTCGGCGATCCCCTCGCCCACCTTGAGCGCGACGTTGCCGACGAAGCCGTCGCAGACGACGACGTCCGCGTGGTCGTCGAAGAGGTCGTTGCCCTCGACGTTGCCGATGAACCGGATCGGGGTCTCGCGCAGGATCTGCGCGACCTCGCGCGAGACGTCGTTCCCCTTCGAGTCTTCCTCGCCGATCGACAGCAGCGCGACGCGCGGGCTCTCGACGCCGAAGACGTGCTTCGCGTACAGCGAGCCCATCACGGCGAACTGCCGGAAGTGCTCCGGCTTGCAGTCGACGTTCGCGCCCGCGTCGAGCAGCACCGTGTATCCCGGGCCGATGCGCGGCAGCGGCGCGGGCAGCGCCGGGCGGTCCACGCCCTCGATCAGGCCGTAGACCACCTTCGAGACGGCCATGACCGCGCCGGTGTGCCCCGCCGAGACGAACGCGGAGGCGAGCCCGTCGCGCACGAGGCGCGTGCCGACGTGGATCGAGGAATCGCGCTTGTTGCGGATCGAGGCGACCTTGTCCCCGAACTCGATGACCTCGGAGGCGGGGACGACCTCGATGCCGGCCGCCGGCGGGCCGTCGCCCGCGGCGTCGATCTCGGCCTGCACGGCCTCGGGGCGGCCGACGAGGAACACGCGCCCGCCCCCCTCGCGCGCGTAAGCGAGCGCCCCCCGCACGACGTCGCGCGGCGCGTTGTCCCCGCCCATCGCATCGAGCGCGAGCGGCAGGTCGGCGCGCGCCCCCGCGGAGAGGCCGGCGCGCGGCTCAGTCATCGGCGGCGGCCCCGGCGACCGACCGGGCGGCGGCCCCATTCATGGGAGTCAGCGCCGCCGGCTCAGGACGTCGACTCGGTCTCGACGACCTCGCGGCCCTTGTACTGGCCGCAGGACGGGCAGACCCGGTGCGGGAGCTTCATTTCCTGGCAGTTCGGGCAGCGCGAGAGACCGGGGACGGCCAGCGCGTCGTGCGCGCGGCGCTTGTCACGGCGGGCCTTGGAGTGGCGGCGCTTCGGATTCGGCATCGTCTCGTCCTTACCTTCCGGTGGGCGTTCCGGTGGGCGTTCCTGTGGGTTCCCGTGGCGCGAGGCCCCGGGGGCCGGGTTGCTTCCGGGCCGTGACGTCAGTGCGGCTCGCCCCGGTTCTTCTGTTCCAGCGCCGCCTTCAGCTGCTCCAGCGACGCGAATCGCTCGTCCCGGGCCGGCCCGCAGCGGCAGGGGTCGACGTTGAGGTCGGCCCCGCAGCCCGAGCACAGCCCGCGGCACTCCTCCCGGCACAGCGCGCGCAGCGGCAGCGCCAGGTCCACCTGCTCCCGCAGGACGGCCGCGAGGTCGAGCACTGTCCCCTCGATCGGGTACAGGTCGACCGCGTCGGGGTCGTCCTCCGGGATCTCGTCGAAAAGCGGCACGTCGCCCTGCTTCCCCTCCTCGGGGGCGGGCAGGACGAACAGCCGGAACCGCGCCTCGAGCGGCTGGCTCATCGCGGCGAGGCAGCGCGTGCAGGAGAGGTGCGCGACGGTGTCGAACGCCGCCGCCAGCTCGATGCCACGCCGCGTCGGCCTCAGCGTGCCGACGATGTGGACCGGGTCCAGCTCGACGCGGTCGCCGCCCTCCCAGGAGAACGGCGGAACCGCGACGGCATGGTCCAGCCCCACCCCTCGCGGGTCCAAGTCGCTGATGTCCAACAGCATTGGTACCCTCTCGAGGCCGCGGGATTATAGCAGCCTCGACTTCCGCGGCAACCACGGGCGCGGACGGGCCCCGTGGCGGTGCCAGACCCCCCGAGTGTGCCCGGAAAGCCGCGCGCTGTCAGGAGTTGCGGCTCGCGGTCAAGACGCGGCCGCGACCCGCTCCGCGGCGACGAACCGGTCGACCGTGTCCCGGACCTTGCGGACGTACTGTCGCGTCTCCGCGAACGGCGGGATGCCGCCGTGCTTCTTCACCGCCTGTTCGCCGGCGTTGTACGCCGCGAGCGCGAGGTCGAGGTCGCCCCCGAAGGCCTCGAGCATCCGCCTCAGCCAGCGCGCGCCCGCCTCGATGTTCTGCTCGGCGTCCCAGACGTCGCCGACGCGCAGGTCCCTCGCGGTCCCGGGCATCAGTTGCATCACGCCCTGGGCGCCCTTCCGCGAGAGCGCCCACGCGTCGAGGCGGGATTCCGCCAGCGCGACCGCCGTCACCAGGGCGGGGTCGAGGCCGTGCTTGCGCGCGGCCTTCTCGATCGCCGGGGCGAACGCCCCCGCCCGCTCCTGCCCGCGCGGGCCGGGCCCGCCGCCCCCGGGGACCGCCGCCGCGTCGGGGGTCGCGGGCTCTGCCGCGGGGGCCGCGGGCTCCGGCGGGGGCGGGACGTAGTCCCGGATCTCCACGACGTTCGCGGCCGGCACGACGAGTTCGGCCTCGTCCGGCAGCCGCAGGACGAGCTGGTCGTCGCGCGCCTCGACCGACCGGACGATGAGCGTCCGCCAGTCCTTGAACACGACCTGGTGCTCGGCGCGGGCCGCGGTCGCCGGAAGGAGGGCAAGCGCGACCAGCGCGGCGCGGGCGGCGAGGGTCCGGAAGGGGCGCGGGGGCGGCGTCATCTCTCCCTCTACGCCCGGCCCGGCCCCGCCGTTTAGCGGCGGAGCGTCACGAGACCCGGTCGAAGGTGCGGTCGAGGGCCGCGAGGTCCACCCGCACCGAGATCACCCGGCCGTGCGGGCAGTGCGACGGGACCTCGCACGCGTCGAGGCCCTGCAGGATGTAGTCCGCCTTCGCGAGCGGGACGGCCATCCCCTTCCGCACCGCCGTGTGGCAGGCGACCGTCGCGAGCAGGTCCCGGAACGCGTCCTCGGCGCGGGCGCGGTCGCCGGCGCGGAGCCGCTCGACCAGTTCGAGGAACGTCTCCGGGGCGGCCTCGCGGCCGAGGATCGCGGGGACCTCGCGGACCACGACGGCCGTCCGGCCGAACGGCTCGACGCCGAAGCCGGCCCGCGCGAAGAGCGCGGCCTCCCGCTCGACGAGGTCGACGGCCTCGGGCCCGGTCTCGAGCGTCACCGGGAACAGGAGGGACTGGCGCGGCAGCGGCCCCTGGTCGGCCTGCCGGAGCAGCGACTCGTAGAGCAGCCGCTCGTGCGCGACGTGCTGGTCGACGACGAGGAGCCCGCGCTCGTCCTCGGCGACGATGTAGCACTGGCGGTACTGCGCAAGGGCGCGCACCCGCGGCGGCGGGATCGCGGTCGTCGCGGGCTCCGCCACCCCTCCGGGCGCGGCGGCGTCCGCCGCGCCGCCGGGCGCGGACGCGCCGTCCCCGGCGGGGGCGCCGTCCCAGGCGGGCGCGGCGTAGCGGAGCGGCAGCGGCCCCGGGCCGGGGGCGCTCCCCCCCGGCGCGCCGGGCTCCGGCGCGGGGACGAAGACCGGGATCGCCGCGCGCAGGCCGAGGCCCCGGGTGAGCAGGCCGAACACCGCGCCCCGCACGTCGTTCGGGCGCTCGAAGCGGACCTCCGACTTCGCCGGGTGGACGTTGACGTCCACCGCGTCGGGCGGGATCTCGAGGTAGAGCACCACGACCGGGAAGCGGCCGGGGGGGAGCACCGGCCGGTACGCGTCCAGCACCGCGCGCTGCAGGACCGGGTCCCGCACCGGCCGGCGGTTGACGAAGAGGTGCAGCCCCTCGCGCGTCGGCCGGGTCAGGTCCGAGCGGCCGGCCCAGGCGTGCAGGTGCAGCACGCCGCGCGCCTCCTCGAGCTCGACCAGGCCCGCGGCCCAGCGGTCCCCGAGCACGGACGCGATCCGGTCCCCGGCGCGGGCCGCGGGGGGCGCGATCAGCAGGTCGGGGCCGCCGCGCCGGTCGTCGGCGGTGCGCACGCGGAAGCCGACCTCCCAGCGGGCCAGTGCCGCGCGCGTCACGGCGGCCAGCGCGTGGTCCAGCTCGGTCGCCGGGGACTTCAGGAACTTGCGGCGGGCCGGGATCCCGGCGAAGAGGTCGCGGACCGTGACGGTGGTGCCGGGGGCGCGGGCGCCGGGCTCGTCCGCGACGGGCCGGCCCCGCTCCCAGACGACGCGGCGCCCCTCGACGGCGCCGCCGCGCGGGCGCGTGAGCAGCTCGACCCGGGCGACGGCGCCGATCGCGGCGAGCGCCTCGCCGCGGAAGCCGAGCGACGTCACGCGGTCGAGGTCGTCGCCCGTCTCGATCTTGCTGGTCGCGTGGCGCTCGAACGCGAGCCGCGCGTCCTCCGGGGCGATCCCGGAGCCGTCGTCCGCCACCGCGCAGAGGTCGACGCCGCCCGCCGCCAGGTCCACCTCGACGCGGGACGCGCCGGCGTCGAGGGCGTTGTCGAGCAGTTCCCGGACGACCGAGGCGGGCCGCTCCACGACCTCGCCCGCGGCGATCCGGTCGGCCACCTCCGGCGGAAGCACCCTGATCCGTCCCAATATTCGTTCCTTTTTCCGCCACCGCTGTCCGTTTTTGTGCGTAAGATGGCGCCCCTTCGGGCGGCCCCGCGACCGGATCCCAGCGGAGCCTAACCCGGAACGGCCGAGGCGAAACTGGGCCACTTCGTGCGCCAATGCGACGCGCGGTGCCAAAACGGCGCGGCCCCGGGACCGTTCCCGGACCGTTTTCGGCCGTTAAAGGCGCGACGCCGTTGGCATCTGGATTGCTCTTAGGTCTGTCCCGACCAGACCCCGCGAGGACGCGACCATGTACATCCCCTGGCTCCTGAAAGAAAAGTCGCTCGACGACTTCGTGGATCATGAGGGCGAGACTCGCCTTTCGCAGCTGATGGAAGACCCCGGGACCGCGCGTCCCGAGGAAGACGTGTACAAGAAGGAACTCGTGCAGATCACGCGCCGGGCCCTCGACGAGCTGCCCGAGCGCGAGCGCCTGATCCTCCTCAAGCGGTTCGGCGTGCTCGGCAACGACGAGATGACCCTCGAGGAGATCGGCAAGATCCTCGGCCTCTCGCGCGAGCGGGTCCGCCAGCTCGAGAAAGAGGCCAAGATGAAGCTGCGCGAGCGCCTCGGCGCCCTCCGCAGCCAGCTTCAGTTCAACCTCGGCTGACGCTCCTTCCTGCTCCTCCTCCCTCCCCCCATCATCCCAAGCTCGAAGGGCCCGCCCCGGCGGGCCCTTTTCTTTGGCCGCGACCGGGCGCGAGGCGCCGCGGTTACAAAACGCGAGGCACGATTTGCACGCAGCGCCCCCCGGGCGGCGTCCGGCGCGGCGTCCGCACGGATCCGCCGGGCTCCCTTTTTACCGTTCGCTGGAACCGTGCCGGACGAGCTGCAGGTCGGAGTAGTAGTCGAACGTGCGGTCCATCTCGAGCGTGTGACACGACGTGCAGGTCGCGAGGCTGACCTTGCCGTAGGGCCGCTCCGGCTGCCGGACGTGCTCGCCCGCCGGCCCGTGGCAGCTCTCGCAGCCGACGCCCTTCAGGTGCGGGGTCGTGTCGAGGTCGACGAACCCGCCGGCCTGGCCGTGGCCGGTCACGTGGCACGTGATGCAGGTCGGCTCGAACGTGCCCTTCCTGACCAGCGTCTCGTACGCCCGGGCGTGCCCGGTCCGGACCCACTCCTGGACGATCCCCGCGTGGCAGGACGAGCAAGCGCCGTTGCCCACGAACTCCCGGCGCGCCTCCTTCCCGCCCGGCCCGGTCTCCTCGCGGGTCGCCCGCTCGGCGTCGGAGGCCCGCATCATCGTCTCGATCATCAGCGCGTTGAGCTGCGGGTCGACCGGGACCGACTCGACGAGGCTGTAGAGCAGGCTCTCCAGCGAGACGCTGCCGCCGCCGCGGTACAGCTCGACCTGGCCGAGGTACTTGCCCTCGTCCCCGAGGTAAAGGATCCGGGTCCGCCCCTCGAGGACCGGCTCGGGGGTGAACCGCCCGCCGTGCGCGCCGAGGATCAGGTCGATCCCCGGGACGCGGCGCGCCAGCACGCGCGCCTCCTCGACGGGCAGCGCGGCGAGCACGACGATCAGGTCGCGCCCCTCGCGCATCTTCGGCAGGTACTTCAGCAGCGCGGTGACGGGGTCGATCGTCACGACCGCGTCGCCGTCGGGGAGCGCCATGCGCAGCGCCGGGTTGTGGCGCAGCACCGCGAAGATGCCCAGCGACAGGTTCCCGGTCGCGTGGATCGTGTGCGGCGCGATGAAGGGCCCGCGGTCGCGCTCGCGGACGAGGTTGGTCGAGATGAACGGGAAACGCGCTTCCTCGAAGACGTGCTGCAGGATCCCGCTGCCGGCGAGGACCTCGCGCTCGCCCAGCCCCGCCGCGACGTACCCCATGCGGTTCATCGCGCGGACGAGGCCCAGCGTCTTGATCTCGCCGCCGGGGCTCGGGGTGTCGGCGAAGTTGCCGGCGTCGAGCGCGAGGATCGGCACGCCCGGCCAGCGCTTCCGCACGACCCCGATCTGGCCCATGCGCCGGTCCACGCCGCCCATCGGGTTGCGCGCGCAGCCGCACTGGTCGAGGTAGCCCTGCACGCCGCCGGTGGCGAGGACGACGGCCCGGGGCGCGTCGCTCCCGGCGCCGAGGAGCAGCAGCAGCGCGAGCCCCGCCGCGCCGGCGACGATCGGCGCGGCCCGGCCGGAGCGGATCCGGGGCGGGCGGGCGGAGGGCGCGGGGCCGTGCGGGCTGCGGCGTTGCATCGGGGTTCGGGCCAGAATAGGCCGCCCCATGCGCGCCCGCAAAGAACGCCCGTCCGAGGCCATGGCCGAAGCCGTGACGGAACCCGTGATCGACGCCGGGAACGACGCCCTCGTGCTCGCGTCCGCGTCCCCGCGGCGGCGCGACCTCCTCGAAACGGCCGGGTTCACGGTCGAGGTCCTGCCCGTGCACCTGGACGAGAGCCCGCGGGACGGCGAGGACGGGACCGCGCTCGCGCTGCGCCTCGCCTGCGCCAAGGCCGCCGCGGGCGCGGCGCTCCGCCCGGGGCGCGTGGTGCTCGGGGCCGACACGGTCGTGCTGGCCGACGGGGTCGCGCTCGGGAAGCCGGCCGACCGGGACGAGGCCCGACGGATGCTCGAGACGCTCTCGGGGCGCTGGCACCGGGTCGTGACGGGCGTCGCCGTCGTCGCCGCGGACGGCACGCTGCGCCGCGCCGCCGCCGGCACCGAGGTCCGCTTCGCCGACCTGTCCGCCGAGGAGATCGCGCGCTACGTCGCGGGACCGGAGCCCTACGACAAGGCCGGCGGCTACGCGCTGCAGGGCGCGGCGGGCTGGTTCGTCGAGGAGGTCCGCGGCTCCGTCAGCAACGTCGTCGGGCTGCCGCTGGAGAAGGTGCGCCCGCTGCTCGCGAAGGCCGGGTGGCCGCTGCCGGCGCTGGGCGCGCCCGGGGGGACGACGTGACGCGGCGGGGCGGCCCAAGGGCCGCCCCCGCGGTGAACAGGAGCGGTGATCAGGAGCGGTGATGAGGAGCGGTGATCAGGAGACCGATGACGCGACCCGTCAGTGCGCGGCGGTCTCGAGGAACTTCTGGTAGGCGGCCCAGTCCATCAGCGCGTTCGCCTCGCCGGGGTCGGACATCTTGATCACGGCGATCCAGCCGGCGCCCAGCGGCTCCTTGCCGACCGTCTCGGGCGCGGCGTCGAGGTCGCCGTTGATCTCGACGATCTCGCCCGACACCGGCGCGTACAGGTCGGACGCGGTCTTGACCGACTCGATCACGCCGAACTCCTTCCCCGCCGACACCTTGCGCCCGACGTCGCCGGGGTTGACGTAGACGATGTCGCCGAGTTCGCCCTGCGCGTACTCGGAGATGCCGACGCGGGCGAGCCCGCCCTCGACGTGGACCCACTCGTGCGATGTCGCGTACCTGCAGTCTTCAGCCCGGGGCATGGGTGATCCTCCAGAAGCGTCGCGTCGACTCGTTCTCGCGGACGAAACGGTTTCAGGCCGACTTCTTGGCGCGCTTGTAGAACGGGAGCGGGACGACCTCGGCCGGCAGCCGCCGGCCGCGCACGTCCACCTCGAACGGCGTGCCGGGCAGCGCCCGCGCCGCGGGCAGGTAGGTCATGCCGATCGCGCGCTCGAGGTGCGGCGCCCACGTGCCGGACGTGACCTCCCCGACGGGCGCGCCGTCGAGCAGCACGCCGTTTCCGTGACGCGCGATCCCCTTCTCGCGCAGCTCGAAGCCGACGCGCAGCCGCGGCACGCCCTTCTCTTTCTGGGCCAGCAGCGCGGCGCGACCGTGGAAGTCGTCCTTCGTGAAGTCCACGACCCACTCGAGGCCCGCCTCGAGCACGGTCGTGGTCTCGTCGATGTCGTTCCCGTAGAGCGGCATCGCCGCCTCGAGCCGCAGCGTGTCGCGGGCCGCGAGGCCCGCGGGCCGCGCGCCGTCGGCCGCGCCCGCGTCGAGCAGCGCGTCCCAGACCGGGCCGGCGTCGTCGAGCGACGTGAACAGCTCGTAGCCGAGTTCGCCGGTGTAGCCGGTGCGCGCGGCGATGACGGGCCGCCCGGCGACCTGACCCTCGGTGAGGTGGTAGTACTTCACCGCGAGCGCGTCGAAGCCGGACGCGAGCCGCGCGACCAGCGGCAGCGCCTTGGGGCCCTGCACGGCGATCAGCGCATACTCGGCCGACATGTCGCGCAGCGTCACGCCGGATGCGGGACGGTGCTCGACGAACCAGGCCCAGTCCTTCGCGACGTTCGCCGCGTTGACGACGACGATGAAGTGCTCCGCCGCGAGCCGGTAGACGAGGATGTCGTCGACGAACGTCCCCGCGGGGGTGAGCAGCCCGGTGTAGTGGGCCTTCCCCGGCGGCAGCGCCGAGATGCGCGTCGGCGTCAGCTGGTCGAGGTACGCGGCCGCGCCCGGCCCGCGCACGTCGAACTCGCCCATGTGGCTGACGTCGAACAGCCCGACGGCCGTCCGCACCGCGCGGTGCTCCTCGATCACGCCCGTGTACTGCAGCGGCATCTCGAAGCCGGCGAACGGGACGATCTTCGCACCGTGAGCCTGGTGACGGCCGAACAGCGGCGTGCGCTGCGGCGCCGAAGCGGGATCGGTCATGGGTCCTCGACCTGCGGGCCGCGCGCGGGGGGGACGCGGGCGGCGGTTCTCCGGCCGCGGGGCCGGCGCACCGAGCGGGATCCGGATCGTAGCACCGCGGCGCGGGCCGGTTCAATCTTGGTGCGGGGGGCTGCCGCCCCCGCGCCGGTTCGACTCGAGTTCCCCGCGCCGGTTCGACTCGAGTCCCCCGCGCCGTTCGACTCGAGTCCCCCGCGCCGTTCGATCCGGGCGACCGCCAAGGACCGCGAACCCCAGCCACGCTCGGCGCGGACAGCGGATCTTTGATCCGCTGTCCGTGCCGAGCCAGCAGGGGGCGCGGGGGGCGGCAGCCCCCCGCTAGAAAGACAGAAGCACAGCAACGCCTCACATCCTCCGCCGCCACTCCCCGCGACCGCGGTCGAAACAGTACACGCGCACGCGCGCCGTCGCGCCGCTGACCACGACGCCGCAGACGGCCTCGCGGCCGTCGGTCACGAACAGCGAGCCCGGCGTGGCGTGCCCCTCGGGGTCGAGGACCAGCAGGCGCGCCGCCCCGAAGCGCACGGCCGGGTCGTCCGGCGCGAGCGCGCCGCCGCCGGGCGGGAGGTCCGGCAGCGACGGCCAGGGGGCGCGGCCGAGGCGCACGCCCGGCACGTCGCGCGCGAGCGCGAACGGCGCGCCCGCGGGGTCCGCGCCGGACTCGACGCCGGCCCACGACACGCCGTCGTCGCCGCCGTCGTGCGCCTCGCGCAGCGGCTCGTCGGCGCCGCGCGGGAAGACGAGGGCGACCCGCCGCCCCTCGGCCTGCGCGCGCGCGGCGAGCGCGCGCACGC
>JADHED010001148.1_pt1 | contig 24354 bp, 8 predicted proteins | sample 8952041 | NCBI WGS metagenome assembly JADHED01 (sample SAMN16124423, study PRJNA663239) | bioreactor sludge metagenome | isolation source: sludge (control) | place: India:Bengaluru | collected 2018-09-08
CGGCCATGCCGCCCGCGGCCGCCTCCACGGCCGCCGTGGCGCCGGCCTCCGTGCCGCGCGCCCCGCTGCGCGGCATCGCCGCGCTCGGCGCCGCCACGGTGCCCGCGCTGAAGGACCGGGTGGAAGCCCTGCTCGCGCAGGTGAAGGACGGCGCCCTGCCACCGGCGGCCCCGCCGGCGCCCGCGGATCTCGCCGCGCCGGAGCGCGTGGTGATCGACTTCGGCACCCGCGACGAGCTCGTGGACCGCCTGCAGAAGGCGGAGCGCGCGCTCGCCTTCGACACGCCGCAGGCCTGGAAGGCCCTGGCCGCGCAGGGGCTGTTCCGCGGCACCGGCCCGCGCGCCGGCGGGATCGCGTTCCTGTTCCCGGGCCAGGGCTCGCAGTACGTGAACATGGGCAAGGCGCTCGCCGCGCGCGAGCCCGTGGTGGCCCAGGTGTTCGCCGAGGCCGACGAGGTCACCGCGCGCATCCTCGGCACGCCGCTCACGAGCTACATCTTCGTCGACGAGTCGGACGCCGACGCCGTCGCGCGCGCCGAGGAGGGCCTGAAGCAGACGGCCATCACGCAGCCGGCGGTGCTCACCCTCGACAACGCGCTGTGCCGGCTGCTCGGGGAATTCGGCATCGCGCCCGACTACGTGATGGGGCACTCGCTCGGCGAGTACGGCGCGCTCGTCGCGGCCGGAGTGATGCCCTTCGCGCACGCGCTCGAGGCCGCCGCCGCGCGCGGCCGCGAGATGACCCGCGTGAGCATCGGCGACAACGGCCTGATGGCGGCCGTCATGGCGCCCCTCGCGCAGGTGGAGGAGGTGCTGGCCTCGATCGACGGCTACGTCGTCGCCGCCAACATCAACAGCGGCACCCAGGCGGTGATCGGCGGCGAGTCGCCGGCCGTCGAGCGTGCCATGGCCGCGTTCGTCGCGCGCGGGTTCCAGGCCGTCCCGCTCGCCGTGAGCCACGCCTTCCACACGCGCATCGTCGCCCCCGCGAGCCGGCCGCTGCGCCAGGTGCTCGACCGGCTCACCGTCACCAACCCCCGGCTGCCGGTGGTGGGCAACGTCACCGGCGACCTCTATCCCACGGACCCGACCGCCATCAAGGACCTGCTCGAGCAGCAGATCGCCTCGCCGGTGCAGTGGGTGCGTGGGCTCGAGACGCTCTACCGCGAGGGCGTGCGCACCTTCGTCGAGGTGGGCCCGAAGAAGGCCCTCAAGGGCTTCGTCGACGACGTGCTGGGCAGCCGTGGCGACGTGGTGTCGGTCTTCACCAACCACCCGAAGCCCGGCCCGCTGCCCACGTTCAACCAGGCCCTGTGCGGCCTCTACGCGGCGGGCTGGGGCGCGGCCCCGCCGTCGCCCATCGTGGTGGCCGCGCCCGCCCCCGCCGAGCCGTCCCGCGTCTCGGCGCCCGTGTTCGCCCCGCCCTCGCACGATCCCGTTTCCCCGCTCGCGCCGTCGCGGGCAGGAGGTGTCCCGGTGCCTTCGCCGTTCACGCCCGCGCCCCAGGTGGAATCGGTGGCGCAGTTGCTCGCGTCCGTGTTGCAGCAGATGGGGCAGCCGTCCGCCCGGCCCGCCGACCGCAACGACGTGCCGTCCGGCTCGATCGTCGTCAGCGGCACGGGCCTCGGCCTGCCCGGCGCCGAGAAGGCGATCATGGACCCGGCCAACGCCGACCGCGTGCTGCGCGGCGAGCAGTTCATCGACCTGCTGCCCGAACGGTTCCGCGTGCAGATGGCCGACAAGCGCGTCACGCGCGTGGTGAAGGCCGCGGACGGCTCGGGCAGCTTCCAGACGATCGACGACACGGCCGACGTGATCAAGCTCGCCGGCCGGCCGGGGACCTTCGACTTCAGCGCCGAGTACGGCGTGTCCGAGAAGCTGGTGGAGGCGCTCGACATCACGACGCAGCTGGCCATGGCGGCGGGCATCGACGCCCTGCGCGAGGCCGGCCTCCCGCTCGTGCAGACGTGGCGGCGCACCACGACGGGCAAGTTCCTGCCCGACCGGTGGATGCTGCCCGAGGCGCTGCGGGAGGAGACCGGCGTGATCTTCGCGTCGGCGTTCCCGGGCTTCGACCGCTACACCGACGAACTGGAGCGGTACTACACGCACCAGGGCCGGCTCGCGCAGCGCGAGGCGCTCGAGGCCCTGCGGCTGGCGACGCGCGACGCCGACACGCTCCGCGAGATCCACCGCCGGCTCACCGAGCTCGACGACCTGCTGGCGCGCGAGCCCTACCAGTTCGATCGCCGGTTCATCTTCCGCGTGCTGACGATGGGCCACAGCCAGTTCGCCGAGTACATCGGGGCGCGCGGCCCGAACGCGCACGTGAACGCGGCGTGCGCCAGCACGGCGCAGGGCATCGCGCTCGCGGAGGACTGGATCCGCGGCGGGCGGTGCCGCCGCGTCGTCGTCATCGGCGCCGACAACGTGACGAGCGAGAAGCTGCTCGGCTGGGTGGGCGCGGCCTTCCTGGCCACCGGCGCCGCCGCCACCGACGACAAGGTGAGCGAGGCCGCCGTGCCCTTCGACCGCCGCCGCCACGGCACGCTGCTCGGCATGGGCGCGTGCGCGCTGGTGGTCGAGAGCCAGGACGCGGTGGAGGAGCGCGGCATGCGCGGCATCGTCGAGCTGCTGAGCAGCGAGGTGCGCAACAGCGCCTACCACGCGACCCGGCTCGACGTGGACCACGTGGCGCTGACCATGGAGAGCCTCGTCGCCTCGGCGGAGCGGCGCTTCGGCGTCAACCGCCACCACGTCGCGCCCGAGACGGTGTTCGTGAGCCACGAGACGTTCACGCCCGCGCGCGGCGGCAGCGCGGCGGCCGAGGTGGCGGCCCTGAGGCGCGTGTTCGGCCAGGCGGCGAGCGAGATCGTGGTGGCCAACACGAAGGGCTTCACCGGCCACCCGATGGGCGTGGGCATCGAGGACGTGATCGCCGTGAAGATCCTCGAGCACGCCATCGTGCCGCCCGTCCCCAACTTCAAGGAGGTGGACCCCGACCTCGGCCCGCTCACGCTCAGCCGCGGCGGCCGCTACCCGGTGAAGTACGCCATCCACCTGGCCGCGGGGTTCGGATCGCAGATAGCCATGACCCTCACCCGGCGCATCCCGGGGAGCCTCGATCGCGTGGACAGCGCCGCGCTCTACCAGAAGTGGCTCGACGACGTGAGCGGCTACGACCGGGCGGAGACGGAAGTGGTGACGCGCACGCTGCGGGTGGTGTCGCGCGGCGTGCCGGCGCGCAGCCCGGAGCCCACCCACTGGGCCTGGGGCACCGCCCCCATGCGCCGCGCGCCGTCGCCGGGCGACGGCGTCATCGGCGCGTCGCGGCCGGTGCCGCTCCAGCCGTCAACAGCGGCCGCGGGGCGTCCCGCGGGCTTCGCGCCGCCCGTCGCGGCCGTGGCCGCGTCAGGGGGCGTCGTTGCGCCTGCGCCACCTTCGGTGGCTTCGGCGTCACAGGTTGCGCCTTCGCCGGCTTCGGCGTCACAAGCCGCGCCCGCGCCGGCGGCGCGGGTTCCGGCGGCAGAACTGGCGCCGTCGCCTGCTGCCCCGCCGGCCACGATCGGCGCGGCCGCGGGCCGCGACGCCGTGACGGCCAGGGTGCTGGCGATCGTGGCCGAAAAGACGGGGTATCCCGAGGACATGCTGGACCTCGACCTCGACCTCGAGGCCGACCGCGACTTCCCGACGTTGAAGCACGTGGTGGGCTTCGTCTACCAGTTCCGGCCAGACCTTGCGCCTGGTCCTGAGCGAGCCAGCGGGAGCGAGCGAGTCGAAGGGCCAGATCTTGCGCCTGGTCCTGAGCGAGCGAGCGAGAGCGAGCGAGTCGAAGGGCCGGTCTCCGCGCCCGCGGCGGCCGACGCGAAGGACGCCGTGACGGCCAGGGTGCTGGCGATCGTGGCCGAGAAGACGGGGTATCCCGAGGACATGCTGGACCTCGACCTCGACCTCGAGGCCGACCTGGGTGTGGACACGGTGAAGCAGGCCGAGACGTTCGCGGCGGTGCGCGAGGCGTACGGCATCGCGCGGCTCGAGAACCTGAAGCTGCGCGACTTCCCGACGTTGAAGCACGTGGTGGGCTTCGTCTACCAGTTCCGGCCAGATCTTGCGCCTGGTCCTGAGCGAGCGAGCGGGAGCGAGCGAGTCGAAGGGCCCGATCTTGTGCCCGCGGGGGCCGACGCGAAGGACCCGGTGACGGCCAGGGTGCTGGCGATCGTGGCCGAGAAGACGGGGTATCCCGAGGACATGCTGGACCTCGACCTCGACCTCGAGGCCGACCTGGGTGTGGACACGGTGAAGCAGGCCGAGACGTTCGCGGCGGTGCGCGAGGCGTACGGCATCGCGCGGCTCGAGAACCTGAAGCTGCGCGACTTCCCGACGCTGAAGCACGTGGTGGGCTTCGTCTACCAGTTCCGGCCAGATCTTGTGCCTAGTCCTGAGCGAGCGAGCGCCAGCGAGCGAGTCGAAGGGCCGGATCTCGCACCGCGTCCTGAGCGAGCGAGCGGGAGCGCGCGAGTCGAGGGGCCGGATCTCGCACCGCGTCCTGAGCGAGCGAGCGGGAGCGCGCGAGTCGAAGGGCCGGATCTTGCACCTGCGTCGACCGCCCTGGTGCCGGACTCACCCTCGACGCCTGTCGCGCCGGCGACCATGGACGCGACCAGCGTCGGATCGCCCGGCGACGTCGGGCTCGCCCTCGCGCCACGGGATCTCGCCGACGCCGACCGCGTCCCGCGTCGCGTGGTGGCCCCCGCAGCGCGGCCGGTGCTCGACCTGTGCAAGCCCACCGGCGTGGCGCTGGGGCCCGGGGCGCGCGTGGCGGTGATGCACGACGAGCGCGGCGTCGGTCGCGTCCTGGCCGAGCGCCTCACCGGGCGCGGCGTCACGGTGCTGTCGATCGCCGGGGCGCCCTCGGGCGAGGACCTGGCGGCCAGCCTGCGGCAGTGGAGGGACGATGGGCCCGTCACCGGCATCTACTGGCTTGCGGCGCTCGACCCCGAGCCGCCGCTCGGCGAACTCGACCTCGCGACCTTCCGCGAACTGAACCGCCGGCGCACGAAGAACCTCTACGTGGCGATGCGCGCCCTCTACGACGGTGTCGGCGCGGCGGGCTCGTTCCTCGTCTCGGCCACGTCGATGGGCGGCGTGTTCGGCCACGACGAGGCCGGCGCCACCTCCCCACTCGGCGGCGGCGTGCAGGGCTTCACGAAGGCCTACAAGCGCGAGCGGCCGGAGGCCCTCGTGAAGGTGGTGGACGTCGAGGGCACGGCGGGCCCCGAGGACATCGCCGACGCGCTGATCGCCGAGGCGCTGCGCGACCCGGGCATCGTGGAGGTGGGGTATCGCGACGGGCTGCGCTGGACGCTCACCCTCGAGGAGCGGCCGGCGGCCGACGGCCGGCCCGGGCTCGCCCTGTCGGGCGCCTCGGTGTTCGTCGTGACCGGCGCGGCCGGCGGCATCACGAGCGCCATCGTGGCCGACCTCGCCGCCGCCTCGGGCGGCACCTTCTACCTGCTCGACCTCGTGGCGCCGCCCGCGGGGCACGACGCCCACGTCGCGCTGCTGCGCGCGGGGCGCGACCTCCTGAAGCAGGCCCTGATCGACGAGGCGAAGGCGCGCGGCGAACGGCCGACCCCCGTCGCGATCGACAGGCAGGTGCTGGCCGTGGAGCGCCGCGAGGCGGCGCTGCGCGCGGTGGAGGCGGTGTCGCGCGCGGGCGGCACGCCGCACTTCCGGGCCGTCGACCTGCTCGATGGCCCCGCGGTGGCGGCCATCGTCGACGAGATCCGCGCCGCGCATGGGCGCATCGACGTCCTCGTGCACGCCGGCGGCGTCGAGATCAGCCGCGCGCTGCCCGAGAAGACGCCCGCCGAGTTCGACCTCGTGTTCGACGTCAAGGCCGACGGCTTCTTCAGCCTGCTGCGGGCGGCCGAGGGGCTGCCGCTCGGCGCCACCGTGGCCTTCAGCTCCGTGGCGGGGCGGTTCGGCAATGGCGGCCAGGCCGACTACAGCGCGGCCAACGCGCTGCTCTGCGCCATGTCCCGGGACCTGCGCCGCCGCCGCCCCGACACCCGCGCCATCGCCATCGACTGGACGGCGTGGGGCGGCATCGGGATGGCCACGCGCGGCTCCATCCCGAAGGTGATGGAGATGGCCGGCATCGAGATGCTCGCGCCGGAGGTGGGCATCCCGACGGTGCGGCGCGAGCTCACGGCGGGCGGCACGGCCGACGAGATCGTCGTGGGCGGTCGACTGGGCATCCTCGCCGACGAGTGGGACGACACGGGGGGCCTCGACACCGGGGCGGTGGCGGGCTGGCTCGCGGCGCGGGCGCCGGCCCTCGGCATGGTCGGGCGCGTCGCCGCCGCCTCGCTCTACGGCGGGCTCCTCGTCACGACCACGCTCGACCCCGCCGAGCAGCCGTTCCTCCACGACCACCAGCTGGGCGGCACGCCGCTGCTGCCCGGCGTGATGGGCACCGAGGCCTTCGCCCAGGTCGCCAGCGTGCTGTGTCCCTCGCGCACCGTGGCCGCCGTCGAGGCCGTGGAGTTCCTGCTGCCGTTCAAGTTCTTCCGCATGCAGCCGGCGACGCTGCACCTGTCGGCGTCGGCGCGCGCGGCCGGTGACGGCGACGTCCTCGTGGACGTGGCCCTGCGCTCGAGCGTGCAGCCCCGGCCGGACCTGCCGCCGCAGGTGCGCCTCCACTTCCGCGGGCGGGTCCGGATGACGCGCGCGGCGCGGCCGGCGCCGACCGTGGCGTTCGCGCCGCCCGACGGGGAGGCGCGGCGCGTGGACCACGACGCGATCTACCGCATCTACTTCCACGGCCCGGCCTACCGGGTGCTCGACCACGTGCAGCTCGCCGACGGCGGGGCGCTCGGCGTGATGGCGCACGGGCTCCCGCCGGACACGCGGCCCGACGGCCTCGCCTCGATCGTCGCGCCCCGGCTCGTCGAGCTCTGCTTCCAGGCGGCCGGCATCGAGCAGGTGGCGCGCGACGGGACGCTGGGGCTGCCCACGGCGTTCGACGCGGTGCGCCCCTACCGACAGCCCCACGAGGCCGACGGCGAGCGCCTGTACGCGACGGTCACGCGGCGCCCGGGTGGCGCGCGCGTCTACGACGCCCGCGTGGTGGACGGGCGCGGGCGCGTCTACGTCGAGCTGGAGGGCTACCGCACGGTGACGCTGCCGGGCGAGGCGCGCCTCGACACGGGCGGGGAGGCCGCACCGGCGTGATTCACTGGCGCTTCGGGGGCTGGGACGATGGCGGGATGCCGGGGCGCGAGGGTGCCACGGCCTGGCTGTGCGAGGAGGAACGGGAGCGCCTGGCGGCGTTCGCGGTGGCCAAGCGCGCCGACGACTGGCTGATCGGCCGGCTCAACGCGAAGATCGTGCTCGCCGACGCCCTCGACTACCGCTACGGCGCGCGGCTGCGGCCGGCCGACCTCCACGTCGTCCGCCAGCCGTCCGGGGCGCCCGCCGTGCGCGTGGCGGCGGCCGTGGCCGCCGCGCACGGGCTGCCCGCCGACCCGCCGCTGAGCGTGTCCAACAGCCACTCGCGCGGCCACGCGCTCTGCGCGGCGGCCTGGACCGACGGCTTCGAGATGACCGTGCCCGTGTGGTCGGTCGGGGCCGACCTCGAGTGGGTGGAGCCCCGCAGCGACGGGTTCGTGCAGGACTTCCTCACCGCGCCGGAGCGCGCGTATTGCGGCGCGGCGGACGCGGCGGGCCGGGCGTTGCGCGCCAACCTCGTGTGGAGCGCGAAGGAGGCCGTGCTGAAGGTGGTGCAGCGCGGCCTCACGGTCGACACGTGGTGGGTCACGTGCCTGCCGGCGCCCGACGCGGAGCAGCACTGGCTGCCGCCCCTGCTCACGCCGGTGGACGGCGAGTGGGAACCGCTCGACGTGACGTGCGACGCGCGGTTCCCCACGCACGGGCTCGCCTTCACGGCGATGTGGCGCGAGATCGGCGGGTTCGTCGCGACGATTGCCGTGGGCGTGCCGCGGGCCTGAGGCCCGCGGCACCAGCGGCCGCTACGCCCGCGCCGCGCGCGCGGCGCCCGCCAGCCGCTCCATCTCGCGCGCCATCCCGCTCTCGATCGCCCCCACGATCCACGGCCGCAGGTCGCGCGCCGGGATGATCTCGTCGACGGAGCCCACCGTCACCGCGCGCTGGATGCTGTGGATGCGGTCGAACTCCTCGGCCACCTCCCCGAGCTTCTCCGAGCGCACGGCCTTGATCATGGCCGTGAGACGGGCGCGCAGCCGGCGCTTGCCGTCCTCGTCGGCGCCGGCGAGCTCGCGCTCGAGCGCCGCCACGCGCGGGTCCTTCCGCGTCCGCTGGTCCACCTCGCGCGCGAACACGACGGCGGCGGCCGGGGCGCCGCCGATCACCGAGGCGTAGGTGCCCTCGAGGGCGGCCACCTGCATGTTGTCGTTCAGCGTCCGCGAGAACACGACGAACGCGCCGCCGTGGTAGCGCGAGATCACCACGAAGACGATCGGCCCGCGGAAGTTGGTGATGGCGCGGCCGATCTCGGCGCCGAACTCGAGCTGCCGGCGGCGCATCGACTCGGGGGAGCCGTCGAAGCCCGACAGGTTCGCGACGACCACCAGCGGGCGGTTGTCGCTCGCCGCGTTGATGGCGCGCGCCACCTTCTTCGAGGCCATCGGGAACAGCGTGCCCGACGTCCAGTGGTCGGGGCCGTCGGTGGGCACGAAGCCCAGCCGGCCCATGGCGCGCGACTCGAACCCGAGCATGCACACCGGGTAGCCGCCGACGTGCGCGTCCCAGACCACGGCGATCTCGGCGTCGCGCCAGCCCGCCCAGCGTTCGAGCGGCGGGTGATCCTGGTCGCTGACCGCCAGCATCACGCGGCGGATGTCGAACGGCTTCTTGCGCCCCGGGTTGGTCTGGTCGCCGAAGATGTCGCCGACGGTCTGGAACTCGGTGCCGTCGAGCCGGCCGTGCGGGAAGGCGCGCACGTCCCGGTCCACCGGGTCGGTGGTGGCCGCGCGCCGCGGGAAGCGGTCGCCGGCGACCACGTAGGTGTGGTCGTAGTGGCGCAGCAGGATGCGGCAGGCCTCGGCGAGGTCGCGCGCGAAGTACTGCGCCTGCCCGTTGGGCCCCATGATGCGCTCGTAGCCGCCGATCCCGAGGTTGTCCTCGGCCGAGACCGAGCCGGAGTAGTCGAGCGCGGTCTTGCCGGTGAGCACCATCGCGCTCTCGGGCATCATCACCAGGATGCCCTTGGTGTGCATCAGCATCGTCGCCTCGGCGTTCCAGTAGGGCTGGGCGCCGACGTTGATGCCGGTGACGACGATGTTCACCTCGTGGCCGGCCTGGGTGAACTCGATCAGCCGGCGCAGGACGCGGCCGATCCAGTCCATGTTCTCGGTGCCGCTCTCCATGGAGATCTTGGCGCCGGCCGACAGCGAGAACCACTCGAAGGGCACGCCCATCGCCTCGGCCAGGTCGAGGCCCGCGAGGATGCGCGTGCACTCGGGCTCGGCAATCGACCCCACCTCCTTGCTCGGGTCGCCCAGCACGACGACCCGCGTGACGCCCTCCGGGTGCTTCGCCGTGAAGTTGCGGACCACGCCCACCACGACGTTGGCGGTGTTCTTGCCGTAAGGGCGCGCCACGGGCGCGAGGCGGCCCGCGGCGTCGAAGTCGTGCTCCACGAACTCGCCCGGCGGCAGGTCCGGGTCGGCGTGGTCGCGCGAGGGCGTCAGCAGCCGCACCACCTCGTAGGGGTAGGTGAGGCCGCGCTGCCGCATGCGCACCACCTTCTGCGTGTACTCGTCGAGCGGCTCGATCAGCCGCGCGCTCGGGTCGGTGAACTGCAGCAGCAGCCCGTGGCCGCCGGCCCCCGACATGCTGAGGGCCGTGTCGCGCAGCTCGCCCGACTCGGGCTCGGGCATGCGCGCGCGCAGCACCACCTTCTCGAGGCCGAGGCCGTCGGTGTGCGCGCCCATGCGCCGCATCACCGCGAGCAGCTCGTCGCGGTTGATCGTCAGCGGCGGCCACACGTCGAGCACGATGCGGTTCCAGTGGAGGCGCTCGTCGGGGCCGCGCCGGGCCTGCACCTCGCGGATGGCCGCGGCCGCCTCGAGCAGCATGCGCTCGAGGTGGGGCACCTGCAGCAGGACGCCCGCCTCGTCGCGCACCGGCGTGACGTCGCGCACCTCGGCGAGGGCGAACAGCCGCTCGTCCTTGGCGTTCTCGCGCGCGGTGGCCTTGAAGAGGAACACGTCCTCCACCGACGGCAGGCGCTCGATGGCGAACTTCTGGAAGCGCGCCACGGCCAGGCGCTTGCCGACCATCGGGTGCAGGCCGCGGTAGCCGCGGTCCTCCTGCCAGCGCCCGTCGACGGGGCGGAAGGTGTGGTAGGCGGTGCCGCTCGTGGCCCAGTCGGCGCGCTGGCCGGCGATCGCCACCACGACGCGCCGCATCGGGCGCCGCCACGTCACGGCGTCGAGCCGCGCGGCGATCTCCCGCGCCGTGTCGTCGGCCGGCGCGAGCTCGGCGGGATCGCGCCACACGTAGAGGTCGAACATCGCGACGTGATCGGCGGGCGCCGCGTCGGCGGCCGCCGCCATCGCCTCGATCGCCGCCGCGAGCTCCGGCCAGCGCGCGTGCGAGGCGACGAGCAGCAGCGGCTGCTCGTCGTAGTCGTACCGGGCGAGGCACAGGCTGCGGCCGTCCGCGTCGCGCGCCTCGCAGGGCCCAAGGCCGCGGATGCGGTAGAAGCGGCGGGTCAGCACCTCGAGCATGATCTGGCGCAGCACCGGCGGCGCGTCCTCGAAGCGGCCCGACAGCAGGCCGCCGAGCGGCAGCGGGCAGTCCACCAGCGCCCGCACCCGGGCCTCGCGATCGGGGCAGCCGGGGTCGCGCATGACGTGCGCGAGGTGCGTCTCCATCTCCGCGTACACCGACTGCCGGCCGCGCTCGAAGATCGGCTGCTCGAAGAAGCGGTAGCGGACGTCGCGCGCCAGGTCGGTGAGCGTGGGGAACTGGCCCTCCGAGTTCTTGATCAGGCGGTCCACCACGTCGAGGAACCCGCTGCCCACCCGCGCGAGCAGGGCCGGCGCGTGGCGCAGCCGCCGGTCGAGGATCGCCAGCACGGCCGCCACCTGCTGGTCGATGCGCTCGTGCGACTTGTACATCCAGAACAGGCGCGACTTCAGGGCGCTGGTCACCTCGAGGCTGTCGGAGCCGTAGTGGCGCAGCGCGCGCTGCAGGTCGGCCAGGAAGGCGGCGGGCAGGTCGGCGCCGCGCGCCTCGATCGTGCGCAGGTAGGTGAGGAAGTACTGGCCCGTGCTGAGCGCCGTCGGATCGTCGGCCTCGTCGGGGCCAGCCTGCCGGCGGAACAGCGTCGAGATGTCGGCGAACACCTCGAGGATCTCGTCCTCGGCGCGCAGCACCGACGGCTCGTCGGGCGCCAGGCGGTCGCAGGTGCGGCGGTAGTCCTCCACCAGGCGGCGCGACTCCACGGCGTCGATGTCCGAGCCGCGCATGAGCGCGCGGATGTCGTCGAGCAACGCGTGCGCGTGGTCGAGATCGGGCGGCGTGAGCGCGCCGGCGAAGGCGCGCAGCCCGACGATGGCGGCGCGGACGCGGCTGGCGGGCTTGCCGCCCTGCGAGGGTGGCAGCGCCCGGCCGTCGAAGCGCACGCGCTCCTCGTCGTCGGCCGGCGTGCCCGCCGCGTCGGGATCGATGACGAGCAGCCGCGTGCCCGCGCCCACCTGCGCGTTGGCCATCACCGACGTCTCGAGCACCGTGCCGTCGCACGGCGCGAGCACGTCGGTCTCCATCTTCATGGACTCGAGCGTCGCCACCCGCTGGCCCGCCGCCACGCGATCGCCCGCCTTCACCCACAGGCCCACGACCACCGCCGGGCCGAGCGCCCGGATGTCGCCCTCGGCGTCGCGCGAGATGCGGTGCAGCGCGCCGTTCACCTCGATGAGGTGGGTGGCGCCGACCCGCGACGTGATGACGCGGTAGCGGGCGCCGGCGCAGGTGAGCGTGCGGACGTTGGCCGCGATCGGGTCCACCCACACGTCCACGCGGGCGCCGTCCACGTCGATGCGGTAGTGCTCCACGCTCAGGCGGAAGACCCGCAGCGTGTAGCGGTGGCCGCGCGAGCGGAACTCGACCACGCGGCCGATCTCCTGCCGCACGCGGGGACGCAGGCGCTGGGCCGAGGCGAAGAACTCGTCGCGTTCCTCGACGAACTCCTGCTCGTAGACGTCGATGGCCGCCTGCAGCAGCGCGATCTCGCCGTGATCGCGCGAGACGTGCTGGCCGCGCGCGGCGAGCGCGTCGAGCCAGTCCACGGTGACGTTGGGCGTGCGCACCTCGGGCCGGCGCAGCAGGTGCTCGAGGAACGCGCGGTTGCTCACGCCGCCGTCCACGATGATGGTGGCGTCGGCCAGGCCGCCCACCAGCGTGTCGATCGCCTCGGCGCGCGTGCGGCCCCAGCCGAGCAGCTTGGCGAACATCGAGTCGTACTCGGGCCGCACGACGTCGCCCTCGTTCACGCCGCTGTCGAGCCGCAGGCCCTGGCGGGTGGGCACGCGCAGCACCCGCACCACGCCCGGCGTGGGCGTGAAGCCGCGTTCGGCGTCCTCCACGGTGATGCGCACCTCCACGGCGTGACCGTTGGCGGCCGGCGGGTCGCCGTGCAGCAGGCCGCCGCGCGCGAGGTGGATCTGCAGCATCGCCAGGTCGAGGCCCGTCGTGAGTTCCGTCACGGGGTGCTCCACCTGCAGCCAGGGGTTCACCTCCATGAAGTGGAACTCGCGGGTGGACGGCTCGTAGAGGAACTCCACCGCGCCGACGTTCTCGAAGCCGGCGGCGCGGCACAGGCGCACCGCGGCGGCGCGCATGGCGCGTTCCACGTCGAGCGGGACGTCGGGGGCCGGCGACTCCTCGACGACCTTCTGGTGCCGGCGTTGCACGGTGGCGGCCCGCAGGTCCACGGCCCAGGTGGTGCCGTGCCGGTCGGCCACGATCTGCACCTCGAGGTGGCGCGAGCCCTCCACCCAGCGCTCCACGAGCACGGTGTCCTGTCCGAAGGTCTTCCGCGCCTCCAGCCGGGCCGCCTCGTAGGCCTCGGGCAGTTCCGCCAGCGAGCTCACCTTGCGGATGGCTCGGCCGCCGATGCTCGCCGCAGCCTTGATCACCACCGGGAACCCGAGCCGCTGCGCCTGCAGCCTGGCCGTCTCGACCGAGTCGGCCGCCGCGCCGCCCCACGGCGTCACCGGCAGGCCCACCTGCGCGGCCAGCCGCTTGGCCGAGATCTTGTCGCCGAGCAGGCGCATGGCCGAGGCCGGCGGGCCGATGAAGGTGAGCCCGATCTTCTGGCACAGATCCACGAACTCCGGGCGCTCGGCGACGAAGCCCCAGCCCGCCCACGCGGCGTCGGCGCGCGAGGCGACCAGGGCCCGCTCGAGCCGGCGCTGGTCGAGGTAGGCCCGGCGCCGCCACGATTCGGGGTCGTCGGACTCGGGCCCGAGTTCCACCCGCTCGTCGGCCTCGCGCACGAAGCGCGACCGCTGGTCGCCCTCGGTGAACAGGGCGATGGTGGTGAGCGACTCCCCGTGCTGGCGGTTGTAGTCGCGGACGGCCTTGATGAAGCGCACCGCGGGTTCCCCGCGGTTGACGATGGCGATTCGGCGGAAGTCGAGCGGCATGGATCCCCACGGACGAGAGGCGAACGGACCGGCACGGACCGGGGCGTGCGGGTGCCGGCGGCGGGCCGCGACAGGCGAAGGGGCAGGACACGTCGCGTGGCCAGGAGGGGGCGCCGGCGCTGGCGGCAACGGAAAGGCGCACCGACCCCGGCGCGCCAGTCTACCCGCAAAGCCAGCTCAGCCGGAACGAAAGGCGCAGCGAAAGGCGCGGTGCGGCGTTCGGTGCCGCGATGCGGCAGCGGCCGGGCAGCGGGGCGTCCGGCGCCGGGCGCCCCGCCGCCCGTCTGGGATCAGGCGGGGAACAAGCCGTCCACCGAGAGGTAGCGCTCGCCGGTGTCGTAGCAGAAGGTGAGCACGCGCGCGCCGTCGGGCAGCTGCGGCAGGTGCCGCGCCACGGCCGCCAGCGACGCACCGGAGGACGGCCCGATGAACAGCCCCTCCTCGCGCGCCGCGCGCTGCGCGAACGCGAACGCCTCCTCCTCGCTGACGCGGATCACGCCGTCGAGCGTGTCCCGGTGGAGGTTGGCGGGGACGAAGCCCGCGCCGATGCCCTGGAGCCGGTGCGGGCTGGGCGCGCCGCCCGAGATGACGGGCGACTTCTCGGGCTCCACCGCGAAGGTCTGCAGGCGCGGCCACTGCTCCTTGAGCACCTCGCTGACGCCGCTGATGTGGCCGCCGGTCCCGACGCCGGTGATCAGCACGTCGACGCCCTCGGGGAAGTCCGCGAGGATCTCGCGGGCCGTGGTGCGCTGGTGCACCTCCACGTTGGCCGGGTTCTCGAACTGCTGCGGCATCCACGCGCCGGGTGTCTCGGCCACCAGGTGCTGCGCGCGCGCGATGGCGCCCGGCATGCCCTTCTCGCGCGGGGTGAGGTCGAAGGTGGCGCCATACGCGGCCATCAGCCGCCGCCGCTCGACCGACATCGACTCGGGCATCACCAGCACGAGCCGGTAGCCCTTGACGGCGGCCGCCAGCGCCAGGCCGATGCCCGTGTTGCCCGACGTGGGCTCGATGATCACGCTGTCGCGCGTGAGCACGCCGCGGGCCTCGGCGTCCTCGATCATCGCCAGCGCGATGCGGTCCTTGATGCTGCCGCCCGGGTTGGCCCGCTCCAGCTTGATCCACACCTCGACCCGAGGGTCGAACAGGCGATGCAGCCGCACGTGCGGGGTGTTGCCGATGGTGTCGAGGATGGTGTTGGCACGCATGGTCGTCCCTCTGGTCGCTGTCTGGTTGTCGTGTCGACGTGATTCGCCCAGGCCCCAGGCCCCAGGCCCCAAGCCTCAGATGTGGTACTCCAGCGGGAACTCGCCGTCCCGCGACTGCCGCTCGATCGGCGCGACGTGCGTCACCACCGATCGCGGCGGGACGCTGTGCGTGAGCCAGACGTTGCCGCCGATCACGCTGCCCCGGCCCACGACGGTGTCGCCGCCGAGGATCGTCGCGTTCGCGTAGATCACCACGTCGTCCTCGATCGTGGGATGCCGCTGGGCCCGCGCGAGATCCTTCCGCACGCTGAGCGCGCCGAGCGTCACGCCCTGGTAGAGCCGCACCCGGTCGCCGATCACGCTCGTCTCGCCGATGACGATGCCCGTGCCGTGATCGATGGCGATGGAGCGGCCGATGCGCGCCCCCGGGTGGATGTCGATGCCCGTCGCCTGGTGGGCCGCCTCGGTGATCAGGCGGGGCAGCAGCGACACGCCCAGCCCGAGCAGGCTGTGGGCGATCCGGTGGCAGGCGAGCGCGTACAGGCCAGGGTAGGCCAGGATCACCTCGTCCACGCTGGAGGCCGCGGGGTCTGCGTCGCAGGTCGCCTGCGCGTCGAGCATCAGCATCTCGTGCCAGTGGGGCAGGCAGTGGACGAAGGCATCGGCCACGCGCTTGGCCTCGTCGGCGGGGCGCCCCTTGTCGCCGAGGAACCCGGACACGCGGTCGTGCAGGTCGGCCACCTCGCGCAGGATCGCCTCGGGCTCGCACCGGCGCGCGTGCGCCAGGTGCGGGAACAGCAGCGCCAGCGCATCGTCGATGAGCGCCCGCGCCTGCTCGTGGGCGCGCGGCGGCAGCCGGTACGTGTTGCGCGCCCAGTAGACGTGCTGCAGCCAGGCCTCGATCGTGGCGTCCATGCGTGGGCCTCTCAGGGGTCGAGCGATTGTACGACCCCTGTCCCCTGGGACGCCGACGGGGCGCGTCATGGCACGGGGTGCGCGTCGGGCGCGGCGGCAGCATGACCGCCGTCAGCCACCGGTGCTAGACTCTGCTACTGTCGAGCTGGTCGTCGAACCCCGGGCCGACGCCGCCGGCGGCGGCCACGGGAGGGCAGCGGCCCCCAAACGGCGCCCGTCCGCGAAGCCGGACGCCCGCCATGCTGCCCGCGGCGCAGCCTGCCTCGGGGAGCCCGGCTCCCTCCGAACACGCCTGTTCCTGCACACGGAAGGGGGACCCCGTGGATGCGGAGCGGTGGCGGAAGGTCGCGGAGGTCTGTTCGGCGGCGCTCGAGCGGCCGGCGGCCGCGCGCGCCGCGTTCGTCGCGGCGTCGTGCGGCGACGATCCCGAACTCCGGCGTGACGTGGAGGCCCTGCTGGCCGTCGAGGCGCGGGCCGACGGCTTCCTCGACTCGCCCCTGCCCGGGCTCGTGCAGGAGGCCAGCCGCCAGGGGGCGTTGGTGGGCCGGACGCTCGGCACCTATCGCCTCGAGGCCCTCATCGGCGCCGGCGGCATGGGCGACGTGTACCGCGCGCGCGACACGAGGCTCGACCGCGCCGTCGCGGTGAAGATCCTCCCGCCGGTCTTCGCCCACGACCCGGATCGCCTGGCGCACTTCCGCCGCGAGGCCCACCTGCTGGCGGCCCTCAACCACCCCAACGTGGTCACCATCCACGACGTCGGGGCCGACGACGGGACGCCGTACGTCGTGACGGAGCTGCTCGAGGGCCAGACGCTGCGCGAGTGGATGGCGGGGCAGGCGGTGCCGGCGGCCGACGCGCTCGACATGGGCCTGCAGGTGGCGCGCGGGCTGGCCGCCGCCCATCGCAAGGGCATCGTCCATCGCGACCTGAAGCCCGAGAACCTCTTCCTCACGGCCGACGGGCGCGTCAAGGTGCTCGATTTCAGCGTGGCGACGCTGGCGCCCTCCGACGAGGCGGGGGCGGCCGCGCCGCCGGGCGTCGTGATGGGCACCGTGGCCTACATGGCGCCCGAGCACGTGGAGGGGCGCCCGGTGGACGCCCGCACCGACGTGTTCGCCCTGGGGGTCGTGCTCTACGAGATGCTGGCGGGCGCGCACCCGTTCGCGCGCGACACGCCGGCGGCGACCATCGGCGCCATCCTCCGGGACGAACCGCGGCCGCTCGACGGCAACGGCCACGGCGTCGCCGCGGGCCTCGACCGACTGGTGCGCCGGTGCCTGCACAAGGCGCAGGACCTTCGCTTCCACGACGCCCAGGAAGTGGCAGCCGCGCTCGAGGCGCTGTGGCCCGAGGTGGTGGGCGGCAAGACGCGTTCCGACGTCCGCAACCGCAGCCCGTACCCTGGCCTGCGGCCCTTCACCGATCAGGACACGGCGGTGTTCTTCGGCCGCGAGGCCGAGGTGGAGGCGCAGTGGGAGAAGCTCCGCGCGCGGCGCCTGCTCGCCGTGATCGGTCCCTCAGGCGCCGGCAAGTCGTCGTTCGTCCGGGCCGGGGTGGCGCCCGCGGCCCCGGATGGCTGGGCCGTGGCGATCTGCACGCCCGGCCCAGCGCCGCTGCGGAGCCTGGGGCGCGCCCTGGCGCCGCTGCTCCCCGCGGATGCGGACGCGCTGCAGAAACTGGTCGCCTTCGACGACCACCAGACGGCGTTCTCGCTGGTGCGCCGCTGGCGCGAGGCCCACGACGAGGCGCTCGTCATCATCGACCAGTTCGAGGAGCTCTTCACGCTGAGTCCCGCCGACGTCCAGGCGCGCGTCGCCGAGTTCCTGGGGCGCCTCGTGGAGGAGGCCGGCGTGCGCGTCCTGCTGTCGATGCGCGACGACTTCCTGGTGGCCTGCTCCGCGCTGCCGCCGCTGTCGCCAGCGCTCGCCGACCTCACGGCGCTGCGGCCACTCGGGCTCGACGCCCTGCGCCGCGCCATCGTCGACCCGGCGCGGCTGCGCGGGTACCGGTTCGACGACGAGTCGCTCGCCAGCGAGATGGCCAGCCAGCTCGAGGGGGCTCGCGCGGCGCTGCCGCTGCTGGCCTTCGCGGTCGCACGGCTGTGGGAGCGTCGCGACCCGCAGGGGCGGGTCATCACGCGCGCGAGTTACGAGGCCATCGGCGGGGTGGCAGGCGCGCTCGCGCAGCACGCCGAGGCGACGCTCGAGGCCATCGGGCCCGCGCGCCACGACCTCGTACGCGAGATCCTGCGCAACCTCGTCACGGCCGACGGCACGCGCGCGGTGGTCGAGCGCGACGAACTGCTGTCGGTGTTCGCCGATCGGCAGGCCGCCGCGGCCGTGCTCGACGCGCTGGTGGACGCGCGGCTGTTGACCGCCTACGAGGTGGAAGGGCCGCCGGGGCATCCGGCGCAGCACCGCGTCGAGATCGTCCACGAGTCGCTGCTCACGGCGTGGCCGCGCCTCGTCCGCTGGCGCACGCAGGACCAGGAGGGCGCGCTGTTGCGCGACCACCTGCGGCAGGCCGCGCACCTCTGGGACGAGAAGGGCCGGTCGGCCGACCTGCTCTGGACGGGCCGCGCCTTCCGCGAGTTCGCGCTGTGGCGCGAACGTCACGCGGTGCCGCTGACGGAGGTCGAAGGGGCGTTCGCCTCGGCCATGGTGGCGCGCGACCGGCGGGCCAAGCGCCTGCGCTGGGCGGCGGTCGCGGCGCTCGTCACGGCGCTGGCGGTGGTGGCTGCGGCCATCGGCGTGTCGCGCGAGCAGGCCCTGGCAGCGGCGCGCCACGCCGAGGCGGCCCGGCTGGCCGCGCTCGGCCGTCTGGAACTCGACCGCTACCCGACGGCCGCCGTCGCGTACGCGCTCCACAGCCTCGAGACGGCCGACACACCCGAGGGGCGCCAGCTCGCCCTCGAGGCCGTGTGGCGGGGCCCGGCGGCCCAGATCCTCCCCGTGCCGGCGGGGGCCGCGTGCTCGCGCGTCGCGTTCAGCCCGGACGGCGGGCGCCTCGCCTGTGCCGGTTTCCCCGACAAGGTCGTCGTCTGGAACGACCTGGGCCAGGTGCGCGTCCACGCCGGCCTGCCGACCAAGGCGGACGTCCGCGACGTGGCGTTCGACCCCGGCGGCCAGCTGCTCGTCAGCTGGGTGCCGGGCGACGACCTGCTCCGGGTGTGGAGCGCCGACGGCGAGGCGCGGCCCGCGATCGACGCCCGGGCGGAGTGGGTGCGCGTGGACCGGGGGGAGGTGGCCACGCTGGGGCCCCGCCTGCCCGGGGCGCGCGAGCGCGTGCTGCGCCGCTGGTCCACCGACACCGGCACGGCCGTGGACGTCGCGCAGTGGGTGCCCCCGGCGGGCATGCGCCTCGACCAGCCCGGACTTCGTCCCCTGGCGTTCGATCGACGGCTGCGATGGCTGGCGTTCGCGGACGGGCACGACGTGCTGCTCCGCGCCCTTGGCACGCCGGGCGTGCCCGACCGGCGGCTCGCCCGCCACGGAGCGCGCGTGCGCGAGGTCGTGTTCGACGACGAGGCCCGGCACCTGTTGTCGCTCGACGAGTCCGGGCTGTTCTGCCTGTGGACGGTGGCTGACAGGCGGTTGGCCCGCGAGCTGCGCAGCGCCCCGCCGCACCGCTACTCGCTGCCGGTGTTCAGCCCGGACGGCCACACGGTGGCGTGGGTCACCGGCGACGGCAGCACCGTGGTGTGGAACCTCGCGGCCCCCGCCGCCGCGCCGCCGGCGATGCTGCGGCGCACCGACGTGCGCGACGCGGGCGGGGAGGCGTTCGATCCGCAAGGGCGCTGGCTGGCGTCGGCCGCCTGGGACAGCGTGGCGCTGTGGCCGCGGGGCGCACCGCGGGCGCTCTCGTTGCCGGGCCACGTGGAGGGGCCGATACTCGACCTCGCGTTCTCCAACGACTCGCGGACGCTCGCGTCCTGCGCACGCGACGGCGCGCGCCTCTGGCCCCTCGATGCGGCCCACGGCGGCGGGCGGCGCGTGACGCTCGCCGAGGACTTCTACTGCTACGGCCTGCGGTTCGCGCCCGACGGCCGCCACCTGGCCTTGAGCGCGCCTTACGTGGGCGTGTTCCTCGTCCCCCTCGACGGGGGGCCGCCACGGCAGATCCTCGACTACCGGGGCAACCGGTCGGCCCCCATGCCGCTCGCGTTCGACGCTTCCGGCCGCACGCTCGCCGTGGCGCCCATGTATGCGGGCGCTGACGAGGACATGACGCTGCAGGTGGCCGACCTCGAAGGCGGCGGGAGGCGGACGTTCCCGCTGAGGGCCCCCGGCACATGGGGCGCCGATGGCTACGCCTCGTCGGCCTCCTACCTGCGCTACGTGGCCGACGGGCGGCTGCTGATCGCCGGCAGCAACGGGCTCAGGCGCTGGAATCCGTCCACCGGCGCGATCGAACCGCTCATGTGGGGAGAGCGCTTCGCCGCGATCGACACCGACCGCACGGGCTCCATCGTCGTGGCCCTGCTCGGCCGGCTGGCGCCCAGCCGGTTGCGGCTGTTCGACCCCGAGCTGCTCGTGCTCGACGGGGCCGGGAGGGTCACCGGGCGGATCGCGTCGCACGGCCACGCGCTCACGCCGACGATCGCGCTCGACCCCGGCGGGCACGTCGTGGTGACCGGGGACGCGAACGGGGTGGTGCGCGTGGGGCCGGTGGGGGGCGGCGAGCCGCACCTGCTGACCGGCCACTCCGGGCCCGTGAACCGCGTGGCGGTGTCGCCCGACGGCCGCTGGATCGCGTCGGCGAGCGGCGGCGAGATCCGCCTGTGGCCGCGGCCCGATTTCTCGAAGCCGCCGCTGCACACCTTGCCGCGCGAACGCCTGCTCGACACGCTGGGGGCGCTGACGAACCTGCGCGTGGTGAGGGACCCGCTGTCGGCGACGGGCTGGTCCACCGAGGTGGGCCCGTTCCCCGGCTGGCGCCAGGTGCCGGCGTGGTAGGGGTGGGGGGTATGGCAGGGCTGGGGTCAGGTCTTGAATTTCAACATACCGAACGAGCGTTCTGGATGTTGAAATTCAAGACCTGCCCCCCCGTCTCGCGCCCCCGTCTCGCGCCCTGATCACCGCGGCTGGTGCACCACCTGCAGCCGCTGGATGTGGCGGGCCAGGTTGAGCGCCGCCAACTCCGCATAGCCCCGTTGCTCGCTGTAGTTGTGGTAGAGGATCTCGTCCCAGTCGGGCATCACCGAGTGCTGGTAGCGGTCGCTGACGTGCAGCCGCACGTGGATGACGTTGTAGGCGCCGTCACGCTCGCCGATGGTCGAGAGGTCGGGCACGGGCGTCGAGAGGCGCCGCGCCGCCGGGCCGTTCCCGCGCCCCCTGGGCCCGTGACACACCTGGCAGTAGGCGGCGTAGATGTCGGCTCCTTCGATGCTGTCGAGGTGCCTGGCGGTCACGTACTTGATGCCTGGCGGATCCGAGGACGCCGTGACCGGCCCCCCGATGACGGCCGCTGCGGCCAGCAACAACAGCAACGCGACGATGGTCCGGCGCATGGCACACCTCCCGGGGTGGGCCGGCGCCCAGGACGCGGTTGGTGCCGGCGGCGCGAGCGGGGCTCGCGCGTTGTCGGAACGCGCCCGGAGCGCCGGCACCAACAGCTCTCCATCCGCTAGAGGCGAAACTCGCGCCTCGCAACTGGCACGGGTGCGCGAATCGCGTCAGGTCGCGCGCGCCTGGTCATCGTCGCGCCTGGCGCGCCGTCGCCCCGCGCGCCGCCCACCGGCTTGCGCGGCCGGCCGGGCCGGCGTATAAAAGTCGTTCCACCACAAACAAGCGTCGGCACGTTCGAGGAGGCGCACATGTCCCAGTCGCGCTCGTCGTCGGTCGTGTTCCTCGCGGTGGGCGCGCTCGCGCTCGCCGGCAGCCTGTTCGCCTGGCAGATGGCGTCGCCGCATCACGAGGACCAGCAGCACGCCCCTGCCGCCTCGCACGCGCCGGGTGAGCATCCGTCGCAGGCGCCCGGCCACGCCGCGCACCCGGAGGAGAAGTCGGGCAGCCACCAGCACTATGCCGTGGACCCGAAGGCGTTGCAGCCCGGCCCCGACGGTCAGCTGGCGCCGCGCCTGCAGAACCTCGGCTCGCACGTCTTCCCGGTCTCGACGAAGTCGGAGCAGGCCCAGCGCTTCATCAACCAGGGCCTGAACCTGTCCTACGCGTTCAACCACGCCGAGTCGGGCCGCGCCTTCCGTGAGGCGGCGCGCCTCGACCCTGGCCTCGCGATGGCGTACTGGGGACAGGCGCTCGTCCTGGGCCCGAACATCAACGCGCCGATGGACCCGAAGGAGGAGCCGGCCGCCCTGGCCCTGGCGCGGCAGGCGGTGTCGCTGAAGGCGGGGGCCTCGGCGCGCGAGCAGGCGCTCATCGACGCGCTGGCGCTGCGCTATACCGGCCGCGCCGAGGACCGCGCGGCCAACGACCGGGCCTACGCCGCGGCGATGAAGCGGGTGGTGGAGCAGTTCCCCGGCGACAACGACCTGGCGGCCCTGTACGTCGAGTCGATGATGGACCTGCGGCCGTGGGACTACTGGACCCGCGACGGCGAGCCGCACGAGGGCACCGCCGAGATCGTCGCCCTGGCCGAGGAGGTCATGCGCCGCGACCCGAAGCACCCGGGCGCGCTGCACCTCTACATCCACCTGATGGAGGCCACGCACCCGGCGCGGGCCCTGACGGCCGCCGACACGCTGATGCCGCTGATGCCGGCCGCGGGCCACATGGTGCACATGCCCAGCCACATCTACCAGCGCGTGGGCCGCTACGACCTCGCCATCCGGAGCAACCAACTGGCGGTGGAGGCCGACGAGGACTACATCACGCAGTGCCGGGCACAGGGCATGTACCCGATGGCCTACTACCCGCACAACGTGCACTTCCTCTGGTTCGCCGCCACCTTCGACGGGCAGAGCGCGATGGCGCTCGACGCGGCCAGGAAGGTGGGCGCCGGCGTCAGCGACGCGATGCTGCAGGAGATGCCGATGCTGGCGGGCTTCCGCGTGGTCCCGCTCTACGCCCTGGCCCGGTTCGGCCGGTGGGACGAGATCCTCGCGATGGCCGCGCCGCCCGCCGGCAACGCCTTCCTCACCGGGGTGTGGCACTACACGCGCGGGCTCGCCCACGCGAGTCGTGGGCAGCTCGAGGCTGCCGAGCGCGAACTGGCGGCTCTCCGGGGCCTGCTCGGCGATTCCGGCCTGAAGGAACCGCTGTTCTCGCCCAACACGTCGGGGGCGGTGCTGGCCGTGGCCCCGGACGTGCTCGCCGGCGAGATCGCCGCGGCCCGGCGCGACTTCGACCGGGCGATCGCGCACCTCGAGCGGGCCGTGCGCCTCGAGGACGCCCTCGTCTACACCGAGCCGTCGGAGTGGCACTACCCGCCCCGCCACGCGCTGGGGGCGGTGCTGCTGGCCGCCGGCCGCGCCGCCGAGGCCGAGACCGTCTACTGGGACGACCTGCGCCGCAACCCGAACAACGGCTGGGCGCTGTTCGGCGCCTGGAAGGCGCTGGAGGCGCAGGGCAAGCGCGAGCAGGCGCAGCGCACCGAGGCCCGCTTCCGCAAGGCCTGGGCGCGCGCCGACTTCACGCCCACCGCCTCGCGCCTCATGTGACGCGCGGGGGGCGCGAGGGGAGGCCCGCGCCCGCCGGGCCTCCCGTGCGAGAATGACGGGCCTGGCCGGGCCGGCGCGCCCCCGCTGTGGGAGCGCACCGCCCGGCCGTCGCGTGCCGCATGGAATTCCTGATCGACGTCTTCCTCCACCTCGACAAGCACCTGGCCGAGTTCGTCGCGCAGTACGGCGTTTGGGTCTACGGGGTGCTGTTCCTCATCATCTTCGCGGAGACCGGGCTGGTGGTGACGCCGTTCCTGCCCGGTGACTCGCTGCTCTTCGCCACGGGCGCGCTCGCCGCCACGGGCGCGCTGAACATCTGGCTCGTGGTGGGGCTGCTGCTCACCGCCGCCATCGTCGGCGACGCGGTGAACTACGCGGCGGGCCGCTACGTCGGCCCCAAGGTGTTCAGCGCGCACGACGCGCAGACGCGGTGGCACCGGCTGCTCAACCGCGACCACCTCGACAAGGCGCACGCCTTCTTCGAGAAGTACGGCGGCAAGGCGGTGGTCATCGGCCGCTTCGTGCCGATCGTTCGCACCTTCGTGCCGTTCGTCGCGGGCGCCGCCTTCATGACCTACCCGAAGTTCGCCTTCTACAACGTGAGCGGGGCGATGCTCTGGGTGGGCATCTGCGTCGGCGGCGGCTGGCTCTTCGGCAACGTGCCCGTCGTGAAGAACAACTTCAGCCTCGTGGTGATCGGCATCGTCCTGGTGTCGGTGATGCCCGCCGTGATCGAGGTGCTGCTGAACCGCCGGACGGCGGCGTCGGAGGCCTGAGGGCCGGCCCTCGGGCCCCGTGGGTCAGCGCCCGCCGTCGGGGGCCCGCTCGACGGCCTTCAGCCACGCGCGCGCGGTTTCGTGCGCCCGACGGCCCGCGCCGGCGGCGGCGAGGATGCGGCGCGCCGCCCGCGCGAG
>JADHED010001158.1_pt1 | contig 24322 bp, 24 predicted proteins | sample 8952041 | NCBI WGS metagenome assembly JADHED01 (sample SAMN16124423, study PRJNA663239) | bioreactor sludge metagenome | isolation source: sludge (control) | place: India:Bengaluru | collected 2018-09-08
CGTGATCGATCGACTCGATCCGGCTGCGGGTCGCGAACATGACCGAGTTGGCCAGCTGCAGGGTGCGCGCGCTCAGCACCTGGTCGCGCCGCAGCTCCGCCGACAGGACCCGGGTGTCGTACTCCTCCTGGTCGATGAGGCGCATGATCTTGAGGGCGGCCTGGGGGACGGGCTGCAGCCGGTCGAAGGCCCGCTCGATTTCTCCCTCGGAGGGCAGCAGCGCCGGCCGGTCCGTGTTCATGCCGGCGACGCCGGAGGGCTCGATGCGGCAGGCGCCGTCCTGCAGGTCCATCTGGATGCAGCAGGAGAAGAACCCGCCGGTCTCGGCCCGGTCGATGCGGATGCCCTCCGCCCGCAGAATGCGCGCGGCGGTCTCGGCCGTGCGGCCGCCGATATCGAGGTTCAGGTCCATGTCGTCGACGGGCCCCACGAGCGCCCCGCCCGCTAGCGTCGCTAGCAGGCCCCCCGGCCGGGCGCCGGCCTTGTAGAGCGCCTCCAGGAACACGGGCATGCCGCTGGCGGCGTACTTCTCGGGCTGCCAGTCGGCGGTTGCGGAAACCGGCTCCGGGAGCAGGAAGTGGGCCAGCCCCCCCACGCGGGCCTCGGGGTCGAAGAGGGCCACCCCGACGCAGGTCCCCAGGTAGGCTTCCAGGATGATGGCTTGGGCGGATCCGACGTGAAAGCTGCCGGCGCTGATGTGCTGGTGCTGCATGGGTGCGGTGGTCGGCCTCGCAGATTATTTATGCGGAAACATTATGAAAATTCATAACACGCCGGCCTCGGGGATTCAACCGTTTTCTTGCCGCAGCCGGGCAGAAAGCTGTTTGTGGGGGAGCGGATTTAAGGTAAGGTATGGGGCAGGTCAGAAGATGGTGTTTGGTTTTTAGTGTTTGGTGTTTGGTATTGGGTGTTTGGGGTAAGGTTTTCGGTTTTAGGTGTTCGGTGTTCAGTGTTTTGGGTGTCTGTGGGAGCGGCTTTCCAGCCGCGATCAGCGCCAGGGATCCCGGAACCCACAAACCGTGAACCGCTGAACCATTCAACCATTCATCGAACGATCGACCAGGGGATCACGCATGCGGAACATTCTCGTCACCGGCGGGTGCGGGTTCATCGGTTCCAACTTCGTTCGGTTTCTCTTCCATGATGCCGGCTTCACGGGCCGGGTGGTCAACTTCGACAAGCTCACCTACGCCGCCGACCCGGAGAGCCTCGCGGACGTCGCGGCGGCCTTCCCGGAGCGCTACGCGCTGGTGCAGGCGGACATCTGCGACCGCGCGGCCGTGCGCGCGGCCTTCGAACGGTTCGAGATCGACACGATCTGCCACTTCGCGGCCGAGTCGCACGTGGACCGCTCGATTGCCGCCCCGGACGACTTCATCCGCACCAACGTCGAAGGCACCTTCACCCTGCTCGAGGTGGCGCGCGAGCGGGCGGGCGGCCTGCACCGGTTCCACCACGTGAGCACCGACGAGGTCTACGGCTCGCTCGGGCCGGAGGGCCGCTTCACCGAGGAGACCCCCTACCGGCCGAACAGCCCGTACTCGGCCTCGAAGGCCGGTTCCGACCACCTGGTGCGCGCCTACGGCGAGACCTACGGGTTGCCGGTGACGATCTCCAACTGTTCGAACAACTACGGCCCCTACCAGTTCCCCGAGAAGCTGATCCCGCTGGTGCTGCTCAACGCGCTCGAGGGCAAGCCGCTGCCGGTCTACGGGCAGGGGCTGAACGTGCGCGACTGGCTCTACGTGACCGACCACTGCCGGGCGGTGTGGCGGGTCCTGCAGGCCGGGCGGCCGGGACGGGTCTACAACGTGGGCGGGCGCTGCGAGATGGCCAACATCGACACGGTCGGGATGATCTGCGACCTGCTGGACGAATTGCGCCCGGAGCCGGGCGCCGTCCCGCGCCGCCGGCTGATCACCTTCGTCAAGGACCGTCCGGGGCACGACCTGCGCTACGCGATCGACTGCAGCCGCATCGAGCGCGAGCTCGGCTGGTCGCCGCAGGAGGACTTCCGCTCCGGGCTGCGGCGCACGATCGAGTGGTACATGGCCAACCGGGCGTGGGTCGACCGCGTGCGGACCGGCCGGTACCGGGAGTGGATCAGAGGACACTACGGGTCGAATACCTGATGAACAGGGTGTTACGTGTTAAGTGTTAAGGGTTGGGTTGTGGGGGGAGACTTTCAGCCGCGGTAGAGGGCGTATGAGAGAAGCTAAAGACTACATCGTGTTTCCCCTGGACGTCGCCTCGGAGGCGGAGGCCCGGCGGCTCGTGGCGCTGCTCGCCGGCGAGGTCGGCATGTTCAAGGTCGGCCTCGAGCTCTTCGTGCGCTGCGGCCCGGCCATCGTCCGCCACATCCACGCCGCCGGCCCGGCCGGGGTGTTCCTGGACCTGAAGCTGCACGACATCCCGGAAACGGTGTCGCGCGCGATGGCGGGGGTCGCGGAGCTGGGGGTGCGCCTCGCCACGGTGCACTGCGGGGAGAGCCCGCGCATGCTCGCGGCGGCCGTGGCCGCAGCCGGGACGGTCGGGGTGCTGGGGATCACGGTGCTGACCAGCGTGTCGGCCGCGGAGGCACGGGCCGCGGGTTTCCGGGAGGAGCCGGCGGAGCTCGTGATGCGCCGCGCAGCCGCGGCGCACGCTGCCGGATGCGCCGGCATCGTCTGCTCGGGCCTCGAGGTTGCCGGCGTCAAGGCGCGCTTCGGCCGGGACTTCCTCGCGGTGACCCCGGGCATCCGGCCGGCGTGGGCCGGGGGCGGGACGGATGACCAGGCGCGGGTCGCCACGCCGGCCGCGGCCGTCGCGGCCGGCGCGGACTATCTCGTCATCGGCCGCCCGATCCGCGATGCGGCCGACCCGCTAAAGGCGGCCCGAAGCGTCGCGGACGAGATCGCCTCGGTGATTTGAGTCGCGTGGACCCGTGGACCCGTTGGCCCGTTCGAAAAGAAGTCGATAGCGTTGGCGCGGTCAACGGGCAAACGGGCTAACGGACCAACGGCATGTCAGAGCGGGCGGAAGGTGCGGTAGATGGCCAGCCCCAGGATGAGGGCCGCCAGGAGGGCGACGACGATCAGCTGGCGCGGCGAGAACCGGGGCATGGGGTGAGCGCGGCGGGCATCATCGAGTATCGAGAATCCTGAATCGAGCATCGCAAATGCCCGGGGGAACGGGACGAGCCCGAATCCCCGGGCGTCTGCGTTTCCGGCTACGGCTGGTCCAGGCCGAACTCGGTGTGCAGGCTCTGGACGGCGAGCTCCGCGTATTTCTGCTCGATCAGGCAGGAGATGCGGATCTCCGAGGTGCTGATCAGCTGGATGTTGATGCCCTCGCGCGCCAGCGTCGAGAACATGCGGGACGCAACGCCGGGGTGGCTGCGCATGCCGACGCCGGTGACCGAGACCTTGGCGATGTTCTCGTCGGAGAAGACATCCTCGGCGTCGATCTCCTTGGCGACCGTCTGGGCGATCCCGAGCGCCGCCTTGAGGTCGCCGCGCGGCACGGTGAAGGTCAGGTCCGTCTTGCCGCTGGCGCGGGTGTTCTGGATGATCATGTCGACGCAGATGCCGGCCGCCGCGACCGGGTTGAAGATGCGGGCAGCGACCCCGGGCGTGTCGGGCACCTTGCGCAGCGTGATGCGCCCCTCGTTCTTGGTCATGGTCACCGCGGACACGATCACGCGCTCCATGCCGTTCTCTTCGGCTACCACCATGGTTCCCTCCTCATCGGAAAACGACGATCGAACGTGCACCGGCACGTTGTACTTCATCGCGAACTCGACGGACCGGATCTGCAGCACCTTGGCGCCGATGCTGGCCATCTCGAGCATCTCCTCGTAGGAGACCTTGCTCAGCTTGCGCGCCTTGGGCACCACGTTCGGGTCGGCGGTGAACACCCCGGTCACGTCGGTGTAGATCTCGCAGGCGTCGGCCTTCAGCGCGGCCGCGATGGCGACGGCCGAGGTGTCCGAGCCCCCGCGGCCGAGGGTGGTGATGTTGCCCTCCGGGTCCATGCCCTGGAAGCCCGCCACGACGACGATGTGGCGCTGCGCGAGCAGCCCGCGCACGCGCTCGATCCGGATGTCCTGGATGCGCGCGTTGCCGTAGCAGAAGTCCGTGAGGACCTCCACCTGGAAGCCCATCAGCGACTGCGCCGGGTGCCCCATGGATCGCAGCGTCATGGCCAGCAGCGAGGCCGTGGTCTGCTCGCCCGTGGCGAGCAGCGCGTCGAGCTCGCGCTTGTCCGGGCTGTCGGTCACCTGGCGGGCCAGGCCGATCAGGCCGTCGGTGACCCCCGACATGGCCGAGACGATGACCACGACGTCGTGGCCCTGCTCGTAGCTGCGCACGACGCGGCGGGCGACGTTCTGAATGCGCTCCAGGTTGGCGACCGACGTGCCGCCGTACTTCTGGACGATCACTCCCATGCGTTCCTCCACCCCGCCGGGTGCACCGGCGCCCGCGGGTCGGTCATTCTCTCCGGCCGGGGAGGCCCGGGGAGTCCATGGCCTTTAGCAAAGTCGCACCGGCTTGTCCATATGCCCGAAGGCGCAGCCGGCGCGTCTCTGCGGCGGTGATCTCGAAGCCGACTTCCAGCCGCTCGGGTGCGATCCCGGGGGGCAGGCGCTCGGCCCACTCGATGGCCGTCACGGCCTCGGCGGCGAGCATGTCGGAAAGCCCGAGGTCGTCCAGATCCGCGCCGGCCTCCAGCCGGTACAGGTCCAGGTGGAAGAGGGGCAGGCGGGCGGTGTACTCGTTGACGATGGTGAAGCTCGGGCTGGTGACGTAGGTCCGCTCGGGGACGCCCAACCCGCGGGCCAGCCCCTGGACGAAGGCCGTCTTGCCGCTGCCGAGGCCTCCCTCCAGAAACAGCGCCAGCGCACCCCGGATGCGCCGGCCGCACCACTCCCCGAGGGCGCGGGTCTCCTCCTCGGATTCGCTGACGAGCGTCAACCCCGTCACTCACTCCCCCTGCGCGAGCCGGGCCAGCGCGGCCGGCAGCTCCCGCATCACATCGCCGGCGAGGTAGCCCCGCGGCCCGACGGTCGCGGCGAGCGCGTCGGCGGCGGCCCCGTGCAGGTAGACGCCCGCGCAGGCGGCGTCGGCCGCGGCCGCCCCCTGGCAGATCAGACCGGCGATCGCGCCGGTCAGGACGTCGCCCATGCCGCCGGAGGCCATGCCGGGGTTGCCCGTGGGGTTCAGGAAGACGGTGCCGTCCGGGAGGGCGACGACGGTGCCGGCGCCCTTCAGGACGACGTGCACGCCGTGATCCACGGCGAGTCGCCGGGCGCAACCGATCCGGTCGCGCTGCACCTCCGCGGCGTCGGTGCCCACGAGGCGCGCCATCTCGCCCGGGTGGGGCGTCAGCACGACCGGGAGCCGCAGGCCCTGCAGCAGGTCCAGATGTCCGGCGAGGTGGTTGAGGCCGTCCGCGTCGATCACCATCGGCGCCTCGGCGGAGCGCACCAGCCCGCGGACGAGCTCGCCGGTCTCGGGTGCCGTGCCGAGGCCCGGGCCGAGGGCCAGGCAGGACTTGCCGCGGCAGAGCGCCGTGAGCCCGGTTCCGGCGCCGGCTCCCAGCACCCCGGTCCCGCCGTCCGGGAGCGGGGCGCTCATGGCCTCGAGCGAGAGCGCCTCCAGCACCGGGTTCAGGCTCGCGGCCGCGGCCACGGTCACGAGCCCGGCGCCGATGCGCAGAGCCGCGGTCGCCGTCATGGCGGCGGCCCCGCTCTTGCCCGGGGAGCCCCCGACCACTATCAGGTGGCCGGCAAGTCCCTTGTGGGCGTCGGCCGGGCGCTGCGGCAGGATGCGCCGGACCCCTTCGGGCGTCAGCAGGCGCTGCCGCGGCGCCACCAGGTCGGCGACGGCGGCGGGGATGCCGATGTCCGCCACCTCCACCTTCCCGGCGAAGCCGGCGCCGGGGTGGACCACGAGGCCGATCTTGGGGAAGCCGAACGTGACGGTGAGCTGCGCGCGAATGCACGCCCCGAGCGGCCGGCCGGTGTCGGCCCCCAGCCCGGAGGGCAGGTCCACGCTCACCACCGGCCGCCCCGCGCCGTTGACGAAATCGATCGCCTTGCGGAAGAGCCCCTCCACCGGCTTGGCCAGGCCGATCCCGAAGAGGGCGTCCACCCAGAGGCCGACCTCCCGCATCCGGGGCGCGTGGCGATCGAACGTCTCTTCGTCCGGCACTTCGATCAGCGGGATCCCGAGCGCCTGCAGCAGCCGGAGATTCTCGGCGGCGTCGCCGCGGACCCGGTCGGCCGCGCCGAGCAGGAAGACCGTGACCGGGTACCCGCTCGCCGCCAGGCAGCGGGCGATCACGTGCCCGTCCCCGCCGTTGTTGCCCCGGCCGGCCATCACGCCCACCGGCCGGCCGGCGGGCGTGGGGAAGTGCGAGCGGAAGATGCGCGCGGCCTCGCGGCCGGCGTTCTCCATCAGCACGCGCCCCGGTATCCGGAAGCGCTCGATCGCCATCCGGTCCATGGCCTGCATTTCGGTTGCGGTGACGAGGTACATGGGGGCCTCGGGGAGTGTTTGGTGTTTTGTGTTTGGGTGTTTGGATATTTGGGTATTTAGGTGTTTGGTCAGGTAAGCCATTCGGTGATTAGGTGTTTGCGCCGGACCATCAGCCTCGGCTTTTCCAAATACCAAAATGCCAAAATGCCAAAATACCCAAACAACTAAATACCCAACGCATCTATCTTTCTCATCAGCGCCCGGCTCTTCGCCGCCATTCGGCGGGCCTGGGCGCGGTCGTGCTCGTGGTCGTAGCCGCACAGGTGCAGCACGCCGTGGACGAGCAGCTCGACTAGGCGCCGCTCGAAGGCGATGCCGGCCCGTTCGGCCTCGGCCGCGGCCGTGTCCACCGAGATGACCACGTCGCCCAGCAGCGCCGGGCTGAGCTCGGCGAAGCGGCCCTCCTGCATAGGGAAGGCGATGACATTGGTGGGACCCTCGCGGTCCAGGAACTCGCGGTTCATGGCCGCGATCCGGCGGTCGTCCACCAGCAGGACCGAGAGCTCCGCGTCAGGCCGACTCAGCGCGTCGATCAGGATCCGGGCCGCCCGCTTCAAGCGGCTCAGCGGTACCGGGCGGCGCCTTTGTCGGTTGGCGATCTGGATGTCCATCTTTGGATTTGCCGTTGCCGTTCTCGCCCGCTGCGGGGCGCTGGTCCGCGTACTCGATGCGGTGGTGGTGAATGCCGTTCAGGATGGCGTTGAAGCTGCGTGAGATCGTGTTGAGGTCTTTCAGCGTGAGGTCGCACTCGTCCAGCTGGCCATCCGAGAACACCCGGTCGAGCAGGGTTTTCACCAGCCCCTTGATGCGGGCCGGAGTGGGGTTGTCCAGGGTGCGCGAGGCGGCCTCGACCACGTCGGCCAGCATGACCAGCGCGGCCTCCCGCGAGCGCGGCTTGGGGCCGGGGTAGCGGTAGTCCTCCGGGTTGACGGCTTCGTCCCCCTTGAGCTGGCGCGCCTTGTCGTAGAAGAAGCGGATCAGGCCGGTGCCGTGGTGCGAGCGGATGCCGTCGACGATGACCGGGGCGAGCCGGTGCTCCCGGGCGATCTCGACCCCGTCCTTCAGGTGGGCGGTGAGGATCAGGGTCGACATGGAGGGCGCGAGCTTGTCGTGCTTGTTGCGGCCGTTGCGCTGGTTCTCGATGAAGTACTGCGGCTTCCGGATCTTGCCGATGTCGTGGTAGTAGCCGGTCGCCTTGGCGAGCAGCGAGTTGGCCTCGATCTCGGCCGCGGCCGCCTCGGCCATGGAACCGACGATGACCGAGTGGTGGTAGGTGCCGGGCGCCTCCAGCATGAGCCGGCGCAAGAGCGGCCGGTCGAGGTTGGCGAGCTCGAGCAGCGTGATGTCGCTCGTGTAGCCCAGGCCGATTTCGACCAGCGGCATGAGGCCGGCGGTGACGACCCCCGCGCCGACCCCGCCCAGAAAGGCGAAGGCCGAGCTCCAGAGGACACCCGCCCACGCCGGGTCGCCGGCGTGCACCGCGACCGCCGCGGCGAGCCCCATGCCCACGACCCCGGTCTTGGCCCCGGCCGTGGCGAACACCTTGCGTTCCCGGCAGTGGCGGACCCAGTGGGCGCCGAGGCTGCCGGTGACCAGGAAGAACACGAACAGGTCGACGCCGCCGTGGAAGATCACCGCGGCGGCGACCGCGGTCACCAGTGCGAAGGGCAGCGCCGCGGCCGGCCCGAGGAAGACGCAGACGATCATCGGGGCCGCGGCCAGCGGGAAGAGGAACACCCCGGCCGTTTCGGGGATCGCGAAGGCCGAGCTGCGGATGACGGCCTGGGCGAAGAGCTCGAGCACCTGGGCGAGCACCAGGAAGACCGCGAACACCGACACCAGCAGGATGACCGCCTTGGCGGGACGGTCCGACTGCAGCGGGATGCGCCGCAGGTGCAGCACGTAGACCGTCGCGAAGAGCGCCAGCATCAGGCCGGCCGCGCCGAGGATGCCCAGGAAGAAGCGCTCGGGCCGCGTCTCGGACTCCATGGCCTTGAGCTTGAGCAGGTGCAGCTCGCTCACGCGCTCGCCCTCGCGAACCAGCATCTCGCCGCGCTTCATCCGGTAGAGGACGGGTTTGACCTCGGCCGCCGCCCGCTGCTTGCGCAGCTCGGTTTCGCTGCGGTTGAGCGTGATGTTGGGCTGGATGAGGCGCTGGGCGAAGTCCACCGCCAGGTTGGAAAGCCCATAGTCGAAGTCGCGCAGCGCCGCCTGGCCCGCTGAGCGGACGAGCGAGCGCGCCTGCTCGACGCTCTGAAACTGTTTGAAGTCCCGGACGACGCGCTCCTCGCGGGTGCGGACGTCGCGCAGCACCGCCCCCCGCTCGAAGTCCTTCAGCAGGGTCTCCCGGGCGGAGAGCACGCCGTTCTCGCTGATCCGCTGCAGGATCTCGCCGATCGCATCCGCGATGCGCTTCGAGTAGCCCTCGGCCTCGAGCAGGGCGAAGGCCCCCTTGTTCACCCGGATGCCGAGCTTGTCCTCGAAGGCCTTGCGGGCCTCCTCCGCCTGGGCCGCAGCCGCGGCGGGGCTGTCGGGTGGGGCCGCCGCCTTGCGGGCCGCGCGCATGTCCGCGAACGCCTCGTCGACCACGCGCGCCAGGCGCCAGCCGAACTCGGGGTCCTCGTCGTAGACCGTGAGGATCTCCTGGACCGCCTCGCGGCGCTTGATCTCGGTGGCGGCCTGGTCCTCCACCAGGAAGTCGCGCGCGGCCTTGACGTCGCGCTCGGCGACGTCGCCGAGGGCGTAGCGATGGCGAGGGCTGAACAGAGACGGGTAGATGAGCAGGGTGAAGACCAGCGTGACGGCACCGAGCGCCGTCAGCCGCCAGGCGAGGGGTCGGTCCCCGAAGGGGCTTAGCTGGTCCGCGTTCACGCCCGTCCGCTCCCGTCTTCGGGCCCGCCGGCCGGTGTCCCGCGGCGGCGCGCGTCGAGCTCTTCGTAGGCGCGGATGATCTCCTGCACGAGGCGGTGGCGCACCACGTCCTGCTTGCCGAAGAAGACGAAGCGGATGCCCTCGATGCCCTGCAGGATGTTCTTGGTCTCGATCAGCCCCGAGGTACGCTCGCGCGGCAGGTCGATCTGGGTGATGTCGCCCGTGATCACGGCCTTGGAGCCGAACCCGATGCGCGTCAGGAACATCTTCATCTGCTCGGAGGTCGTGTTCTGGGCTTCGTCGAGGATGATGAAGGCGTCGTTGAGCGTGCGGCCGCGCATGAACGCGATGGGGGCGACCTCGATGACCCCCTTTTCCATGAGGCTGGAGGCCTTTTCGAAGCGCATCATGTCGTGCAGTGCGTCGTAGAGGGGTCGCAGGTAGGGGTCCACCTTTTCTGCCAGGTCGCCCGGCAAAAACCCCAGCGTTTCGCCGGCCTCGACCGCCGGGCGCGTCAGGATGATCCGGCTGACCTGGCCCTTGCTGAAGGCCGCGACCGCCATGGCCATGGCCAGGTAGGTCTTGCCCGTGCCGGCCGGCCCGATGCCGAAGACGATGTCGTTGGTGCGGATGGCGTCGATGTAGGCCTTCTGGGCCGGGCTCTTGGGGGTGACGACGCTTTTCTTGGCCGTGACGTAGACCGTGTCGAGGAAGATCTCTTTCAGGCTCAGGCGCTCGTTGCCGCTCAGCATGCGCGCGGCGTATTCGATGTCGTTGGGGTGCAGGGGGTACCCCTCGCGCAGCAGGCCGTAGAGCTGGTTCAGCAGGTTCTCGGCCAGTTCGGCCAGGGGGCGCTCCCCCTCCACGAAGAGCGTCGTGCCGCGGGCATTGACGCGGACGTCCAGGATCTCCGCCAGGCGCTGCAGGTGGCTGTTGTGCTCGCCGAAGAGCTGGCGCGCCAGGTCGTTGTCCGCAAACGCGAGGGTGATGGTGTGTCGGTCGTTCATCGCATCCCTTCGGGCGGCCGGCTCTAACAGGGCGGCCGTAAGTTTTAACATTTACCACAGCCGGCGTTCGGAAGGCAAACGGGCCGGCAGCCGGCCGAGAGTATTGCTTGACGGGCCCCGGCGGCATTTGTTAGAACCCGGCCCACCGCCCGAAACGGCCCTCTCACATCCGAGCGTGACATGAACACCTTCGACATCATCGTGGTCGTCATCCTGGCTTACAGCCTGCTGCGCGGGCTCTTCAGGGGGCTGCTTAAGGAGGCAGCATCCGTCGCCGGGGTGATGGGCGGCTTCTTCCTCGCCTACACCTTTTACGCCACCGTCGCCGGCTACCTCGCGGGGCTGGTATCCAATCCGGCCTACCGCAACATCCTCGCCTTCCTGGCGATCTTCTGCATCGTGGTGATCACGGTCAACCTGATCGCCGTCATCGTCAAGTACCTCATGCGCGTCGTCTTCCTGGGCTGGCTCGACCGGCTGGGCGGATTTGTCTTCGGGGCCGTCAAGGGGGCCCTGATCGTGTCGGTCATCTTCCTCGCACTCACCGCCTTCCTGCCCAAGGGGACGCCCCTGATCCGGGATTCGGCCACCGCGCCTTACGTGGCGCTGGTGGCCGAAAACCTGGCAGCCCTGGTCTCCAGCGACATCAAGAACGAGTTCACCTCCAAGTTGGACGCGCTGAAAAAGGGCTGGGATCTGTTCAAATGACCCGCCCCCTCGCCGCGCTGGACGAGCTCACCCGGGTGATCGCGACGCTCAGGGGGCCCGGGGGGTGCCCCTGGGATCGCGAGCAGACCCCCGGCTCCATGGCCCGTTTCCTGATCGAGGAGGCCTACGAGCTGGCCGACGCCGTGGGGTCCGAGGCCCCCGCGGCGGTGCGCGAGGAGCTGGGCGACGTGCTCTTCCACGTGCTGTTCCTTGCCATGATGTACGCCGAAGGCGGGCATTTCGACCTGGACGGGGTGTGCCGCACCATTGCGGACAAGATGCGCCGGCGTCACCCGCACGTGTTCGGGTCGACCCAGGTGAAGGACAGCGCCGAGGTCGTTCGCAACTGGCAGGCGATCAAGCGCGACGAAAAGGGCGACGCCCTGCGGGAGTCGGTGCTCGACGCGGTCCCGGCCGGCCTGCCCGGCCTGCTGCGCGCCTTCTCCGTGTCGGAGCGCGCCGCGCGCGCCCGGTTCGATTGGCAGGACCTGAGCGCGGTCATGGACAAGCTCGAGGAAGAGCTCGCCGAGCTTCGGGCGGCCGCGGCCGCCGGGGACCGGGAGGGCCAGGCCCGCGAGCTCGGCGACGTCCTCTTCACGCTGGTGAACGTCGCGCGCTTCAGCGGCGTGCACCCCGAAACGGCGCTCGCGGCCGCGGTGCGCAAGTTCGAACGCCGCTTCCGCGCCCTGGAGAAGGTCGCCACGGCCGGGGGCCGCGAGCTGGCGGCGGTCCCCCAGGAGGAGAAGGACCGCATCTGGGACGAGATCAAGCGCAACGAAGCCGACGGCGTTCCCCCCGCACCGGGCGGGGCGACGCCCTGACCGGCGCTGCCCGGAAGGCCCCGACCGGACGAAAGGACCTGCGGACACCGCCATGATCGCGATCGTCGACTACGAAGCCGGCAACCTCAACAGCGTCGCGCGGGCGGTCGCGCACCTGGGGTTCGCCTGCACCGTCACGCACGATGCCGACCTCATCCGGCGCGCCGAGCGCGTCATCTTCCCCGGGGTGGGGGCCGCCGGCGCGGCCATGGCGAGCCTGCGTCGCGCCGGACTGGACCGCGTTCTGGTCGAGGTGCACGCGGCGGGCAAGCCGATGCTCGGCATCTGCATCGGGGCCCAGGTGATCCTCGGCCGCAGCGAGGAGAACGACACCGCCTGCCTCGGGATCCTACCGGGGCGCGCGGTGCGCTTCCGGCCGGCCGGGGAAGAGGGCGGGGTGTCGAAAATCCCCCACATGGGGTGGAACCGCATCGTCGCGCAGCGGCCGCACCCGCTGCTCGCCGGGATCGGCCCCGAGGACGAGTTCTACTTCGTTCACAGCTACTACCCCGTCCCCGACGACCCGGCCTGCGTCTTTGCGGTCACGGAGTACGGGGTGGCCTTCGCCTCGGTGATCGGCCGCGGCAACCTGGCGGCGACCCAGTTCCACCTGGAAAAGAGCGGGCGGCCCGGCCTGCGCATGCTGCAGAACTTCTGCTCCTGGACGCCGGGCGGGTGAAAGAGCCTGGGGCTGCGTTCGGGGGACAGGGACCCAAGCGACCAAAATACCCGAACCAAACACCAGTCACCAGTCACCAGTCACCAAACACCCAAACACCCAAACACCAAACACCCAAACACCAAACACCAAACACCCAAACACCAAACACCAAACACTAAACACCTAAACACCCAAACACCCATTCCCCCATGCTCAGCAAACGCATCATCCCCTGCCTGGACGTTCGTGACGGTCGCACCACCAAGGGCGTCCGGTTCGCGGACAACGTCGACATCGGCGACCCGATCGAGATGGCCCGCTTTTACTACGAGCAGGGCGCGGACGAGATCGTGTTCTACGACATCACCGCCTCGCACGAGCGCCGCGGCATCATGATCGACGTCGTGCGCCGGGTGGCGGAAACCATCTTCATCCCGTTTTCCGTGGGCGGGGGCATCCGGACGATCGAAGACATGCGCGCGGTGCTGCTGGCCGGCGCGGAGAAGGTGAGCGTCAACTCGGCGGCGGTGCTGGACCCCGGGCTCATCGCCCGCGGGGCCGCGGCCTTCGGAAACCAGTGCGTCGTCTTAGGGATGGATGTGAAACGAGTTTCGCCCCGGCCGGGGATTCCCAGCGGCTACGAGGTCGTGATCAACGGCGGGAGAACGTTCATGGGAATGGACGCCGTCGAGTGGGCCCGGCGCGCGGAAGCGCTGGGGGCGGGGGAGATCTGCCTGAACTCGATCGACGCGGACGGGACGCAGGAGGGCTACGAGCTCGACCTGACGGCGTTGATTTCGGGGGTGGTGACGATCCCGGTGATCGCCTCCGGCGGCGCGGGCCGCCCGGAACACCTGCGCGACGTCCTGACGGCCGGAAAGGCGGACGCCGCCCTGGTGGCCTCGATGGTGCACTACGGCACCTGCACGATCCCCGACCTCAAACGCTTCCTGAGCGGCTGCGGCATCCCGGTGCGCGGCACGTGGTGACCGCTGCCGTCAGACGATTTCGCTCAGGGGCAGATACCCCGGCGGGGTGACCTTCAGCAGCCGCCCGCTGTCGTCGTATTTTTCGATGAGCACCTGCCCCCCCTCCAGGCGGGTGCGGTTGTGAACCGAGTCGTCCTCATCCCGCGAAGATGTGGGTTTTTCGCCCCCGCCCGACTGCTCGACCGGGCGCGCTTCCCGCATCCGTTCGGCCTTCTGCACGAGGACGTCCTTCTCCGACCCGCCCGCGTACCCGGCGGTCCGAGGCACCTGCTGCGCCGCAGCATCTCCAATGACGTCGAACATGGATTCCTCCTTTGCTCCTTAAGGCGGCGTTCTGCCGCCCTGTGGGCGAGTGGCGGCCGGCGCCCGACAGACCTCCGGGCCGTCGGTTCCGTCCGCAATCCCCACTGCCCATCCGGCCCCCTCTACGGGGCCTACACCCACGAATCCGTCCTGGCGACGGTTCGATGATCCGCTTCCCCCTGAGCCGGGCGGCCCGGACCGGCCGCCTCCGCGGGCGCCGCTTCCTCCCGGGATCGCGACAGCGACACCACGTCGGAGATTCGATCCAGGACCTGCCGCGAGATCTTGTCCATGGTGGCTTCCCGGCTGCCCTCCGCCGACAGGGGCCCTTCGCTTCGTCCCCTTTGGGGAGCGGCCTCCTCGGTCCGGCGCGCACGGCTCAGCTTCCGGCTGTAACACTCCAACAGGCTGTGCATGTGGTAGCTGGTGACCTGCATGGGAACCCCTCCTGTCTGCTGTATCGGTCGGCGGGGAGAGGAACTTTAGGGGAAAATGGAGGGAGAGACGGCGTGGACCCGTTGGCCCGTTGGCCCGTTGACCCATAGCCGGGTCGACGACTAATTCGGGCCCACGGGCCGACGGGCGAAGGCGGCTAATCCTCGAAATCGCCCTGCGGCCCCTTGTCGGCCTGCAGGGTGGCGGCCCGCTCCCGGATCTTGTCAGCCGTCCAGTCAGCGGGCTTCTCGATGCGCCGGGCCTTGGGACGTGCGGCGTGGGAGCCGGCCTCCAGGATCGCTTCGACGCAGAGCGGTGCGGTGTCGCGCCCGTTAAAGACCTCGACCATCATCCGGTAGGCGAACTCCTCCACGCGCCGCGCCATGCGGTCGCGCACCTCGCGTGGCTGCCCCAGCAGCTTGTTCTCGAAGGGCAGGTTGAGCTTCTTGTAGTCCCCGGCCTTGAGCGTGCGTGCCTGGGCGTAACCCACCATCTCCTGCCAGAGGGCCTCGGTCATCCCCTGGTCGGGCACCTTCACGAAACGGCCCTCCGCGTCCAGCAGGGCGTTGCCGTAGTCGTTGACCTCCACCCCCCAGGAGACCATCTGCAGCGCGGTCGCCACGTTGGCCTTGGTCGTGCGGGTGCGCGCGGCGATTTCCCTCAGCCGCTCGGAGCTGTTGCCGGAGGTTCCGTGCTGGGCGCCCGAGACCTGGTAGTGGGCGACCGCCTCGTGGATGCGGCGGGTGAGGTCGACCTGGATGCCCGAGTCGCTCGCTTCGATCCCGTGGGTGGTACCGTTGTTCAGCGCGATCCAGTCCGGAAAAATCCCGTGCGCGTTCAGCCCTTGGATCAGAAAGAGCGCCTCCGCGGGCGTGGAGAGCCCCTGCTTGCCCTTGATCTCGCCCACCTCCGTTTCGAGCCCGGCCCATTTCGGGACGCAGGGGGCGAGGGCGATGCTCGCCAGCAGGTTCTGGTCGTCGGTCATGTGCGAGGCGTCGATCGCGATCGAGGTGATGCCCGCGTCGAACATCGAGGGGATCTCGGTCATGGCGGCGGCTACGTCCGCGTCGTTTTTTATCCCGTAGTGGTCGGCGTGCACGGCCACCGGGATGGTGATGCCCATCCGGTTGCAGCAGGTGTCGACCATCTGGGCGAGGTTCCAGAAGTTCACCGCGCAGTAGGCCCCGGCCCCGCCCTCCGACTTGGCGATCTCGATGATGACCGCCGCGTTCGCCCTCTGCGCCGCCCGCAGGACCCCCTGGATGACGAAGGCGTTGCGGCCGTTGGCGGCCATGGCAATGGCCCCGCCCTTGTTCCGCATGGCCCGGTCGACGAACTTGCCGCTGACGATCAGCGCCTGAGAGTGCGGAAACAGCTTGGCCACGTTGGGCGGTCGGCCGATGGCGAGGGCTTTCTTGAATCCTTTCGGGACACGGGATTTGCTGGTCGGCATGGCGAACCTCCTTTCCCTTTTGATTGCCGGGGTGCCGGCAGGGCATCGAAGATCGGCTGACGGCACTCGCCGGGGCCCTGCGCCTCTCCCCGGTCCCTCTGAAAAGCGGATCGCTGCGGTCAGACGAAGACGTCGACCATCAGACCGGTTGCAAACGGCCGTGGGGGTTCAACGGTGCGCCGGGCGGAGTAGATATGGGGGAATCCGGGGGAAGCGGAAGATTTGGCTGCCGGCCTGGGGTCCGGCGCACGATCCCGGTAGCGCCCGGGCTGCCCCCGGTTCACCGCCGCAGACAGGCGTCCGGTCTGCTGCGCCGTGCCCCCCCGGAGGGTGACGGGCGCATACGGGACCAGGCTGTATTCGGCGCTGATGGGCATGGAAGCCGCGCGATCCTCCCCTGAACCACAATGGCACCATGCTATACCACATCCGGCCGAACTGCAAGGCGGCGGACGGGCGGGAGGCGCGGGGGTCTCGAATGCGCCGTCGGACTATTTCTGAACGACCGGTTTGGCGGCCTTGGCGTTTTCCTCCATGACCCGGGCGTTGTAGTCCTCCACCAGCTTGCGCAATTCGTTGCTTTTGGCTTCGTAAGCGCCGGCGGATTGGTTGAAGGCTTCGACGCGCTTGTTGTAGTCGGCCACCTGGTCGCGCGTTTTGCGGGCCTCCTTTTCCTTGGCGAGCGCCTCCTTCTCCTTGAGCAGGGCCTGGTAGTGGGCCTCGACCTGTTTTTTCATCTCTTCGATCCGGCCCCGGGTCGCATCGGGCGACTCCTCGCCGCCGGCCGGAGCGGCGGTCGCCACCTCGGCCACGGGCGCAGCGGGTGCGGGCGCCTTGCGCTCCGCGCTCTCGTCGGCGCCCCTGACCTCGGTCGGCGCCCCCGGGGATTCGACGTAGCTGCGCGCGGCGACGCGCTGCTTTTCCGGGACCTGGTTGATGTTGTCGGTGAAGCGGACGTGGCCGTTGGCGTCCACGTATCGGTAGAACTGCGCCAGGGCCGGCGGGGCGGACAGCAGGATCACTGCCCACATTGCGAGAGCGAGCGCCTTCATGTCGGGTCTCCTTGGCAATGGAAATTCCTCACTCGTGTATATCCGCCACTGCCCGCAGAAACTTTAGCCGCCGACCGGATTCCGGGTTTTGACAATGAGACGATCTCGTGTAGATTAGGACGCCGTGCGCGTCCCGCGACCGCCTGGCGGCCTTCCGCCAGGGGGGACGGCACGGAAACCACCCACCCGGCGCCTGCCCACCCGACCAGGGGGCGAGGCGCGGATGGTCGACATCGAGGCCCCCATGAGAACGTCGCTTCTACGCCTGGCGCTGCTGGGCTTCACGGTGATCGTCGCGGCGGGCGCCTGCGCCCCCAAGACCAAGCCGGGCCTGGCCCCTTTGCCGCGGAGCAGCCCGGCCGCGGACGCCCTCTACCAGCAGGCCGAACGCAAGTACCAGTCCGGCGCCGTGGCCGAGGCGCTGGCGCTGTTCAACGACTACCTCGGCCGCTATGCGGACGAGCCGCTCGCGCCCTCCGCGCTCATGCGCGTGGGCGCCATCCAGACCCAGCTCGGCAACGGCGCCCAGGCCCGCAGCGCCTACCAGCTGCTGGTGGCGCGTTACCCCGACAGCCCGCTGCGGCCGGAGGCCCTGATCGAAACCATGGGATCGCTGCTGCGGGAAGGCCGGACCGCGGATGCCCTCGCCCGCAGCGGCGAGGCGCTCGCAGCGGCGGGGATCCCGGTGCAGCAGGCGCGGGTCCTCACGCTGACCGGAGACGCTCAGGCCGGCTCGGGACGGATGCTGGAAGCGGTCGAGTCCTACACCCGGGCGCTGAAGCTCGCCGCCGCGGGGGACCAGGAGCTCATTGTCCCCAAGCTGCGGGCCGCCATCCTCGGGCTGAGCCCCGAGAACGTCCGGACCCTGTCAGCGATGAGCTCGGACGATCTGCCCATGGACTACCTGCTCTACCAGGCGGGGATGCTTTTTGCGCGCGAAGGACGACCCCAGGAGGCGCGGCTGCTGCTGGAATCCTTCCGCGAGCGCTACCCCGGCCACGACCAGTCGGAACGGGTCGAGAAGGCGTTGGCCGAGCTCCGGCCCGCCGTTCCGGCCGTCGCGCGATCGGTGGGGTGCCTGTTGCCGCTCAGCGGCAACTACCAGTCGATCGGCCAGAAGGCCCTGCGCGGGATCGAGCTCGCGGCCAGCATGCACAACGCCGCCGGGGGGGCACCGGTACACGTGGTGGTCAAGGACACCGAGTCGGATGCCGGTCGCACGCTTCAGGCGCTGCAGGAGCTGGACCGCGAGAACGTCTTCGGGGTGGTCGGCCCGCTGGTCCACGCCGAAGCGGTCAACCGCGAGGCCGAACGCCTCGGTCTGCCCACGATCGCCGTGACGCAGCGGGAGGGGGTGGTCGGGGTGGGGGGCTACGTGTTCCGCAACTTCATCACCCCGGCCGCGCAGGTCCGCTCGCTCGTCGACTACGCGGTCGGCACGCTCGGGGTCGCCCAGGCCGTCGTGATCTACCCGGACGAGCCTTACGGTCGCACGTTCATGGGGCTCTTCCGGGACGAGTTGGCGGCCAAGGGGGGGCAGGTGCTGCTGGCGGCCCCATACAGCCCGGAGGCGGTCGATTACTCCGCCGTGATCAAGCGGCTGCTGCGCTACTCGCGGGAGGTCCCCAAGGAGGGGCGCCCCGAGCGCCGGGAGCCGCGGGAGCCCGCGCCGCGCCGCAGCCGCCACCTGGAGGAAAAAGACACCGAGCTCGTGTTCGACTTCCAGGCGGTCTTCATCCCGGACGAGCCGAAAAAGATCGGCATGGTGGTGCCGCAGCTGGTCTACCACGACGTCAAGAACGTTCAGCTGTTGGGCACCAACCTCTGGCACTCGGAGGCCCTGATCCGGTATGCCGAGGCGTACGTCCAGGGCGCGATCATGCCGGATGCCTTCTTCGGCAGCAGCCCGGAGCGCCCGGTCCAGCGGTTTGTTTCGGCGTTCGAGGAGACCTACCAGGAACGGCCGGGGTTCATCGAGGCCATCGCCTTCGACACGGCGTCGATGCTCTTCGAGGTGTCCGCACTGCCGGAGGTGCGCTCTCGCAGGGACGTGGCCGCGGCGTTGCGCCGTGCCGACGGGTTTCCCGGGGCGACCGGGCAGACGCGCTTCGACGCAGCCGGCGACTGCGACAAGGAGCTGCACATCCTGACGGTCAGAGGGAAGAAGTTCGTGGAGTTGAAATAAAGAAAGCGCCGCCCAAAAGGGGAGTCGATTTGGGGAAAGCGACTTAAGGGACGTAAGGGACCAAAGGGGGGCGATGAGTTTGTTGCGTCCCTTCTGTCCCTTTGGTCCCTTTTGTCCCCTTGGTGGCTCGGTTCAGTTCTTCAGCGGCGGCTGCCCGGTCGCCTCCAGCGCGCTGCGCCAGAGCATGCCTTTGGGGTTGACGTGCTTGCGCTTGCCGGCGACCAGCTTCATGGGCACGTGCACGAAGGCGTTGTTCCAGTTGCCGATCAGCAGGTCCGTCTTGCCCGCCATGCCGGCGTGCACCGCGTTGCGGCCCAGGAAGTTGCAGAACACCCGGTCGTTGGCGTTCGCGGGCAGGCTGCGGATCATGTAGCTCGGGTCGATGTACTTGATGGAGGTTGCGATGCCCCGTTCCTCGAAGTAGGCCAGCATGCGCTGCTTGAGGAAGGCGCCGATGTCCTTCAGCCGGATGTTGCCGGAGAGGTCCAGCTCCTTGGGCTCGTTCGCGAAGAACTTTTGGCCCGCCCCTTCGGCCACGACGATCACCGCGTGGCCCCGGTCCGCCAGCCGCTTCTCCAGCGTGGCCAGCAACCCTTTGGGCCCGTCCAGGTCGAAATCCACCTCCGGGATCAGCACGAAGTTGACGTCCTGCTGAGCGAGTGTCGCGGTGGCGGCGATGAACCCGGAGTGCCGGCCCATGAGCTTGATCAGCCCGATGCCGTTGGGGTAGCCCTCGGCTTCGTTGCTCGCGCTGACGATCGCCCGGGTCGACACCTCGACGGCCGTGTCGAAGCCGAACGAGCGGGCCACCATGTGGATGTCGTTGTCGATCGTCTTGGGGACCCCAACGATTCCGATCTTCAACCCGCGGCGGATCACCGTGTCCGAGATCGAGGTGGCGGCCGACAGCGTGCCGTCGCCGCCGATCATGAAGAGCACGCCGATGTTCATGCGCTCCAGCGTGTCGACCATCTCGTCGATGTCCTGGGGACCGCGGCTGGAGCCGATCAGCGCCCCCCCCCGCTCGTGGATGTTGACCACCTCGGCCGGGCTGAGCGGCATCATGTCGTAGCCGTAGCGCGCGATGAAGCCGCGCAGCCCGTAGCGCACCCCGAGGATGTTGCGCACCCCGTAGCCGTAGTGCAGCTCCAGCACGATGGAGCGGATGATGTCGTTCAGCCCGGGGCAGAGTCCGCCGCAGGTGACCAGCGCACACTTCAGCTTGCTCGGGTCGAAGAAGATGTGCTCGCGCGGCCCGGCCAGCTCGTAGGAGGGCGCCTCGCCCTCTTCGGGCGGCCGGCAGGCGCGCTTCACGTTGATGTCGATGAGGATCCGGTCCTCGTCCGAAACGAAGGTCATGCCGTTGGACCCCTGGGCGCGGCGGGCGACCGGGTTGGGAATCTTGCACCCCCCCAGGCGGGTGATGGCGGTGTTAGGCGCTTCCATTTCCATTGCGATTGCACTCTCCGTTGACCTCGTGACCCGGAGCGGCCCGCAGGTCGCCCTCCGGGAAGGCGAAAAATTATATATATCAGGTCAGCAAACTGTTGACAAGCCGGAATGCCGAGGATAAATAGGCCGATTTCATAAACCGGATGTTTCCGGAGACTTCAACCCAGACGGCTGAAAGGGGATGGTTTTCCATGCGATGCACCAGCGTTAAACCCGGGATCGAGTGTCCGTTCATGACGGCCAAAGGATGTGGATACAAAGGCGGAATCTGTCAACCGGTCGTGGAGCAGTGCACCGGCTGCGGCCGGCAGGGGCAGCACGCGGCGGGATGGTACTGCAACGCGTACCCCGAGCCGCCGCTCAAGTGGCGCATCGGCGTCTGCAACATGGCCACCCACGTCTCGGCCACCGTGGCGACCGAGCCCAAGCAGAAGGTCAACCCCCTCAAGGCCAGCAAGCGCGCCGCCGGCAAGTAGCGTCGCGCCGGCGCTCCATTCGAAAACCCCCGTCCGGACCGGCTCCGGGCGGGGGTTTTTGCGTTGCCGATGCAGGATACACGGATACAGGATACAGAACTAAAATTTCTGAACCCCGTTTCCTTCTGCATCTTGCATCCTGGATCCTGCATCTGCCAATCCCGCATCCAGTATCCAGAAACGAGAATCGAGCTCACCCCAGATTCTCCAAGCTGACCATCTCGATACACACGGCCAGCACCTCCATGGCCCTCCGAATGTCCGCCAGCGGCGGGAAGGAGGGGGCGATGCGGATGTTGCGGTCCCGCGGGTCCCGCTTGTACGGGTAGGTGGACCCCGCCGGGGTGAGCTTCACCCCCGCCTCCGCCGCCAGCCGGATCGCCCGCCGCGCGCAGCCGTCCCAGGTGTCGATGCTGGTGAAGTAGCCCCCGCTCGGGCGGGTCCACTCGGCCACCCCCTTGCCGGCGAGCTCGCGGCCGAGCACCTCCTGCACGGCGTCGAACTTGGGCTTCAGGATGGCGGCGTGCCCCTGCATGTGCCGTTCGACGCCGGCCGGGTCGCCGAAAAAGCGGACGTGGCGCAGCTGGTTCAGCTTGTCCGGACCGATCGTCTGGAACCCCAGGTGCCCCCTGGCCCACTCCATGGTCGCGGCGCTGCCGGCCATGAACGCCAGCCCGCTGCCGGCGAAGGAGATCTTGGAAGTGGAGCCGAAGAGGATCGGACGCTCCGGGGTGCCGGCCCGCCGGCAGTGCTCCAGGATGTCGGCGAGCTGCGCGGGCCCCGACCCCAGGTGGTGCACGCAGTAGGCGTTGTCCCAGAAGATGCGGAAGTCCGGCGCCTTCGTGCGCATGGCTGCCAGGCGCTGCACCACCGAATCCGAGTACACCTCCCCCGTGGGGTTGCTGTACTTCGGCACGCACCAGATGCCCTTGACGGAGGCGTCGTCGCCGGCCAGGCGCTCGACCGCGTCCATGTCCGGCCCGTCCCCACGCAGGTCGACGGGGAGCATCTCGATCCCCAGGTGCTCGCAGATGGCGAAGTGGCGGTCGTAGCCGGGGCTTGGGCAAAGGAACCTGACCGGCCGCTGCGCCGCCCAGGGCGTTGCGCCCTTGCCGGCGCCGAACAGGACCGCCCAGCTCATGGTGTCGTGCATCAGGGTCAGGCTGGAGCTGCCGCCGATGATGATCTCCTCCGGCCGGACGCCCATGTAGGCCGCAAACAGGGCCTTGGCCTCGGGCAGCCCGTCCAGGCCGCCGTAGTTCCTGCAGTCGGTGCCGTCCGCGGCCTTGAACTCCTTGCGGGTGAGGCAGTCGAGCAGGCCCACGGAGAGGTCCAACTGCTCGGGGCAGGGCTTGCCGCGGGTCATGTCGAGGTTCATGTTCAGGGCCTGGAACTCCCCGTAGCGCGCGGCCAGCGCCGCGTGCGCCGCGCGGCGCTGCGCAGGGTCGAGAGATTTGACATCCGGCATGGTGGGGTCCCCCTTGTGCGTGTGGTGTGAACGAGTGCCGTTCTATAGCACCGCCGCGGGGGGCGTTCAACTCGAAGAGAGGGGTAGAGGGGGCGAGGGTTCAAGGCCCGGATGAGGGATTCGGGTTCTATCGAGTATCCAGCATCCAGTATCCAGTATCCGTTTGTCTCGACGCTCAGGGCCCTTGAACCCTGTCCTCATCGTACTCCACGCTCACCAGGAAGAGCCCCTGCGGCGGCGCGGTGGCGCCCGCGCGGCGCCGGTCGCGGGAGAGCAGGATTTCCTCGACCTCCGCCGGGTCGGTGCGCCCCAGGCCGACGGCCACCAGCGTCCCCACGATGTTGCGCACCATGCAGCGCAGGAACCCGTCCGCCTCGACGGTGAACCGCAGGCGGCGCTCGGCCGCATCGACCTCACACTCGGCCCGGGTGATCGTGCGCACGGTGTGGGCTCGGGGGCTGCCCGCGCTTTCGAAGGCCTTGAAATCGTGGCGCCCGACGAGGGCACGCGCGGCCGCCCGCATGGCCTCTGCGTCGAGAGGACGGTGGATGAACCAGGCGTACTGGCGGCCGACGGCGCCGCGGTCCTCCCGGTTCAGGATGTGGTAGCGGTAGACCTTGCTGCGCGCGTCGAAGCGGGCGTGGAAGCCCTGGGGCACCCGGTCGCAGGCGCGCACGGCGATGTCCGGGGGCAGCAGGCTGTTCAACCCCTTGAGAAACGCCTCCGGGGTCAGGCGCGTGTCCGCGCGGAAGCTCGCCACCTGCCCCAGGGCGTGTACCCCGGCGTCGGTGCGCCCCGCGCCGAGGACCGTCACGGGGTGCCGGGTCATGGCGGCAAGCGCGCGCTCCACCTCGGCCTGCACGGTGCGGTGGTCGGCCTGCCGCTGCCATCCGCGGTACGCCGTGCCGTCGTACTCGAGCGTGAGCTTGAAGGTGGCCATGCCGTCACATGAGCAGCGCGGCAGAGAGGGAGAAGACGGACAGCAGGGTCGACACGACGATGGCCGCCGATGCCAGCTCCGTGTCGCTGTTCAGCTGGGAGGAGAGGATGTAAAGCGCGGTCGAGGTCGGCAGCGCGAAGAAGACCATGCCCACGCCGAAGGACGGACCGGAGACCCCCAACGCCTTCATGGCGGCAAAGCCAACTGCGGGGAACACCGCAAGCTTGAACCCGGATGCCGTCAACGACAGCCGCAGGTGGGTGCGCAGGCCCCGCGGGGAGAGCACGCCGCCGATCGAGATCAGGGCGAGCGGCAGCGTCACGTAGGAGGCCAGGCGCAGCGTGTTGTCCAGAAACGGCGGGAACCAGTGGACGAAGCGGGCATAGACCATCCCGGCGGCGCAGCCGAGGATCAGCGGATTGGTGGCGAGCGCCCGCAGCGTGCGCCGCAGCTGGACCATCCCGGAAACGGAGCGGTCGCCGTACCAGGCCAGGGTGGCGACGGCGAGCACGTTGATCAGCGGGATCAGCACCCCGATCAGCAGGCCGAAGCGCCGTACCCCCTCCTCGCCGAACGCGGTCATCACCACGGCGACGCCGATGAAGGTGTTGAAGCGGTAGCAGCTCTGGGAAAACGACCCGGCCTGGTAGCGCGCGACGCCGGTTAAGCGGATGAACGCCGTGCTGAAGAGGAACACGGCCATCACGGCGAGCACCCCCGCCGCATAGAAGGCGGCGTCCGCGGCGAGGTCGAGCGGTGCGCCGCCGACTTTCCAGAAGAGCATCGCCGGAAAGAAGATGAAGTAGACCAGCCGGTCGGACACGCTCAGGAACTCCGCGGTGGTCACCGTGCAGCGCCGCAGGGCGTAGCCGGCGCCGATGAGGGCGAACACTGGGAACAGGTTTTCGAGGACGTGGATCATCAGAGACGGTCGCAGCGGGTGTCGGCCAGCAGCTCTTCGAGGTTGTCGTCCAGGCTCTCCC
>JADHED010001160.1_pt1 | contig 24310 bp, 23 predicted proteins | sample 8952041 | NCBI WGS metagenome assembly JADHED01 (sample SAMN16124423, study PRJNA663239) | bioreactor sludge metagenome | isolation source: sludge (control) | place: India:Bengaluru | collected 2018-09-08
GCCAGGACAGATTGCGCGCCAGCCGAAACCCCTGGCCGAGCGCGGCGCGATAGAGAAACGAGGTCCGCTCGCTGCCCCAAACGCTCTGCTGCTCTGCGTGTGCCCTGAGCGTCCACCAGGGCCGGACCGACCAGATGAGATCGATCGCGGGACCGAGGCCGGCGATGCGGTCACGCGGCCATTCGCCGCTGCCGTACAGCGCGCCCGCGATCTGCGGCGACACGATCATGCCTGCGCCCAGCCGCCAGGCGGGACCGGCACCGCCTTCGAGGCCGAACACCAGATCACCGGCATCGTCGCCGTCCTCGCGCAGCCGCTTGAGGTCGATCGCGGTGCGCCACGACACCGGCCGGAACACCTCATCGCGCGGCGACAGCGACTGGATGGCGATCGCGGTGACTTCCTCCACCAGCGGGGCACCGCGCGCGTACTGGCGCAGCCGCAGGCTACCGAGTTCGATCGCTGCCCCGTCGACGAAGCCGGCTGCCGGATCGAGGAGATCGTGATAGACGGCACGAAAGCCGATCTCGCTGAACGGCCGCGTGCCGGTCATGCCGAAGCCGCCTGCGAGCCGCGCCGATAAGTGGCCCTGATCCGGCCGCGGCGGCGGCTCGCTGGCCACCGCGTTGCCGCCTGGCACTTGGATGCCGGCCCGCGCCATGAGGATCCGATGCGCGCGCGGCGCCATCTCGGTACGGCTGAGCGCGCCGGTATCGCGCCGGTAGCGCAGCACGCCCTCGGCTAACTCCAGCACCCGCGCCCGTTCGATGGCCGCCAGCTCGGTCACCTCCGGCGCGGCGGGATCGAGCGTGCCGTCGGCAAGCGCGATGGCCAGACGCTGATGATCTGCCGGCATGGCTGCCTGCAGCCGGCCGATGCGCGTCCGCGCCGAGGGGCGAAACACGGCGCTGCGGACGAGGCCCGGTTCCTCGGTCAGCACGCGGACGGTATCGACCGGTACGGCGTAAAACGGAAACCGCGCGGTCAGCGCCAGGGAGGGCCGGGCGACGTTGATCAGTGACAACAACACGAACGAACAATTGGTGGTGAAGAAGTAGTAATCGATCGGCTGCTGGTTCAGCTCCCACAGGTTTTCCAACAGCCGGTGGATCTCGTCCGGCGTGAAGGTGAGCTCGTACTCCCAGATGTCGCGGTTCTCGATGTCACTGTACTGGGTGACCTTTTCGTAATAAGGCAGCATGGAGAAGTAGCCGCGGTAGCCGCCGGCGAGGCCCTTCACGGCAAAGATCAGCCCTTCCTCGCCGTGGTGGTCGGCGGCAAAATGGATCGTGTAGGAGACCAGCCGCGCATCCGCCGGCCGCCGCGGCGGGTCGATCCGGATCAGCGTGTGGCCGAACATCGAAGACGGGTTGTTGAGATAGGCGGCCGGGAAGACCAGCGTCATCGAGCCGGGATCGACATCGGCAAGCCATTCCGCCAGTGCCGGGCAGGGGTGGTCCGCAAGCCGCGCCGGATCGAACTGGAGCTCCTCCTTCAGCCAGCGATAGCGCGCCGGCTGGCGGCATTGCGCATGGGCATCGGCGCCTTCCGCCGGCAGTGGCGCGAAGAAGGCCTTCAGCGTTGCGTCAAGTTCGGCCGCAGGATCAGTCTTGCCGGTGGCGGCATTATAGAAGGCGGCATTGTCGACGAGGCCGGTGACGCCGGTGCCAAGCGGGTCCGGGACATAGTGGACCAGCGCCCGCCACTCCTTGGTGTCGGCAAGCCCGCGGCGTGTTGCTTCGGCGATGAGCTCAGCCTGATAAGGAGAGCCGGCATCAGCCGCAGCGGCTGCCGCAGGCAACGGCGCCGCAAGGATGGCGAGTGCCGCCGCCGCGCCCAGCCGCCATCCGGACATGAAAGAGCCGGGCGTCATTGCCGCCCGGCTCCGCCAACCCGCTCGCAGCCCGCGGGCCGCTATGAACTGTTCAGATGTCGGCGTAACGGTTGAGCGCCGCATCCTCGCGCATGACGGCGGTGATCGAGGTGGCGACCTCGGTCGCGGTGACGTTCTCGTGCGGCATGATGCGCGCGAACTCCCGCTGGGTCGCAGCGTAGAACGCCGCGCGGTCCTGAGTCTCGATGCCGATCACGTAGGCGAGCGTGGCCAGCGCCTCGCCGTCGCCACGGGACATGTCCTCAGCCAGCTGGTTCATGTTCGGGCCGATGAACATCGCCATCCGCTCCGGGACCATCACCTTGCCGTTGCGGGCGCAGCCGGACGTATGCGACGTGATGCCGAAGGTCTGATTGCCCAGCGTGCCGTTGGTGGTTGCCGCCAGCACCTGCGGGGCGAGGCCGGACTCGCCCTCCCAGGCCATCGAGCCCAAGCCGCAGCCGACATTGCTGACCGACTTCTGTTGCGCGAGGGCAGGGCCGGCCGCAACCAAGCCCACGACCGCCGCCATAACTGTCAGACGATGCATGGAAATTTCCTTCCTTCCAGACGTTGACGGTGCGTTTTGAGAAACAGGATGATCGCTACACGGATGCGTTGTCAAGCGCCAACGCTTCTAACGCGCAGTCGCGAAGCGCCGCAATTCGGGCCGGGACTCCGGGCCGAAGATTGGTTCCGCCTGCCCGATGCGCCCGCACACCTGCCGCAGCAGCGCCGCCGGCAACACGTCAACGATGCAGCGTCTTCAGAAACGCGATGATCTGTTTGCGTTCCTCGGGATCGGTGATGCGGATCGTCTTGGTGGTTCCGGGCGCGAAGGCGGATGCATCGGCGAGGTACAGGTCCAGATCGGCCTCGGTCCAGGTGCCGCCCTTCTGCCGCAGCGCCGCCGTGTAGCCGTACCAGTCGCGGTCGCGCGCCTTTTCCGCGCCGACGATGCCGAAAAGATTGGGCGCGACGCGGAACGGGCCGCCGCGTTCAAGGCTGTGGCAGACGACACAACTATCGGCTGCGGTTCCTCGGCCCCATGGTTCGCCGGGGATGCGACCGGCGCTTGCCGCCCAGGCAACCGAGGCGGCGACGCCCGCCGTTACGAGAAAGGTGAAGATGAGAGTATGCCGGGCGACGAGGCGCCGGGCCAAGAAGCGCCGGGCCGAGCCCGGATCGCGAACGCCAGTCATGTAGTTTCCTCCCGCAAAAGGCCGCGGTTTCTTGCCCTCGGCATCTCCTGAAGGGGGCGCCGGGGCCCTCGGCTCAAGCGCCATTGTGCCGCATTAGTGTTGTTCGCGCCACCGTTTGCGTCATCTCTGCCGCTAGCGCTGCCCCGCCGCGGGCGTCCGGGCGCGGCCTTGCATTTACCGGCCAGTCCGGCTAGGAGACGGCGTGCGGGACCCCATCGTCTAGAGGCCTAGGACACCACCCTTTCAAGGTGGTAACACGGGTTCGAATCCCGTTGGGGTCGCCAGCAAGAACAAGGTCCGGTCCGTCGCCAGCCGCCCAGCCTCGGATGGCCACTCGGGCCCAGGCGCTCTCTTCGGAACCCCACCGGCTGAGCGGATGTCGCTGTTACAAGGGCAGATTAGCTTTAGTTCCGGGTAGCCCGCAGGTAGCGCAGCGGAGTGCGGGACTGCGGCGAGTCGCACAACGCCTATCCCCGAATGCGCTTCACTCCTTCCGGGCTACGGCCTGTTACGCCTCGCTTCACAACCCCGGCAGCCCGTGGCATACTCCGCCGCGCGCATAATTCGGATAGAGGACAACGGGGAAGGTACATGAGCGACAGACCATTCAAAGTACTCGGCATACAACAGGTCGCCATCGGTGGACCTGATAAAGAAAAGATGAAGAAGTTGTGGGTGGACTCTCTCGGGCTGACGATTACCGGGAACTTCAAGAGCGAGCGCGAAAACGTCGATGAGGACATCGCGGCGATCGGTTCCGGGCCGTTGAAAGTTGAAGTTGATCTGATGCAGCCGGTGGATCCCGAGAAGAAGCCGGCGGTCCACAACACGCCGCTGAACCACATCGGCCTGTGGATCGACGATCTCGCCGCCGCAGTGGAATGGCTGGGCGCCAACGGCGTGCGATTCGCCCCCGGGGGCATCCGCAAAGGCGCCGCCGGCTTCGATATCACCTTCCTGCACCCGAAGGGCAGCGCAGAGCTGCCCATCAGCGGCGAAGGCGTCCTGATCGAGCTTGTGCAGGCGCCGCCCGAGGTCATCGAAGCGTTCGGCAAACTGTCGGCTTGACCACACGTCAATCAGAGTAGCTGAAGGCGTTTTCGGCCCGATGGATGCTTGCCGTCGGGCCGGCAAACCGGCTGCGGCGGGTCTGGCAGCGGCTTGAGCCCGCCCATGCCGGCGATGCGACCCGCATCCGGGGACACGCAGTCGGTGAGCACGCAACCCTGAACGCGGGCCTGTCGAAGCGGCCATCGCCGCCTGTGCGGCACATAGCAAGACCCCCGGCTTCCCCTCCCGCCGTCCGCCGCTCGCCACAACGCTGTGAACAAAAGATGACAGCGTTGTCGGCGGCCCGTGATCACGACATGATGGGCAGCAGTTCCGGCGGATGCCGGAAGGCTGCGATCAGCGACTGGTGGACCGATGCGACAGAGACATGCGGACGAGGCCGAAGCAACCGCCCCAGAGGCAAACGCCCCGGTGGCAACCACCCCATCGGCAGCGGCCGATGAGGCTTCCGCTGCAACGGCAGGGGACGGTGCCGAGGTAAGCGAGGCAGCGCCGGCGCTGGACGATCCATCACTCTACCTCAACCGCGAGCTCAGCCTGCTCGAGTTTCAGCGGCGAGTTCTTGAAGAGGCGATGGAGGCCGACAAGCCGCTCCTGGAGCGGGTCAGCTTCATTGCCATCCTCGGCTCCAACATCGACGAGCTGTTCATGGTCCGCGTCGCGGCACTCCGGCAGCAGGTGGCGGCAGGCTCCACCAAGCGCAGCCTTGATGGTGCATCGGCCGCCCAGCAGCTGAAGCTCATCCGCGAGACCGTCATCGCGCTCACCGAACAGGCCTACGCCTGCTGGCATCATCAGCTGGTGCCGGCGCTGGCCGCCGAAGGCATCCACATCGTCGATTACGGCTCGCTGGCCAGCGATGAGAAGGCGGCGCTTAAACACTACTTCACCCGTATGCTCTATCCGGTCCTGACGCCGCAAGGTGTCGACGCCGGCCGACCGTTTCCGCGCATCTCGGGCCTGAGCGTCAGCCTCGTCGCGCTGGTCAAGGACAGCCGTGGCGACGTCAAGCTGGCGCGGGTCAAGGTCCCTGACAGCGTGCCGCAGCTGCTGCCGGTGCCGGATTCAAAGGGCGCTGCCGCCCGTCAGCGCTTCATCTGGATCGAGGAGGTGATCAAGGCGAACCTTGGTGACCTGTTCCCCGGCCTGGAGATCGTCGAAGCGCATCCGATCCGGGTCACCCGCGATGCCGACGTCGCGATCAAGGAAATCGAGAGCGACGACCTCCTGGAGACCATCGAGGAGGAGATCTGGAAGCGCAGGTTCCGCGGCGCGGTTCGCCTGCAGGTTGCGGAGAGCATACCAGACCACATGGTCTCGCTGATTGCGAGCCACCTTGAGATCGGCAGCGACGACATCTATCGCTTCGAATCACCGATGGCGCTCAAGAGGCTCTGGCAGCTGGTCGGCCTCGATCGCCCCGACCTCAAGTTCAAACCGCATGCGCCCGTGGTGCCGAAGCGCTTGCGGCTGCTGCCGAAGCAGGACCTGTTCTCAGTGATCCGCGAAGGCGACGTGCTCCTGCACCACCCGTATGAGTCGTTCCAGCCGGTCGTCGATTTCCTGCGCACGGCGGCCTTCGATCGCGACGTGCTGGCGATCAAGATGACGCTCTACCGCACAGGGCGCAAATCGCCGATCATCGAGGCGCTGTTCGATGCCGCCGAGGAGGGCAAGCAGGTCGTGGTCCTGGTCGAGCTCAAGGCCCGCTTCGATGAGGAAAGCAATATCGACTGGGCGAAGGCGCTGGAGGCCAAGGGCGTCCATGTCGTCTACGGCGTCGTCGGCTACAAGGTGCACTGCAAGACAACGCTGGTGGTGCGCCGGGAGGGCGACGTCATGCGCAAGTACGTGCACCTCGGCACCGGCAACTACAACGCGTCGACAGCGCGCGTTTACACCGACCTTGGCCTGCTGACCTGCGACGAGGCGATCGGCAATGATGCGGTCGAGCTGTTCGACCGGCTGACCGGCTACGAGGGCGAACAGACCTATGACAAGCTCCTGGTTGCGCCGCGCTTCTTGCGGCCACGCCTGGTCGACCTGATCGAACGTGAGATCGCACACGCCAAGGCCGGACAGCCGGCGCGCATCATCGCCAAGGCCAACGGCCTCGATCATCCGGAGATGATCCAGTGGCTCTATCAGGCCTCGCAGGCCGGCGTGAAGGTCGAGCTGATGATCCGCGGCATCTGCAGCCTCCGGCCCGGTGTTCCGGGCGTGAGCGAGAACATCACCGTGACCAGTATCGTCGGCCGTTTCCTCGAACACGCGCGCATCTACTGGTTCGCCAACAACGGCCACGAGGAAGCCTGCGTCGGCAGTGCGGACCTGTTGCCGCGCAACCTTGACCATCGGGTCGAGGTCGTGTTCCCGATCGAGGATCCGCGCCTGTTGCGCCGGCTCAAGGACGAGATCATCGACTCCCAGCTCAAGGACACGGCTAACGTGCGCGAACTCCGCCCGGACGGCAGCTACGTCCTGCGCCGCCCCGAAGGCGACGCCCCTGCGTTCGACAGCCAGGCCCACTTCATCGAGGTGGCGTAGGGCGAGGGGAGGGGAGTCACAGCGCAGCTTAAGCCGCCAGCCCGCGGGCAGCGAATCGGGAGCCGCGCCAGTTTCACCCCCCGGCGGAGGGCTGCGTAATCAGATCATATGGCCTTGCCTACAGGTCCATGTGATCGTATAGTCCGTGCAAAGGCATGGAGTGCCAGCATGGAAAGCGCGGTGCGCGAGCGCCCGGCGGTCGCGGTGCAGGCGGTGGCGCTGAAGGCGTTCGGAGCAATTGCCGCTGCCTGGTCGTTGACCGGGCGCGAGGCGGCGGCGCTCGCCGACATGTCGGAATCGACCTGGAAGCGGGCGAAAAAGCAGGACTTTGCCGGCGAGTTGACCAAGGACCAGACGCTGCGCTTGAGCGCGCTGGTCGGTCTATTCAAGGCGCTGGAGCTCTTCTTTGATGCGCCGATATCGCGCCAATGGGTGAAGTTGCCGAACGCTGGGCCGGAGTTCGAGGGCCAGCGGCCGGTCGACGCCATGATCCAAGGCGGTCTGCCGAAAATCCTCAGCGTGCGCGGCTATGTCGATGCGCTGCGGGGCGGCGTTTGAAGCTCTCGTCGATCAGGGATCGCGCGCTCATCCGTCTCATCGCCGCAACCCACCACAAGCCGCCTGTGCTGCGTGGTCTTGTCGATACGGATGAGGAGGCCGCAATCCTGGCCGAGCTTGAGGGCGAGACCAGCGCGCGGCTGATCGCCGAGCGCCAGGGGAGTGCCGCCATCGACCGCCGCGAACTTGTCTTCCTGCGCCGCGCCCATGACCTGAAAGTGTACGGCCAGAGCCACATCAACGCCGCTTTCACCTATGCCCGGGCGACGGGGAACCGCTTCAACGGTGCCGAGCGCGGCGCCTGGTATTGCAGCTATGACACGCTGACCGCGGTTGCCGAAGTTGGTTTTCATCGCACGCGCGAGCTCGGCTACATCGGCCTTTACCGGGACGAGGCGCGCTATGTCGAGCTCCTGGCCGATTTCATCGGTGACTTCCCTGATCTCGACGGCGAAACCGACAGTTCCGCGCTCGACCCCGATCCAGCGGTCGGCTATCCGCACGGCCAGGCGCTGGCGGCGCGCTTGCGGCGCGACGGCCACCGCGGCCTGCTCTATCCGTCCGTCCGTCACTCAGGCGGGCGCTGCTTCGTCGCCTTTGATCCCGGGATCGTTCAGAACGTTCGTCCCGGCGCGAGCTGGACGCTGATCTGGCGCGGCACGCCGGACTTCGCGGTCGAGGCCGCCTGACAGCCCGCCGTCGCGCGCCCTGATGGCGAAGCCCAGTTCTGGCTTGTGCGGAGCGTTGCGCTCGCCGCTTGCATTGGGCTAAGCGATAGGCAGGTGCGGGAGGCGGGGGACAATCGTGGAGGGACACCTACAGGAGATTCTCGATGCCTGGCACAGACACTTCGGTTCCTGAACTCACCCAAGTCTCCCGTTTCGGACTGTGGTTGCTGCTCGATCACGAGGAGCATTTCCTCCCGTTTGAGCTATTCCTCTGGTTTCGCCGCGCAACCATCGAGCAACTCTCCATGATCGAGAGGCCGACTTCGGGACACCTGTACTGGCCACTGCTCGATGTGGACCTCGCTGTGCAGTCCATTCGCAATCCATCGGAGTTTCCGCTCGTGGCCAAGGATGCCGGCCAATCCAGCGCTCCGGCGGACGCGCCCGCGGCAGCGCGCCGCTGATGCTGAGCATTCGGCGTCCCTGTTGTTTCTTTGGCGTAGGAGAGGTTGATGGAACTTTCCGCAGTTATAATCCCGGCTCCAGAAGGAGGTTACGTCGGCTTCAATCCCGAAACCGGGACCACGACACAGGGCGAAACGGTGGAAGAGGCCCTGGCAAATCTTCGTGAAGCGACGGAACTTTATCTGGAGGAGTTCCCCACGTCCTTTACCGGGCGTCCACTGTTGACGTCCTTTGAAATACCCGAGCATGCCTAAGCTGCCCGTCGTCTCAGGAGCCGAGGCCGTTCGCGCGCTGGAACGTTTGGGCTTCATCGTCGCTCGGCAGCGCGGGAGCCATATTGTCATGCGCCGTGGTTCATCCGGGTGCGTCGTGCCCGATCACCGCGAGTTGAAGAAGGGAACACTCACTGGTATTCTAAAGCAAGCGGGGGTCGATCCGGACGATTTCATTCGGGCGCTTGATGTCTAATATTGGAGTTCACCAGACTCTCCGGTTCACATTACGTGGACACGATATCTTTCTTCCTCAATAGCGTCTCATAGTAGGGACGCTTCGTATCTCCCACACACAGGAAAGTTGGGGAGCCAGGACCGCATTGAGGGCTTGCCCGTTCTCCGATGCTTACGCCGCTTTCGTGGCATCCGGGCGTGACGGGAGCGGTAAACCCACGTATCGTTCCGGCTCGGAGGAAAGGGACGCACAAACGGAGGCCAGGAGAGGAACGATGGCGGAGACCAAAACCTTTACCGGCATCACGCCGGACGTGTGGGAGCGCCTCAAGGCCTACGGGCGGGATGCGCACGGCACCCAGTTCGAGCCGGAGGATGGGCCCAGCGGCGTCGCCACCACGCGCACGCCGGTGGGCGAGATCGCCATCCGCTACGATTACGACGAGGCCGCGTCGCGCTTGTGCTACACGCTTGAGCGTAAGCCGTTCTTCGTCATGGGCTGGCAGATCTGGGGTGGCATCGAGGCGACACTCGACCGCTGTCGCAACTGCGGCTGAAGCGCCCCGCGCTGTTAAGCAGCCTGCGCCGGTTCCGGCTCCCCGGAGAGCGCATGCGCAGCCGCATGCCCCTGGAGATGCCCTCTTGAACGAGGGAGCGCTGGTGTTCTGATCACGGCCGGTTGCTATCCGCGTACGCGTCGGACTGCGCCCGCGCGCTAATCGGCTTCGCTCAGGCGGTAACCGACACCGGTTTCGGTCAGAATATAACGCGGATCCTGCGGCTCAGGTTCGATCTTCTGACGCAACTGCTTGATGTAAACCCGCAAATATTGGACATCGCTCGGTGTCTCCCACACTTGGCGCATGATAAATTGGTGGGTCAAGACCTTGCCTGCATGGGCAACCAGCAGGCTTAGGATAAGATATTCCTTCCGCGACAGCTTGATCTCTTCGCCGCGAACGCGAACGGTGCGGCGGACGAGATCGACGCTCAGAATGCCGTTACGATAGACGGAGCTGGCACCTTGCTGCTGAAAGCGGTGGCGCAGCGCGGTGCGGATTCGGGCGATCAGTTCCTCCATGCCGAATGGCTTGGTGACGTAATCGTCGGCGCCAAGATTGAGCGCCGAGACCTTCGCCTGCTCGTTGCTGCGGCTTGAGAGCACGATAATCGGCACGGTGGAATGGCTCCGGACGCTGCGGATGATGTCGAGGCCGTCCGCATCGGGCAGTCCGAGGTCGAGGAGAACCACGTCGGGCGGGTTGCCCTGCAGCCGCTCAAGTGCTTCGGCGCCGGTCTCCGCCTCCAGGATGCGGAACCCCTGGGCGAAAAGGCTGGTGCGCAGGAACCGCCGGATCGGCGGTTCGTCGTCGACAACGAGGACTGCGACCGCCTCAGTCATCGTCGTCACAAGCGGTTGCCGGCAGGGACAGTGGTTCCGGGGGCTCTGGGAAAGCAATGATGAAGACCGCTCCCGAATGGTCCGTACGATTGCCGGCATGAATCCGACCCCCCATCGCCTCGACAAAGCCGCGGCAGATCGCAAGTCCCAGCCCGGTTCCGGCGCGCTGTCGACGACCGCGGTCGGAGCGGTAGAACTTCTCAAAGATCCGTTGGAGGTCCTGCGGCAGAATGCCGGGTCCTTCGTCCGTCACCTTGATTATGATCCGGTCGTGCTGACGCCCCGCCTCAATCTCGACCGTCGATCCGGGTGGGGCGTACTTTGCCGCATTATCAAGCAGATTGAACAGGACCTGCTCGAGAAGAACGCCGTCGATGGCAAGCATTGGCAGTTCGGGGGCTATCCGCAGACTTAACCGATGGTCGCCGAGAACTCGGCGCGCCCGTCTCGCTGCGGCACCGATCACCTCCTCAATGTCGGTAGCCTCCTGGCGAACTTCGAGAGTGCTGGACTCGATGCGGGTGATGTCGAGGAGGTTGGCGACGAAGCGGTTCATCCGCTCCGCCTCCTCGCGGATCGTCTCGGCGAGTTCGTCACGCTCCTGTTGCTGGTAGTACGAGCTGTATGAGGCGAGACTCGTGGCCGCGCCCAGGATCGAAGCCAGCGGTGTCTTCAAGTCGTGCGAGATCGCCGAAAGCATGGCCGAGCGGAGCCTTTCCGTCTCAGCCGCTACCCGCGCCCGGTGGACCTCGGTAACCAGCGTCAATCGTTGAATGGCCAGCGCTACCTGGTCAGCGATCGCCTCAACGAACCGCAGGTCCTCACGCGACAGGCTTGCCGGTTGTCCATCCTGACCGACGCCCACGACGCCCAGGATAGAGTTCGCCGCCCGCAGGGGCAGGAACAGATAGTGACACGATGCAGACTCCGCCGCGGGGGAGGACTCTTGGCGCCGCCAGCAGTGTTCTGCCTGCTCAAGATCGACCCCATCCAGGAACTCGATCGGTGGCATGGCGCTTCGCAACGCCAGGACGTCCCGTTCGGCGAGGAGCACGATTGCATTGAGGCCTAGAGCCTCGTGGATCTGCCGGGCCGTGAGGCTAAGGAGATCGGCGAGATCGTCGACGCTCGTGAGCCGCCCGGCGAAGATATAAAGCTTGTTCGTTACCGTCGCGCGCTGTTCGGCGAGGCGGGCATTGGCACGAGCGCGGGAGGCAAACCGACCGACAAGGATTGCCACTCCTATGAACACCAGCACGGCTACGACGTTCTCCGGATCGTGGACGCGAAGGTCGTGGATTGGCGGAAAAAAGAAGAAGTTCAGCGATGCCACGCTCAACGCGCAGGCGAAGAGAGCCGGCAACTCTCCCCAACGCAAAGCGGCGAGAACGACAGAGGTAAGAAACACCAGCGCAACGTTTGCGACGAAAAGGTAGGTGTCGATGAGCAACGCCAAGAGAAGTGCGAGCGCCGTCATTCCGCTCGCGCCGAGGTAAGGCAGCAGCCGTGTCAAGGGCTGCGCCTCCATGCGCTTGGGACGAGGGTGCGGCTCCGATGCTCCGAGCGGATCGTGCATGGACCTGAGGAGAACTCCAAGACCCTTTCTAACACAAGCAGCAGCCACACATGGTCGCGCAATGATTAGGGGAGGGCGGGCGCGCAGGAAGCCCACCCGTCCGAGTGCAGGGACCATAAACACCGCTTCTACTGTGCGCCCAACAGCGCCAGCAAGATGCCACCCGAAATTGCTGTTCCGAACACGCCGGCCAGGTTTGGCCCCATCGCGTGGTAGATCAGGAAATTGTTCGGATTGGCCTTGTTGGCGACCACGTGGGAAACGCGCGCGGCGATGGGTACCGAGGCGATCCCCGCCGAACCAAGCAGCGGGTTGATCTTCTCCTTCATGAATACATTCATAACCTTCGCCGTCAATACCCCAGAGCCCGTTCCGAAGACGAACGCGACGAGGCCGAGGAAGACGATCAGCAACGTATTGAATGTAACGAATGTATCGGCGTTCATCGTCGAGCCGATGGCGAGGGTGAGTGTAATGGTGATGACGTTCATCAGGCCGCCGGCTGCGGTACGTGCCAGGCGCTCAACCATCAGTACCTCCTTCAGCAAGTTGCCGAGCATCAACATGGTGATAAGCGGTGCGACACCGGGAAAGAACATGTTGACGATGATCGCGATGATGATCGGAAACACGATTTTCTCAAGTCGCGTCACCTTCCGGACCGGTGGCATGCCCATCTCGCGTTCCGTCTTCGTCGTCAGCAACTTCATGACGGGTGGCTGGATCAGCGGCATCAACGCCATGTACGAGTAGGCAGCGACCGAGATTTGCGGCAGAAGGTGCGGTGCCAGTTTCATCGTCACGAAAATCGCCATCGGGCCATCGGCACCGCCAATGATGCCGATCGCACCCGCCTCGTTAAGCGTGAAGCCGATCGCCTTCGCGCCGATGAGGGCGACAAAAATGCCAAGATGGGCCCCCGCGCCAAGGATCACCAGCTTGGGGTTGGCGATCATCGGACCGAAGTCGGTCATCGCACCGACGCCAAGGAAGATCAGGGGCGGGATGATCAACAACTGGACACCCTGATAAGCGTAATTGAATAGGCCCCCCTCCAGGATAAGATCTGAACCTGGAACGTTTGAGGTTATGCAGGCAAATCCGATGCCAACCAGAAGGAATGGCTCATATTTCTTGGCGATTGCAAGATATATCATCACGCAACCGACGATAATCATTACAGCGTTGCCCCACCAGAATTTGGCTGCGCCCGTCTGGTCAAGCAATGCCTGAAGAAATACTAACGCTTGGTTCCACATGCTGGCGTTCCTCCCTTTCCGTCTCTCAGTGACCACTCTTGAGATCTTCATCGGAGATCTCGCTGAGACGATTGAGATAGGGGAAGCACGCCAGCACAATGCCGATGCCGCCTATGATGATGAAACTCAAGAAGAAGTCGATGGCGCTAAGGATGATCGCGCCGTCCAGCGTGTCAGGTATCATGAGGAAACCTTAGCCTATTCCCAGATCCGGCGTCTGCACGGGCTACCAGTACGTTGCCAACATGACTTTTTCATATCGGCTGCGCAGGCGGTGCGGATCAGCTCTCCACGTGGAGTGCTGAAATGATGCAGACTGATCTCACGGCGGCAAGGAATCGAAGATACAGCATATAAATGCAAGCTGGCGCGCTCGACCAACTTATAGTATCTTCATATAAATATCCCGATAAAGATTATCAGTATCGAAGTAGACGCCAATATAATACCAAGTCAACGGAAATAAAAAGAGTTCCTTGTAGCGCATATCAACAGGCGCGAGAAGTGCTTTCTCGGAAGTTCTGGTATGCGCTAAGCGGGCACCAGTTCGAACAGTCACGCCGTGACGTGGCTCCGTCACTGACATGGCAGGCGGTGCCGACGCGCTCCCGCACGGGAGCGGTGTGACGACGGCAGCAGCAGGCGCCGGGGTTCTGCCGGGGCGCGGCTTTGGTCAGGCGGAAACCCGCTGCGGTGTTGTGCTGTTGACCATTGCATTGACCGTGGTCACCACGTCGCTGAGCCGGAGAATCCCGACGATCTGATCCCCGCGCGTGACCAGGAGGGAGAGATGCCGGCCACGGATCAGCCGGTGAACGGCCAAGTCCAACGGCGCCCTTTCGTCGATCGTTTCGAACTTGGGACTCTTGCGCATGAGGTCTCTGACCTTGATCTCACGCGCCCGCGCGGCGATCTCAGGCCGCAACCAATGGCTCCACAGGACGCGATCGTCGACAGCGCCATAGGGATCGAGCGGCGGCTCGAAGGTTGGGGTCAATCCAGACAGCAGGTCCCATATGGAAAGCTTGCCGATGATCTGGCCGTCCGATGCCTTGACCAGTATGCCGCGGTCGCGGGGCCGTGATGGCCGTGCTACGGACCCGACCATCGCGCGTACAAGCGCATTCAGGGCATCGGCAAGCGTGTCCTGCGGCGACACATGCGTATAGTCTTCGAGGGAAATGGCCAAGTCTGCGACGCTCGTCATCTTCTCGCTGCCTCCTCTAGCGCACGGCGGCTGGCCGCCACTCGTATTCTATTACCATCGGCGCGCAAGAAGTCAGGAATATTGCGCCAAACCTCCCAGTCGTTGCGCAACATATTGCCGTTGCTGGAGATATTTCGCCGTTGGGTGCGCCAGCGTCGCTGTGCGCCAGCACTCTTAAGCAGCCTGCGCCCGTTCCGGCTCCCAGGCCAGCGCGTGCGCAGCGGTGGCCACGTCGCGGGCGGCGGCCGCGATGGCAGCACCTTCGATGGCAGCAAGCGTGATCGCAGGGGACTCACTCGCTTGCGGCTCGGCGGTCAAGCGCTCAGCCACCGTGCGCAGCAACAGCGCCCGGCCGGCCGGCGTGAAGAAGCTGCCGTTGAACTGACAGCGCGCCATCACCTGGGCGCGGAAGGCGCGGTAGAAGAGGGGATCCGGTGCCTTGGGTGTGCGCCAAAAGGTGGCGAGCGGCTGCGGATCGGCGAGGCCGTCAACGGCATAGACGGCGCTGCCCAGCACGTGGGTTGGCCTTGAGTGGTGGATCGCCTGCAGTCCCGCTGTGGAGTTGACGGTGACGACGCCCTTGGCGCAGCGCAGGAGCGTCGGCAGATGGCCGCCTTCGACGAAGGCGACGCGCGCCGCGACGCCGTGCCGGCTGGCAACGTCCGCGGCCAGGCGGCGATAGTCGGTCACGCCGGCATCGAGCGGGTGGTTCTTGATCAGCAGCCGGTCGGTCGCGGCTGCGTGGCGGGCGAACGATCCGACGACGTGTTCGATGACGTCTGCCATGCTGGCAAACGGCGAATGGATGCGGATTTGGGCGTCGCTGTCGAGTTGCAGCGGCAACAAGAACATCGGCCGCGGGTCGGTCAGCAGCGCCTCGATCGCGCGCCGTTCGCGCTTGGCCGCGCGCCGTCTGGTTACTGCGCGGCGCACCCAGGCGCTCAACTCCCGCCACGGTGACTCCGGCCGGTGTGTACGGTAGTGCCGGAACAGCCAGCCGGTGGCTGCCTGGGCCAGGTAGTAACGCACGCACAGCCGCGCCATCGCCCCGGTCGTCCGGCCGACGGCAACCGACTCCGGGATAACGATGCTGGCTGCGCCATCCGCTTGCGCCGCCGCCGCAGCAGCATCGCGTGCAACGGCCGGAGCGATTTCCTGCGCCAGCCGCGAATGGCCGTTGACGCCATCGCGTTCAAGCGTGACCCAGTCGGGCCGGAAGTAGCCTTCCTCGAAGACGTGAATGCGAACCCCAAGCGGGCGCAGGAGTTCGATCGCGGTACGGTGCAGCGGCCGGCAATCGCCGTAGAGAACGAGATCGCTGATCCGCCGTTCCGTCGCCAGCGCGCCGAGCCAGCCTGGCCATGCCTCCGCGTGCCTGCGGAACAGGACTGTCTCCCGACCCGGCCAGTCGAGGAGATCGCCGCCGTTGAAGGCGACGCGGGTGACGTCATGGCCCTTCTCGGCGAGCGCGCGGCCGAGGGCGCAAAAGAACGGGCCGTGTGGCCCCTGCAGGAACAGGAAGCTTTGCTTCATCGGGGTTACCGCGCGTTGGCGGTGCTGAAGGGAAGGCCGAGCGATGCGGTGAGCCGGCGCGCGCGGGCGAGCAATGCCCAGGCGGAGCGTGAGCGTCGGTGCTGGCCCAGGCGATCGATGACGGTCTCGACCCGGCACGGGCGGCCCGTCACCGGATCGACGTAGGCGGGGTAGAGGATGAGGGTGGCTGCGACCAGTTCATCAAGGCTCGCCTGCCGTGTGCGCCGCTCGCACCGCAAGCGATCGTCCGTCAATCCCCAGCCGGCGTAGAAGGGCAGGCCATAGGTCGTCACCGCCTTGCCGCGCAGGAGCGCCTCGAAGCCGGCGAGCGAACTGATCGTATGCACAGCGTCGACCATCTCGATCAGGTCGAGGATGGAGGTGTCACGGATGACGGCATCGCACCACTGTCGGGCCACGGTGTCGGGCACATGGCCGGCGCGCAGGCCGGTCTCGACGTCGGGGTGCGGCTTGAACAGGATGCAGGCATTGGGCGCCGCCGCACGGACTGCCGCCAGCAGCTGAGCGTTCGAGCGGATGTCGGCCGAGCCGCGGCGGATCGAGGCATCGTCCTCGACCTGGCCCGGCACCAGGATGCGCCGCCGCTGGTCGGCAGCGATGTCCGGCGGCAGGGCAAGCCGTTTGCCGACATTATACTTGGTGACCTTGAGGCGGACGATCCGCTGGCGCAAGCGCCTTGCCCGTTCGATCGTCTGCTCCGGGATGTTGCCGTCGCTCAAGATCCGCTCCAGGGCGGACGGCTGGCTGGGATCGTAATAGATGCCGCAGTCATCAAGGACGAGCGATTGCGGCCGCACCAGCGTGCAGCCGAGGCCGACCGAGCGCAGGAAGCCGTCCTCCATCCGCCAGACAGGAATGTTGTGCCGGCTCGCCTCTTCGGCGCGGTCGGCCGCTTTGGCCGAGGCCCAAACCACCACCCGCGCCGGCCGGCCTTCCGTTTGGATCTGTTCGGCCGCGGCAAGAGCGCTTCGTGCGGAGCGGCGGAAGACGACCGGGCTGCCGCCGGGATGGGCGAGGAAGGAGCGTGCAAAGCCTCGTTTCCAGCGCGAGAAGCCGAGGCAGACGGTATCAGCGTGATTCCGGGCGTAGTGCCGGCGCAAATCCGCCAACAGGTCGATTGTGTCCTCGATGCTGCACGGCTGCCCGGTGAACGGATCGACGTAGCGGGCATAGAGCAGGTAGGCAGCGGCAAAGATCTCGGTAACGGAACGCTGCTGGGTGCGCCGTGGGCTGGTCTTCTGGTCCTGCGTCACGCCCCAGCCGGCGTAAAACGGCATCCCGAAGCAACGCACCTTCACGCCAGCCAGGAGCGCCTCAAAGCCGAGCTGGCTGGTCACCGTATAGACACCATCGACGACATCGAACAGCGACCACGGATTGACCGAGGCATCCAGCAACAGATGGCCGCGCTGGCCCGCGATCTCGGCGAGATAGCCGCGCTTTTTGCCCGCAATCACGTCCGGATGGGTCTTGATGATCAGCCGCGCGTCCGGCTCGTCCTGTTCGGCCGTTTTCAGCATGGTGCGGAACGTCTCGGCATCGGCGAAACCGAGATTGACCGAGGCATCGCCGGCGGTCTGGTCAACGAGGAGGATGTTGCGCTTGTCGCGCGGGAAGAGCAGGCGAAGATCACGCTCGGGCGCGGCGTTGTACTTGCTGAGGCGGAAGGTCCTGAGTGCCTCCCGGCAGCGTTCGGCGCGAGCGAGCAGTTCGCGCGTCTGCCAGCCGCCCTGTTCCAGGGTCTGTTCGAGCCACGAGGGCCGCGTCGCATCGTAGTAGATGCCGACCGGGTCAACGACCAGGCTCAACGGCGGATCGTCGTCAACGCCCAAGCCATAGGAGCGCAGGAAGCCGTCTTCGAGGGCGACGTAGGGAAGCTTGGCTTGCTGGGCGAGGCGGCGTGCGCGCCGGCTGGTCGGCTTCGCGCCCCAGCCGAGGATGGTCGTCTGATCGTCGCCCCTTGCGCTGGCGTCGAGCGTTGGCGCGAACCGGCTGAATTCGGTCAGGAACGCCGCAAGGTGCGGAAGATGCCGGATTCCACGTGACAGGACAACAGCTTGCATCGCATGCGCTCCCGCTCGAAGGACACCGGCAAACCTACCCTGTTCAGGTTAAATCAGCGCTAACGGCCGGCGCCGCCTGCGCGCTCTTTCAGGGTGGCTGGAGGCGCTCGCAATCATCGTCCCTGCAAGGGAAGGCCAACGATGCCGAACAAAATCGACTTGCCTGTTCCCGCGCGATCAGGAAACCTGTGCACTTGATTGAAAACGACGCGACCTCGTGGGAAGGGAATCCGATGAAGCCGATCTTTATTGCGGCCACCGTTGCTCTCGCCCTGTCGCTCGCGCACGGCTCAGCCCGCGCCGAGGACATTCGCCAGGAGCGCGTTCATTTCCAACCGGGTGCAACATCGGCGACGATCGAAGGGCGTATCACCGGCCGCCAGACGATCGATTACGTCCTTGGTGCGCGCCAGGGGCAGTCGATGAACGTCAGCATGGCGACCGACAACAACGCCAATTACTTCAACATCCTGGCTCCTGGGGAGAGCGAGGTTGCGATGTTCAACGGCTCCACGGCCGACAACCAGTTCGAAGGCGTTCTGCCGAAGTCCGGTGACCACAAGGTGCGGGTCTACTTGATGCGCAGCGCCGCGCGCCGGAGCGAGGTTGCCAACTATCGCCTGGAAATGAGTATCGCCGCGGCGGACACAAAACCGGCTGCCGATGCCGACGACGCGGCAGGGAGCACTATGAAGTTCCCGACGCGGTGATCTTCGGCGGCTAGGCCGCTGCCAATCGAATGGTGGGAGGCGGGGTGGAATGCGGGCGCGCTGGCTAATCAGCATGATTGCGGCGCTCTACACAATCGCCGGGATCAGCGCGCTCGTGATCGGCTTCGTCATTCCGTGGGATGATCCGCTTGCCGCCGTCTACCCGTTGATCGTTGGCGCGCCGTGGACCTTCTTGCTGAGCGCAATCAACGGCTACGCCGAGGAGTCGCTCACGATCAACATCGGCCTCGTGACCGCTGCGATCGCCCTCAACGCCTTCTTGTTGTGGTGGTGGGCGCTGACACGGCGGCGGTCATCGTAGCCATCGCCATGACCTGCTTGTGCAAAGCATCCCGGATAGCCTGCGCGTCGCCATAACGTTGGGCCAGCGCCTGCTTCCGGGACGTCCTTGCCTGTGGCCGTGCGCGATGGTGAGAGGGGCCATCAGCGCCATACTCGTGGTTACAGCAGGGTCAGCACGACCGCGGTGGAGATCGCGATCTGGTAGAGGATCTGCATGATGTCCTTGGCGACCTGCAGGCTCTTGAACTCGACGGCCGGCATCACGACGACCTGATCGCCCGGCTGGATCACGACGTCAGAGCCCATCTCGACGGCGCCGTTCTGGCGGATGATCATCACCTTGCCGGAGTCAGCGCGTTCCGTGTAGCCGCCGGCGCGCTGCACATAGTCGCTGGCGCGGAACTTCTCGTCATAGACGATCGCCTGCGGCATCATCACCTCGCCGCCGATGAGAACGATATCGGTCCGTGTTGGGATGACGATCACGTCGCCCGGTTCGAGGCGGACGTTCGATGGCCGGCCCTTTTCGCTGACGACGACGCGGCCTTCCGGCTGCACCTGGCGCGCCCGCTCGACAAACTGGCTAACCAGTTCAGCCTCGCGGACGCGGATCTCCGCCTCGCCATCGCTGCGGGTCGGCGCGGTGAGCACGCTCTGCTCGAGCTGCCGGAGGGAGCGGTCAAGCAGCTCCTTTTGCTGCCGGGCAATGCTGGCACGACGCAGATAGATTGATTGCGTTGCCGCCAGCTCCTGGTCGACGGGTACGTTGTCGAGGAAGTCGGTCAGCGTCGAATTGCGGGCGACGGTATAGCTCGAAGGCCCTTCGTAACTGCCCTCAAGGCTGACCAGCATCGAAGGCGTCTGCTGGTCGGCTTCGAAGCGGAGCCGATCGCCGTCTTCGAGCGTGAACTGGCGGAACTGCTCGTAATTGACGTAGACGGCAAACGGTCCGCTTGCGCGGTTGCCGGAAATACCGACGTGCGAGGCACTGACCAGCGGCCGCGCGAGCGTGGCCAACTCATCGCCCGGGACGGAGCGGCGGCTGAGTTCGAAGCGGAACGGATTGAGCGTTGGCCCCTCGACGGTCACGCTGGGGCCGCGCTCGCCGACCAAAATGACGTCGCCGTCGGCGAAGCGGACGCTCGGCACGCTGCCCTCGCGCAGGAAATCGTAGAGGTCGACGCGCTTCAGGTCGCGGTTCTGGCGCAGGACGCGCACCTTGCGGAAACTGCCGCGCTCCAGGTCGACGCCGCCCGCGCGATGCAGATAGGTGAGCAGGCTGTCGGTCGGCGCGCCGGCGTACTGACCGGGAAAACGAACCGCGCCGGTGACGAACACCTCCACCGGCGTTGAAGTCAGCAGGTTGACGTAAACCTCGACATTGCTGCTGTAAACCGACGCGACCGCCTCGCGAACCTTGCGGCCGAGGTCGCCGGAGCGGGTGCCGGCAACCTTCACCGGCCCGATGGAAGTAATGAAGATGTTGCCCTGCGCATCGACGACCGCGACATCTTCCGTCTGTGCCGCCCCCCACACGTGCACGGCAATCTGGTCGCCGGGCACGATGATGTAGTCGGGATTGAGCGCGTCCGGCCGCTCCATCTTGAACGGTCGGGCAAACAGATTGGCGCCAAACGGCGGCGGTTCCGTGCTTTGGCTTGTGCCGTCAGGGGTTGCACCTTGATGCTTGAGCGCGGACTCCGCACCGGGCCAGGTGGCGGCCGGCTCGCCTTGGTCGACCGCGGCGGCGGTGCCCTGCGGCTTGCGGTCCTGTCGCGGCGCTGTCTGCGCGCCCATGGCGGCCATCGGCGAGAGGGACTGGCTGCCGGCCAGGCGCTTCACCGGATCGGCGGCGCCGGCATCGGCGGCTGGCAGCAGGGAGGCGCTGAAGAGCAGGGCGATCAGCCCAAACCGAAGCGGCTTTTTCATGGCGTTCAGACCCATCCGGAGTGATCCTTGATCGCGGCGACGCCGAGGGCGCCTAAGGCCCACACGACGCACGCCGAGCAGAATACCGTTACGATCGCGAGCAGCCGCCGTGGCCGGGTCGCATCCTCGGGCAGGCGCGGCTGGACGAAACTGACGAGGTAGCGGCTCTGCCGCAGGGCTTCCGCGCGCGCCGCTTCGAGGCCGGTGAGTGCCGACAGGTAGGCGCGCTCGGCGAAGCCATGCTCGCCGCTGACCCGCTCGTAGTCGGCGACTACCGTGCTCATCAGCTCCAAGCCGTTGGCCTGCCGGCTAGCCAGCTTGCGCTCCTCGACCCGGATCTGATCCTTGAGCGCGCCGATGCGGCTCTCCAGCGAGACAATCGGCGCCGCCGAGGCGTGCATGTAGGACCGCAAGGTCGAGAGTTCGGCCTGGGCGCGGGAGACCTCGCCTTCAAGGCTGGCGACGAGACCGAGCCGTCCTTCCGCGGCGCGGGCCGGATCGAGCATCTGCCGCTGGTTGCGGAACTCGGTCAGCTGCCGGCGGGCCTCGGTGAGCCGCTGTTCGGCCCGTTCGACTTCCGCTTCGGCGAAACTCAAGGCGTCGCGCCGTGCCCGTTCCGAGAGCCGGTTGACCAGCAGCTCGCCTTCGGCCAGCAATGCCGCCGCCAGTGTTTGCGCGTCCTCGGGCGAGAATGCGCGCACCCGCAGTGTGCTGATGCCGGTGGCGGGCTCGAAGATGACGTCGATCATCTGTGCCCAGTACTCGATGACGTCTTCGATCGGAGCATCAGCGCCAAGGCGCGACAGCCAGTCGGTGCCGTCCCGCCTGAAGATCGCGCGCACGTCGAGGTGCTGGCTGATCGCCTCGAAGCCCTCTCGGGAGAGGATGTAGTCGCGCACCGCGTAGGAGTCCTGGGAAGATCCGCCCTGGCCGGGGATGCCGGTCAGCGTGCCGAGCAAGTCGGAGGCGACCGGTTCGCTGGAGCGCACGGCGAAACGGGCTTCGGCCACGTACTGGCCGCTCGCGATCAGACCGTAATAGAGTGCGGCAACGAGCGTCGGGGCGACGACGCAGGCGATGAGCGAGCGCGGCAGCCTTCGCAGCCGATCCCAGCCGCGTCGAGCGGGAGATGGCGGGCTGGCGAGGGGAGGGCGCGCATCGGACGCCATCGCATCGCCGGGATACAGCATGTTCATGACAAACCCTTCGCGTAAAAGGCGGTCGCGTCGTCGATGTTGTCGAAGAATGAGAGGCTGCCGTCCTGGAGCAGAACGGCCGACTGGCAGTAGGACTTGAGCGTGCGCGGGCTGTGCGAGACCATGATGACGTCCGCCCGCGACCGGCGCTCCTGGAACGCGGCGCGGCACTTGCTCTGAAAGCTCGCGTCGCCAACGCCGGTAATCTCATCGACCAGATAGCACTCGAAATCGATCGCCATGCTGACGCCGAACGCAAGGCGCGCCCGCATCCCGCTGGAGTAGGTGCGCACCGGCATGTCGAAATAGGTGCCGAGTTCGGCGAAGTCGGCGACGAAATCGATCGTCTGACGGACATCGGCGCCGTAGATCCGGGCGATGAAGCGGACATTTTCGAGCCCGCTCAGGCTGCCGTGGAAACCGCCGGCCGAGCCCAGCGGCCAGGAGATCCGGGCGCTGCGGCTGACGCGACCGCGGTCGGGGCGCTCGGTGCCGGCGATGATCCGCAACAAGGTCGATTTGCCGGCGCCATTGATCCCCATCAGCGCGACGCTGCGTCCGCGCGGCAGCTCCAGATCGGCGTCGCGCAGGATGACCTTGACGCCGTTGCGGGTACGGTAACCCTTGGATACGGCCGCAAGCGCGATCATGCGAATTTCTCCGCCGGCCGGATCGCGCGCTCAGCCGCAAGGCCAAACACCACCGCAACGAGCGAGCAGGCGACGGCATAACGGTGATCGACGAAGCTGCTCTCGAAGCCGACGAAGAAGGCGGAGCGCAGCCATTCGATCAGGTGTGCGAGCGGGTTGTAGCTGATCCACGCCCGTGCTTCCGGCGGCACGTTGTCGGCAATGAAGAAGACGCCACTGGCGAAATAGAGCGGCCTGCGGATCGCCGCGAAGAGTCGTTCGAAGGTCGGAAACACAGAGCTGATTACGCCGGTTGCGATACCGGTGCCGGCGCCCAGCACGATCAGGCAGGCGAATACGGCAATGACATCGAGCGGCCGTTCGATGGTGAAGCGTGTTTCGAACAGCCGCACGAGCAGACACAACACCACGAAGACGACGCTCGCCGTCGCTGCCTCGAGGATGATGCGCGCCAGCATCAGATCGATCCTGGTCACCTGCGGAAACATCAACAAGGCCCGGTTGCCGTCGACGGCTTTCGCCACCCGGTTGACGGTGTGGGTGAAGACGAGCCAGGGAACGACGCCGGTGATGAGGAACAAGGCGAGGCTGTCGCCGATCGGGGAGGTCCGGCCGAGCGCCGTGAACACCGCGATGAAGACGGCGACGTGGGTCAACGGTTCAAGAAAGGCCCACAGGTAGCCGAACTGATAACGGCCGAAGCGCGTGCGCGTTTCGCGCAGCAGGACCGCGAGCACGACGCGGGCCATGACCACATGGGCGGGGGGCGGCGTCATCGTCAGCGCTGCGCTGCCGGGATCCGCGTAACCACGAGGGGCCGGCTCCGCTGCCAGCCATCGCGGCCACTGCAGGCCGTCTCTTCCTCCGGTGCGCCAACGCTGCCGGTCCCCGGCGCCAGGATCTGGAACCGCCGGCACCAGCGGCCGTTGGCGGAGAAATACTTCGGCCCCAGCGCCACCGTGGCCGTGCGCCCGTCCGCGAACTGCGCTTCGCCGGTGGTGCCGATGGCGCCGCTGCCGAGGAATCCGCTCTGATCCCATCCGGCGTCTCGGGCCAGCGCCGCATCGCCGCCCAAGGTTGCGAACGCGAAGCCGTCATCGGCGGTCATCGCGCAGCCTCCCAACAGCCAGGTGCCGGCTAGCAAGGCCAGCGCGGCCACGGGGCGCGGCAGGGTCGTCATGGCAGGGGCTCCTTTACGACACACCGGCTCCCGACAACGGCCGGGTGCGGCAGGGACAAACACGGCTGGATCGGCATTGGCTGGCTCCACTTGCGTGGGAATTGCCGGCATTTTTCGCCGAAGTTGCTACAAAACCGTTAACGTCCCTAAACACAAGCTACCTTAATCGGTTGGTTGCCAACCAATGGTGGCCGCGGCGCAAGCATTGTCGCGTTCGCTTGAGGTTCCGGTTGCGCGACGCCGACGCTTCGGTTGACAATACCCGCGCTTCCACCGCTCCGGCCCCCAGTGGCAGCCCGACAGTTGGTGGAGCCTCCCGCGGGTCAGGCGGGAACGTTCGGGACAGCAAGGAGGGAGTGAAGGAAATGCATCGTTACGCTCAGATGACGAAGCTTGCCTCCTCGACGTTTTAAGTGGAATTGGCGGGATTCTGAGGCGGCGGGTTAGC
>JADHED010001161.1_pt1 | contig 24304 bp, 17 predicted proteins | sample 8952041 | NCBI WGS metagenome assembly JADHED01 (sample SAMN16124423, study PRJNA663239) | bioreactor sludge metagenome | isolation source: sludge (control) | place: India:Bengaluru | collected 2018-09-08
TGCCGCGGGTCCAGGCAAGGCCTGGACCCGGCAACAATCTTCGAGGTACGTCTCACGTGTCGCGAGCGGATCAAGGCGTGGGTGCGGAAGAGGGTAGGGGAGTCGTCACTGGCCGATCCGCGCCGCGCCACCCCAGGAGTAGATGGTCATCGCGCGGGTCGCCGTCGGCCGCTCGTGGCTGACGCCGGCCCGGATAGCCATCACGCCCCCCGTCGGCGTCGCGTCGTGACCTTCGCCGAAGCTGTTGTACGGGTACCGGAACGTGCCGTTCTCCGCGCCGGTGTGGGAGAAGTCGACGTAGACGTCCGGCGAGTAGCGCAGCGAGCGGAACGCGTTGATCCGGCCATAGCCGAAGACCGCATCCACGCCGGCGGCGCCGACGTCCTCGCACCCGGTCTTGAGCAGGGCCTCGACCTGATTCGCCGACAGGTCGGGGAAGCGGGACCAGATCAGGCCGGCCAAACCCGCAGCGAGGGGACAGGACAGGCTGGTCCCACCCGTGATGACGTACGCCGCGTTGTTCTCCGACGACGTGGTGAAGATGTTGACGCCTGGCGCGACCAGGTCCACGAAGGTCCCGAAGGCCGAGTCGAACGCGAGGTTCTCGTCGCTGTCGACATTGCCGACGACGATGAGGGCGTCGTCGTCCCGATCGCTGCCGCTCAGGTCGCGGTGGTCATTGCCGGCCGCCCAGAAGAGGAGGGTGCCGAGGCTGCGCACGTACGCCGCGGTGACCCGGTTCGCGGGGTCGTCGGGATAGCCCCAGCTCACGCTCACCACCTTGTCGCCCGCTTCGGCGGCCACGCGGACGCACTCCAGGATCTCCGAGCCGTAGGCTCCGTTGAGGTCGTCGGTCGGCCGGAGCATCCGGTGGCCCAGGTTCCAGCCGACTCCGACGATCCCCACGCCGTTGTTCCCGTTGGCCGCGGCCGCGCCGGTGGTGATGGTGCCGTGCGGATCGATCGCGGAGATGTCCCCGCCCTGAGACTCCCAGAGCCCGCTGATGGAGTTGTAGCCGTTTCGACGGTTCAGGAGCAGATCCTGGTGGGTCACCAGCACGCCGGTGTCGACGATCCCGACCACGACATCCGGCGATCCCGTCGCCAGATCCCACGCGTCGCACGACTGCATGTGGGTCTCGCCGTGGTGCCACTGGAGGTCCAGGTCCGGATCGTTCGGGCAGGTCGCCGGAAAGACGATCCAGTCCGGCTGCGCGTATTCGAAGAGCCCCGTCGCCATCAGTTCGCCCGCGATTCCGTTCTCGTCCCGCCCCTCGGGCACGCCGATGAGGAGTTCCCCGGTCTGCGGGATCTCCTTCGCGAGCGGGTACCGAAGTGCCTGCGCGCGAGCCGCCGCCAGTCGCGCGTCGGCGTCCCGGGCCGAGAGGCCACGCGCCTGCCAGTCCCGCGCCGTCACCGGCCGCACGATCATCCGGCCCGAGAAGAGGTGAGTGCCGGGAACTTCGCGGTAGAGGTCCTGGGCCGCTACCGCAAGAGGACAGAGGACGACGGCGATGACGACAGTGTTCAGGATCCGCTCGCGCATGATGGCCTCCCTTCACCAGAAGCAACACGAGTCGGGACGAAAAGCGCACGCGACATCTCGAACTTTCCTCCGCTAACCACCTTCCGCGTGACGCTCCCTTCCATCGCCGGCGTTTTCCGGGTATAATGGTGGGCACAGGGCTGGCATGACGGCGGCGGCGGATCCGTGGTCGCCACAATATGAATATCTGGTATCATAACCGGTTCGGGGGACAGGCCATGGCGATTCGCACCAGAACGTTCGCGAGCCTCCTGCTGGCGCTCCTCGCCTTGGCCGTGCCGGCGCTGGCCGATGTCCACGTCGCCATCCTGCCGTCGCCGACGGTGGTCCAGCCCGGCGACATCTTCGAGGTCGAGGTGACCATCACGGAGCAGGGCGCGGCGTTCAACGGCTACGACGCCATCGTCGGTTACGACCCGGCGGTCCTCACCTTCCTCCAGCGCCCGCAGGCCCAGCAGGAAGGCCCCCTGATGACGGCGGCCTGCCCGACGCGCTTCCACATCTTCAACGCCGATCCCGCGCTGGGCCGGCTCTCGATCAGCCATGTCCTGCTGTGTGCCGGCGTGAGCGTGACGGGCCCCGGCGTGGTGTACCGTCTGCAGTTCCAGGCCGGCGCGCAGGCGGCCGGCATCACCACCATCTCCTTTCTCGAGGGCACGGCGTTCTACCTCGCCGGCGACTACGTGACGCCGGTGCACATGGCGGACGGCATCGTCCAGATCGGGGGCCTGGTGGCCGTGCCGACGCCGGCCGCCGATGACCTCGCGTTGCGCGCGGCGCCCAACCCGTTCAATCCCCGCACGGACTTCGCCTTCGTCGCCGGCGGGCCGGCGCTGGCTCGGCTCGCGGTGTACGACGCGCGCGGCCAGCTGGTGCGCGTGTTGCTCGACGAGGCGGTGTCGGCCGGGGCGCGTTCCGTGCCCTGGGACGGCACCGACGGCACCGGCAGGCCGGTCGGGGCCGGCGTGTACCTGGCGCGGCTCGACCTCGGCAACCGGCGCGTCGCGAGCCGCGTGACCCTGGTCGAATGAAGGCGCCGGCGCGTCGCATGCTGATCCTCGCGCTGGGATGGCTGACGCTGGCCTCGCCGGTCGCCGCCGGCGCGCTGCCCCCGCCGGTGGCCCCCAAGATCCCGCACGAGTTCCACGAACACGGCACCGTCCGTGCCGACGAGTACTTCTGGCTCCGCGAGCGCGACAACCCCGCCGTGATCGCCTATCTCGAGGCTGAGAACCGCTACCTGGCCGAGGTGATGGCGCCCACGGATTCGCTCCAGGCCGCGCTCTTCCAGGAGATCACCGGCCGCCTCAAGCAGGACGATGCCTCGGTGCCGGTCTTCGCGCGCGGCTGGTGGACCTACACCCGGTACGTGGAGGGCGGTGAGTACGCGCTGCACTGTCGACGGCCGGGGTCGCTGGACGCGCCCGAGGAGATCGTGCTCGACGGCAACGCGATGGCCGCGGGCACGTCGTACTTCGCGCTGACCGGCGTCGCCTACGGCAGCGACAACCGCGTGGTAAGCTACGCGGTCGACACGGTCGGACGGCGCAAGTACACCCGGCGCTTCCGCGATCTCGCCACCGGCGCCGACCTGCCGGATGCGGTCGCCGACGTCACCGCGAACGGCGTCTGGGCCGAGGACGGCAAGACCTTCCTCTACGTGCGCCAGGATCCGCAGACGCTGCGCGCGTTCCAGGTCTGGCGGCATGAACTCGGCACCGACCCGGCTCGCGACGCCCTCGTCTTCCAGGAGGACGACGAGACCTTCGACGTCTCGGTGGGCAAGACGAAGTCGCGACGCTTCCTCACCATCGCCAGTTCGCAGACGCTCGCGTCCGAGGTGCGTTACATCGAGGCCGCGACGCCTGGCGGCGTCTGGCGCGTCTTCGCGCCGCGCCAGCGCGGACACGAGTACGACCTCGACCACGTCGCCGACCGCTGGGTGATCCGTTCCAACCTCGACGCGCGCAACTTCCGGCTGCTGACTTGCGCCGAGGGCGCCACGGCGACGACGGCCTGGCGCGAGCTGATCCCGCACCGGGCCGACGTGCTGCTCGAGGACTTCGCGGGTTTTCCCGGGCACCTGGTGCTCGCGGAACGCCGTGGCGGCCTCACGCGCCTGCGCGTCTGCGACTGGGACGGCCGGTCCGGCCACAACCTCGCCTTCGCCGATCCCACCTACGCGGCCTGGCTCCTCTCGACGCCAGAACCGGACAGCCCGATCCTGCGCTTCGGCTACAGTTCGCTCACCACGCCGACGTCCGTCTACGATTACGACCTGCTCACGGGCGAGCAGGTACTTTGCAAGCGCGACGAGGTGGTGGGCGCCTTCGACCCCGCGTGGTACCGCGCCGAGTACGTGTACGCTCCCGCGCCCGACGGCACCCCGGTGCCGATCTCTCTGGTCTATCGCCGCGACCGGTTCGCGCGGGGCCAGAATCCCTGCTTGCTCTACGCCTACGGATCCTACGGGGCGAGCGAGAGCGCCGACTTCTCGCCCTGGTACCTCAGCCTGCTCGACCGCGGCTTCGTGGTCGCCATCGCCCACGTGCGCGGCGGCTCCGAGATGGGCCGCGCCTGGTACGAGGACGGCAAGCTCCTGAAGAAGATGAACACCTTCACCGACTTCATCGCCTGCGGCCGCCACCTGGCGACCGCCGGTTACGCCGACCCCGCGCACCTCTTCGCCATGGGCGGTAGCGCCGGCGGCCTGCTCATGGGCGCCGTGGTCAATCTCGCGCCCGAGCTCTGGGACGGCGTGGTCGCGCAGGTCCCCTTCGTCGACGTCGTCACCACCATGCTCGACGCCTCGATCCCGCTGACCACATCCGAGTACGACGAGTGGGGCGATCCCCGCGACCGGACCTATTACGACTACATGCTCGCCTACTCCCCGTACGACCAGGTCGCGCGCCAGGCCTATCCGGACCTGCTGGTCACGACGGGCCTGCACGACTCGCAGGTGCAGTACTGGGAACCGGCGAAGTGGGTGGCGCGGCTGCGCGACCGCAAGACCGACACCAATCTGCTGCTGCTGCACACCAACATGGACGCGGGCCATGGCGGGGCCTCGGGGCGGTTCGCCAGGTACCGGGAGACGGCCCTCGCCCTCGCCTTCATGCTCCGGCTCGCGTCGCCGGCACCGACCGCTCAGTGATAGAGGCTCTTCACGGCGCCCCAGGTCGAGGTCTGGTGCGCGACCGGGAAGGGCACCACCAACGTGGTGACGACGCCGGTCCAGCCGTCGCAGAGGTCGACCGTGGCGACGACGGCGCCGTTCTCGCTGTCGTTGACCAGATTGCCGTCCACCTCGATCAGGGACGTGCCCGGCGCCATGGTGGTCAGACAGAAGCCGTCCAGCCACACCCCGACGTCCGTGTTGTCGGCGCCGTCCAGATGCGTGGAGCCGAATTCGGTGATCGAGGACACCACGAGCGTCAGATCGTAGGAGAAGTGCCCCTGCAGATCGGCGATCACGTAGGGGGGGGCCGATCAACTCGTGGCCCGTCACCGGGGCCGCGATCACGAGGGCCAGCAGCAAGCATGAACAAGCACGCATAAAGATCCTCCGTATGATGGCGACCCCGGCGTGACGAGGCAGGAGGTGCGGTCGTTCCTCGGGGGTCCCGGCCAGAAGTATACGACAGCGGCGACGGCCGCGTCTCGATCCTCTGCGCGGGTCAACGGCGGGCCAGTTGCTGGTCCACGGTCTGCAGTTCGACCTCGATCTGGGCCACCATGCGGTCCGCCTCCTCGCTCTGCGCGGCGATCCGCAGCGCCCGCTCGTAGTGGGTCCGTGCCTCGGCCCAGCGCCGTTCCAGCTGGCTGATCCGCGCGAGCTCGATCACCACCTCGAGCACCTCGCGGCTGTCGATCCCGTACGCCTGCTCGCGCGTGGCCAGGGCGGCGGCGAGCAGGGGCCGGGCGCGCGCGGGTTCATCGGCATCGCGGTACAACGTGGCGAGGATGACCTGGTTCTGGCTCACCGAGCGGTGATCCGGAGCCAGGGTCCGCGCGAAGATGCTCCGGGCGCGCTGCGAGGCGGCGATGGCCTCGGGCAGGCGACCGACGCTGGCCAGGTCCCGGGCGAGGTGGTCGAGGGCCATCGCGTACGTCGGGCTTTCCGTGCCGACGGCCTGCTCCCAGATCGCGGCTCCTCGCTGGTGCAGGGCGAGGGCCCGTTCGTGGTCGCCTTCCTTGCGCAGGAGCGTCGCCAGGATGTCCAGGGTCTCCGCCACGTCGGTGTGGTCGGGGCCGAGCGCACGCTCCTGCACCGCGAGGGCTTCCTCGCACAGCGCGCGGGCGCGGGCCGTCTGCTCGCCTTCCGTGTAGAACGTGGCGAGCGCGGCCAGGCTCCAGGCGAGGTCGAGGTCGTCCGGGGCCAGGGTGCGGCGCTGGATCGCAACCACTCGCTCGAGCATCGCGCGGGCCGAGTCGGCCTCCCCGAGGCTCCACTGGGCGAGGGCGAGGCCGGAGAGCTGCGACGCGTAGCGCGGCGAGTCACGGCCGGCGGTGCGGGCGGTGATGTCCAGGGCGCGGCGGTAGAGCTCGCTGGCCTCCACCAGCTGTCCCTCGTCCACGTTCAGGTTCGCGAGGCCGGTCAGGCTGGTGGCGAGGTCGTCCGGGTCCTGGGCCCGCTCGCGGATGGCGAGCGCGGCCTGATAGTGTTCGCGGGCGGCGTCGTACTCGCCAAGCCGCCGTAGCAGACCGGCCAGGACGTAGTGGCTGCGGGCGACGCGGGGATCGTCCGGGCCGAGGGCCTCGCGCTCGAGCGCCACGGCCTCCTCGAGGAGCGGGCGGGACTCGCGGTAGAGGCCGAGCTGGCGGTAGGCGTTGCCCATCGACGCGAGCAGGCGACCGCGCACGCGCGGCTGGTCGACGAGCTGGGTGTCGATGTCCGCGACCGCGTGGTCGAGCAGCTCGCGCGCGGTCACGGCGCTGCCGCGCGACTCGCTCGGATTGGCGACGTGGAACACGGATTCGAGGAAGCGCGCCGTCTTCTCGGCGGTGGCGGCCTCGGCGCGCGCCGCCGCCTCGGCGCGCTTGGCGCGCACCAGGCCGAACGCCGTCCCGCCGACGGCGCCGACGAGAGCCAGCAACAGCGCCGCCGCGAACCCGATCACCACCCGGTGCCGCACGACGATCTTCCGCAACTGGTAGAGCGTGCTCGGCGGGCGGCCGAAGATGGGCAGGTCGTCGCGATAGCGGCGGATGTCCTCGGCGAGAGCCGCCGCGCTCTGGTACCGCTGCGCGGGGTCCTTGGCGAGGGCCTTGAGGACGATGGTTTCCAGGTCGCCGCGCAGCAGCCGGCAAATGTCGCCGGGCCGGGCCGGAGCGCGTTCGCGGACCAGGCGCACGGCCTCGGGCAACGCGGCGCCGTGCACGTCGACGGGGAGTCGTCCCGTGATCAGCTCGTAGAAGACCACGCCCAGCGAGTAGACGTCGCTGCGCACGTCGAGGTCGCGGGAGTCGCCGTCCGCCTGCTCGGGGCTCATGTAAGCGAGGGTGCCCGCGAAGGCGCGGCCGTCGTGGCCGATGGTGGTCTGTCCCGCCTCGCCGCCGGTGATGCGGGCGATGCCGAAGTCGAGGACCTTCACCGACGGGACGCCCGCGAGGTCGGCGACGGGCTGGACCATGATGTTCGACGGTTTGAGATCCAGGTGGACGACGCCGCGCTGGTGGGCATGGGCGATCGCGTCGCAGACGGCGAGGCAGACCGCCACGCGGATCGCGATCTCGGCGCGCGAGTCGGACGCGGGTCGCGCGCGCGACCACGCGTCGAGGGCGGCGCCGTGCACCCGCTCCATGGCGAACCAGTGCAGTCCGTCTTCGCTGCGCCCGGCGTCGTGGATGGCGGCGATGCCCGGGTGGTTGAGGCGGCCGAGGCTCTCCGCCTCGCGGCGGAACATGCGCAGCTGATGGGCTCCGGCAAAGACGCCGGCGCGCAGCACCTTCAGGGCCACGACGCGCGGCGGGTGGGTCTGGCGGGCCTCGAACACGACGCCCATGCCGCCCTCGCCCAGCTGGGAGATGATCTGGAAGGGCCCCACTTGCATGCCCGTGAGGTCCGCCGGCGCCCCATCGGCGTGCAGGGCCGCGGCGAACAGCGCCTCGAAGTGGGCGGCGGCCGGGCGGTCGAGGAGGCCGTCGTCGCTCTCGTCGTGGCGCAGGAGGTCCTCGACCTCCGCGCGCAGGTCGCGGTCGTCTCCGGCGAGTTCGGTGAGGCGCACGGCGCGCTCGGCCGGCGGCGTCGCCAGCATCTCATCCAGGATGGCGTCGATGCGTTGCCAGCGGGTGGGGTCGTACGTGGTCATGATGGCTCAGATGGCGGCCGGGCCGACGAGTTCGCGGTGGAGGAAGGCGCGGGCCCGTCGCCAGGCTCGCTTGACGGTGGCTTCGCTCACCTGAAGGGTCTGCGCGACCTCCTCGACCGTCAGGCCGCCGAAGAAGCGCAACTCGACGACCCGCGCGAGTTGGACGTCCAGCGTCGCGAGTCGCGTCAGGGCCGCGTCGAGGGCGACGATGTCGCGCGCCTGGACGTCGACGGCGGCGTCGGCCTCGGTGAGCGGCACGTGCGCGGCGCCGCCGCCACGTTTGAGGCTCAGGTGCCGGCGCGCGTGGTCCAGCAGGACCTGGCGCATGGCGGCCGAGGCGACGGCGAAGAAGTGCTGCCGGTCTTCCCAGGCCATCTCGCCGTGCCTGGCCAGCTTGAGGTAGGCCTCGTGCACGACAGCCGTCGTGTCGAGGGTCGAGCCCACGCCGAAGCGGGCGACCCGGGCGCGGGCGATGGCCCGCACGTCCTCGTAGACCAGTTGAAACGCCTCGTTCAGGGCCGCCGGGTCGCCGCCGCGCGCGGCGTGCAAGGCCACCGTCACGTGGTGGGTGCGCTCGGCGTCGTCGCGGGGTGTCGTTTCGGCGGCCATGACAACATGGTATCAATCCATCCCGAAACGGCTACAAAAATAGTAGGAAAAACTATCTCGACGTGACCCCTGGGAGAGAAATAATCCGTTATTCCTCGTGAACTCGGGCCGCCGGCGCGCAGTCGTCGCCGGCAGCCGTCTCCGGTTTCGCTTCGCAGGAGGTCGGTCATGATTCGCTGTCCACGCTGGATTCCGATCGCGGTGCTGGGGTTCGCCGGCGCGATGGCGGTGGTCGCCGCAGCGCAAACCGTGACGACGCCGCCCGATTCGGTCGCGGTCGTCAGCGATCCCGAAACGGCAGGCGTCCCCATGGCCGTGCAGACGCCGCTGGACCGCGAAGTCGCCGCGATCCGCGACGGCTTCCGGTCGCGACTGGCCGATCTCACCGCCCGCTATGGCGCGACGCCCGATGCCGGCGCGGCCGCCGACATCCAGCGGGAGATCGCGGCGCTCAAGCTGCAGCTCGAGATCGACCTCCTGGACCTCCAGTTGCGGCTGGCCCGCGAGCGCAGCGACGCTGACGCGATCGCCGAGCTCGAGCAATCCCTGACCGCCGCGCGCGCGCGTCTGGTCGCCGACACCGGCCTCGAAGCCCCGGCGGTTCCCGCCGGCGGCGCCAAGCGCTAGGGGGATCATCATGCGCCTCGCCACCTCCTCGCGCCGTCTGCTCGTCGTCCTGGCCCGGGTCTTCGTGCTGGGTCTGGCGTGCGTCGCGCCGGCCCACGCGGACCTGGGACCCGACGTGCGGATGAACCTGAATGCTCCTGACGGCACGCTGCCCTCCCCGGGGCAGGTGTTCAGCTTCGATCTCGAGATCACCAGCGCGACCACGGTCACCGCGTCGGCGCCCGATCTGCGCACCGGCCGCACGCCGGCCGGCGAACTCGCGTGGGAGGAGGTGAGTTTTCCGTTGCCGACGGGTTTCAACCTGCCCGCGATGCAACCGGTGACCTTCCCGGTGCAGCTCCTGTGCAACGACCCGGCCCAGGCGATCGAGATCTCGTTGCAGATCGGCAGCCGCAGCATCATGCAGCGGTTCTATCTCCTGCCGCAGGACCTGAATTCCGCGATGGAGGGGTCCGAGACCATCATGCTCATCGACAGCGACACGGGTCCCGCCGTGACGCCCAGCGACGAGTTCGCCCGTCCGGAGCCGGCGCCCATCTCGCGTCCCAACGTGCGCGACCGCCGACACCAGGGGCCCCAGAATCCCGCCACCGGGCGCAATATCCGCGTCCACGGCCGCTTCGTGTACTACCGCAACTCCTATGACGAGGACGGCAACTACGAGGGCGACGGACGCACCATGGGCGCCGACGGCGTCACCGTGAACGTCTACGACTCCGACTGGGACTGGGACGAGCTGCTCGCGCAGGCCGCCCTGGGACCGGACGGTTACTTCGACATCACGTTCTGGTATGACGACGGCGAAGCGCCCGACATCTACATCGAGTTCCTCGCCGCGAACTCGAAGGTCGATCTGGTCCATCCCAGCATCTGGAACACCAGCTATTCCTGGTCCACGCCGACCCACGAGGATTACAACGGCAGCAACATCAACTTCGGCCTGCGGCACCCGGCCTCCGCGTCGCATTACGCCGGCCTCGGCCTGCTCGCCTCCGCGACCCAGGCCTGGCGCTGGGTGAACGAGTATGGTTACGGCGGCATCGACGGCGTGCTCATCTCTTGGCCCGACTCCGACTGGCCGCACTACACGCCCGTCTGGGAGACCATCTACATCCCCAGCGACAAGGACTGGTACGAGTCCACCGTCTGCCACGAGTACGGCCACCACTGGCAGCAGGACTTCACCGACACCGACGGCACCGACTACTGCAACGCGGGCAGCCGCTGCGACGATCCCGGCGAGGACTGCCGCCATTGCCGCTGGTGCCAGGAAACCGGTGGCGACGCGCTCCAGGAGGGCTTCCCCGACTGGATGTCCCAGGCGATCACCGCGAGCTGGCCGTCGCTCTACGGGTTCTCCGCGATCTTCAATTACGACTTCGAGTCCGTCGACATGTGCTACTGGAACGACCTCGACCAGTTCGACGACGCCGACCTGACCGAGGGCATGATCGCCGCCTTCCTGCAGGACGTCGCCGACGGCGCCAACGAGGAAGATCCCAACGGCCTGTCCGGAGGCCTCGACGCCATCGACTGGTCGCCCCAGCGCCTGCTCCAGACGCAGGGTATCGAGGATCCGCTCACGTCGCGGCAGTTCATCGCCGAGTTGCGCGCGCGCTACCCCGAGTCGTCCGACGCGATCTGGATGGCCGCGACCAATTCGCGCTTCGAGCTGGTCGACGACACCGCGCCCTCGGGCGTGACGGGTCTCACGTCGCTCAGCCATATCACGTCGGGCGACTCCCCCGACGGCACGGTCGAGCTGGTCTGGAACGCCGCCAGCGACAACTACTCCGGCGTCGGCGGCTACAGCGTGCGGGTGAGCGCGAACAGTCCCCAGACGCCCGACACCGTCATCGAGACCACCACCACCAGCTGGACGTCGGACGACCTGTCGCCGGGCGTCTACTGGTTCCGGGTCCGCGCCGTCGATCGCGCGGGTAACGGCGGCGCCTCGGCCACCTTCGGCCCGGTGACCATCCGCGCCTGGGTGCCCGCGGACATCGGGGCGTACGCGGGCGAGTGGCCGTACCCGATCGTGCCGCGCCTGAGCGACGACGCGACATCCAGCTCGGCGCCGCTGCCCGCGGTGCTCGTGGGCAACGGCGACACCTATTTCAACGTCCGGGTCCGCAACTCGGGCGAGGAGACCACCTCGCCGACGCTCGGCATCGACCTGTACGTCGACGGCGCGCTCTTCTGGTACTCGAGCATTTTCCCGCTGGAAGGGTTCGTGAACCGGGCGTACTTGAACATGGGCCCCTGGGAGGTGCGCGGCGGCCGGCACGCGTTGAAGATGTGGGCCGACACCGACGAGGAGATGCCCGAGGAGGACGAGCTCGACAATTTCTACGCGCGGCAGTTCGTGTGGTACCCCTACACCCTCGCCAGCGCGAACACCTGGGTCACGCGCCAGCGTCCGCCCGATGCCTGGGGCGGCTTTACCCACGGGCTCTTCTCGGCGCCCAACTGCGACGGATTCGCCTACGGTCTGGGCTCCGACACCTTCGTCGGCGCGGTGATGATCGCCGACAACGACGCCTCCGACTTCGACCTCCGGCTGCACACCCACACCACCGGCCCGACCAGCGGCTTCGGCACCTTCGACGTCGTGGCGAACTCGGTCCGGCCCGCCGGGTGCGTCGAGGCGTTGATTACCAACAACGGGCAGACCGCCGAGGGGACGTTCGACGTCGGCGTGGTCAACCTCGATTTCGACGGCTACGGCTTCAAGATCCGCCGGATCGAGAGCACGTCGATGGCCGCCGACGCCGACGTGACCTTCCCGATCAGCCAGATCGAGCCGCTGGCGCTGCGCCACTTCACCCTGCCCGGCAGTTCCGGGACCAACTACGGCACGGTGACCATCCAGGTCGATCCGGCCGTGGGCCCGGTGCGCGTGAAGGTCCTGCACGCCGGGGTCGTCCACGCGGGCCTCGATGACGCGGAGAACCAGACGGTCACGGACGACGATGGCTATGCGAAGGTCGACTTCACCTATGGCGGCGCGACCAACGGCCTGCTGGTATGGCAGGACGCGCGCGACGTGCCAGCGGGCGGCTCGGGCCACTTCTCGGTGACGGCGCGGGCCGCCACCAGGGGTCCCGATCTGGCGCCGCTGGAGACGACGGGCTGGTATGCCCCGCTGGTGCCGACCACCGGCTCCCCGGGCACGGTGGCCCTGACGCCATTGCCGGCCACGCTGACGGGCAACGCGGCGAGCACCTACGTCAACGTCCAGTTCCGCAACCAGGATGCCGGCCTGGCGACGTTCTTCGACAGCATGACCTACCTCGACGGCGCGGGCCTGGTGGGTGAACAGATCGCCCAGATGGCGGGGTTCTCCAACCGCGTGCGCAACTACCCCTACGTCCAGACGGTCCGGGGCGGACGGCATACCATGTCGATGTTCCCCGACGCGACGTCGGTGGTCGCCGAGGGAGACGAGACGAACAATACCATGGGCATCCAGTACGTGTGGTCGCCCCTGGTCCTGACCGGCGGCGCGACCCTCGATCGCGCGGCGCCACCGGACCCGACGGGCGGTTTCGCGGCCGTGATGGCCTGGGGCGCGGATCCCGCCTGGTTCAACTGCGACGGCCTGCGCACGCCCGTGCCCGCGCCGTCGGGCGACACCGGCCAGTGGGCGGCGGTCGCGACCTTGCCTGGCGCCGCGAGCGACATCGACTTGCGCCTGCACGAGAAGATCGACTCGGTGCTCCAAGGCTTCCGCACCGCCCATGCGGTGTCGGTCTGGGGGCCGGCCGAGTCAGACTACGTGCTGGTCAACTTCCGGGCGACCACGCCCCGCCCGTTCGACGTGGGGGTGCTCGGCCTCGCCGGCGCGGAGTCCTACCGGGTGCAGACCGTGGCGTCGTCCTGGCTGGGCAATCAGCCGTCCGGCACCTACGGGCCCTTCGGTCTCGCCGCCGCCGGCGTGATCGCGCTGCACGAGGTCTGGCTGCCGGCCGGACCGTTGAACCTGACGCTGCACAACGTGAGCGGCGACGGCATCGACTGGGGTCTGACCTTGCACCGCGGCCAGTTGCCGTACCACGCGAAGTCGGCCTCTGCCGGCATCGTCGGCCAGGCCTGGATCGCGGGGGCCGGCGCGGACGAGACGCTGCCCGTCGTCGTGCCGCAGGCCGGTTACCATTGCGTGGCCGTCTGGAAGGTCGGCGCCGCCGACGTCGCCAAGGCCGGGCAGTACCAGCTGGTCTTCGACGCGTCCTCGACGCCGGTGCCTGGCGACGGCGAACTGCCGACGGTGACGGCGGTGCGGGAGATCTCTCCCAACCCGTTCAACCCGAGCACGCGGATCGCCTTCGACCTGGCTCGCAGCGGGCCCGTCCGGCTCGAGGTGTTCGACGTGCGCGGCCGGGCGGTGCGCCGCCTGCTTGCGCAGGACCTGCCGGCCGGCCGGCACGAGGTGGTGTGGGATGGCCGGGACGACGGCGGCAGCGGCGCCGCCAGCGGCACCTACGTCGCCCGGCTCACGGCGCCCGGTGTCACCACCGCACGAAAGATGCAACTCGTGAAATGAGCCCGTCCGGCCCGGAGGGGTGGGGGCGCCGCGACCCGGGGGGGTTGGGCGGGCGCCAACAAATTCGAACAAGTGTGTAAAAAAAAAAGGTGATTAAAAAAAAAAAAAAACCGCTATTTGTACTAGATTTGTCTATCGAGTTATAGTAAAATGAGGACATGAAGATCAGTCAGCGAGCGCAGTACGCCGTGCAGGCGTCCCTGGACCTGGCGGTGCAGACCGCGACGCAACGCGTCGTCCGGTCCGCCGACGTGGCGAGGCGGACGCGGGTGCCGGAGAAGTTCCTCGAGGCGATCCTGCGGGACCTGCGCGAGGCCGGACTGGTGGCCAGCAAGCGCGGCCCCGACGGCGGGCACCGGCTCGCCGCCGAACCGGCCCAGGTCACCGTGATGGCGGTGGTGGAAGCGATCGACGGTCCGTTCCCGATCGGGCCCTCGCCCGGCGCGGGCCCCGAGGCAGCGTGCGTGCACGCGCTCTGGAAGAGGGTCGAATCGGCGATCCGCGAAACTCTCGAACAGGTGACCCTCGACGACCTGCGGCGCGAAGCCGGCGCGCCGGGTCCCGTCGACTACAACATCTGAGGAGGGATCACGATGAGTGCGATATACGACGACAACAGCTTCAGCATCGGCAACACGCCGCTGGTGCGATTGAATCGCGTCACCGCGGGCCTCGGCGCCGTGGTCGCCGCCAAGATCGAGGGACGCAACCCGGCGTACTCGGTGAAGTGCCGGATCGGCGCCGCGATGATCTGGGCCGCGGAGGCGGCCGGCCGCCTGACGCCGGGCTCGCGGGACACCGTCGTCATCGAGCCGACGAGCGGCAACACGGGCATCGCGCTCGCCTTCGTGTGCGCATCGCGCGGGTATCCGCTCGTCCTGACCATGCCGGAGACGATGTCGCTCGAGCGGCGGCGCATGCTGCGCGCGTTCGGCGCCGAGCTGGTCCTCACGGAAGGCGCGAAGGGCATGCCCGGCGCCATCGCCAGGGCCGAGGAGATGGTGGCGGCCGATCCGGGACGCTACTTCATGCCGCAGCAATTCAAGAACCCCGCCAATCCCGAGATCCACTTCCGGACCACGGGGCCCGAGATCTGGACGGCCACCGACGGCAAGGTGGACATCTTCGTCGCGGGCGTCGGCACCGGCGGGACCATCACCGGCGCCGGTCGTTTCCTCAAGGGAAAGAAGGACTCGGTCCGCCTAGTCGCCGTCGAGCCGATCCACTCCCCGGTGCTCACGGCCATCCGCGCGGGCGAGGCGCCGCAGCCTGGGCCGCACAAGATCCAGGGCCTCGGCGCGGGGTTCAAGCCCGACGTGCTCGACCTCGACCTCGTCGACGAGATCGAGACGGTGTCGAACGACGAGTCTGTCGCGATGGCGTGCCGCCTGCATCGCGAGGAAGGCATCACCTGCGGCATCTCGTGCGGCGCGGCGGTCGCCGTGGCCGTCCGGGTTGCCGGGCGTCCGGAGAACAAGGGCAAGCTCATCGTGACCGTCCTGCCGGACGCCGGCGAGCGTTACCTGTCCAGCATCCTCTTCGAGGACATCCCGGCCTAGGTGGAGGAGTGATGGTCAGCATCCGCACCTATTGCGAGGACGACCGCGACGCGCTGCGCGCGCTCGTCCTCGCGCTGCACGAGGAGGTCCGGCCGCTGGACGCCGATCTGGCGCCGGGCGAGACCATCCTCGACGCCCATTTCGACCATCTCCAGCAACGGCTGGCGCAGACCCACGGCACGGTCCTGGTGGCCGAGGACGCCGGTCGTCTGGTCGGATACGCCTGCCTGTTCGGGCGCGTGACGCCGGACGAGGTCGACGAGCGCCCGACGCCGTTTGCGTTCCTCGCCGAACTCTACGTGGCGCCGGGCCACCGGGCGTTCGGCGTCGGCGGCGACCTGATGGCCCGTGCCGAGGACCTGGCCCGCGGACTCGGAGCGGCGAAGCTGGAACTCAAGGTTCACGCAGGGAACAGCGCGGCCATACGCCACTACGAACGGATGGGCTTCACGACGCGGTGGTTGACGATGACGAAGCGCTTCGCCTGAGGGCACGCCGGAAACCACGGGAGATGGCCAGCAAAAAGTTCGCGGAGCCCGACAACAGGGGGGAGCGCCGGGCTCCGCGTCAGCGCCAGGAGGCGCCGAGAGGCGATGTCACCCTGACTGGGGGAACGATATTCCGACCCCCTCGAACCTGTCAATAGCCATTCCTGCCAAATTCGATCGAATCTCTTCTATCGTACCAGGACAAGCTTCCCGGTCTGCGCGTTAGCGCCCCATTCCAACCGCACGAAGTACATTCCCGACGGCATCTCTTGTCCGGCGGCGTCGGTGCCCTGCCAGCTCACCCGGTGCTCGCCAGCCTCGACCACCCCCCGCAGCAGTTCGACCACCTCGCGACCGCGCACGTCGTAGACCGCAAGGCGCACCAGCCCGGCGCGTCCGGCCGCGAAGGTGATGGTCGTCAGGGGATTGAAGGGATTGGGCGCGGCCCCGGTCAGGCGCGTCGCCGGCGGCAGTCCGGTTGCGACCGGCGTGCCGGCGCCGGGCAAGGCCATGGTCGCCGCATTGAGAACGCGGTGGGTGGTCACGTCCATGGCGTAGACCACCAGCCGCAGATTCTCGTAGACCCAGCCCGGATCCAGCGATGCGTCGAGCTCCAGAACCTGCGGCCCCGGCGTCGCGGCGAAGGGCAGGCCCTCGATGTCGGGATAGAGGTGCCGGAACACTTGATGGTGCCAGACTTCGCCGTTGCTGCCGGCGGCGTAGATGTCGTCCTCGGTGATCGCCGCGAAGAGCCGGCAGACGCGGCCCGGCACCAGCGGCTCGACCACGTCGACCGTCGCGCGTATGCGGCTCGTGAGCGGGTCGAAGGCGACGTCGAGCGTCAATGGGCCGCCGCGAAGGCGCCGGTACTCGAGCATCCCCGCGAAGGCCGCGTTGTCGGCGCCGGCGTCCACGTTGCCGTCGAGCCACAGGTGCGGCGCGTAGTCCGAGCCGGTCGGCGTGCCTTCGACGAGAGCCGTGGCCTGCTCGACGTTCGCGAGGTACATGGGGTCGTCGCCGCCGCCGGGCCACCAGCAGTGTACGCGCATGAGGGCCGTGTCGTCGACGTGGCCCGACGCGAGGTAGGCGTCGAGCGAGGCGTTGGCGTCGGGACAGCCGGAACAGTCCCAGCAGGTCACCAGCAGGCCGTGGGGGATCCGCGTCTGGGTGTAGGCGTAGTTGTAGCCGTCGCGGCGATCGTTGTCCGGGTCGTCGTCCCCGGCGAGACGGGTCGCGGCCGCGATCTCGAGATAGTTGCCGGGCACGACCGTGTAGGCGGGGAAACTGACGACCGTCGACTGGCCGACGATCAGGTTGGCCACAGTTGTCGTCTGCTCGTACGCGGGAGCGCCGGACTCGGTGATGGTGCAGGTGACGTCGAAGGTCTCGACGAAGGCGCCGATGTTCTGCACGACGACCTGGGGCGCGAACGACGCGCCGTCGACGTACTCGGTCTCGAGGGGCGAGAGGCTGACCACCTTGACGTCGTGCTGCTCCGCCTGCCGGATCCAGACGTCGTCCACCCACCAGTTGTCCTCGGAGCCGCCGTGATCGGTGTAGCGCAGCGCGATGTACACCGTCGGTTGGTCGATGTACGCGCTCAGGTCGAGCGTGACCTGCTGCCAGGTCGACGGGATCGGATGGTCGGCGGGCGTCATGTCCAGCAGCACCGAGAATGCCGCGGGATCGGTCTGGCTGGTGGTGCTGACCATGACGTAGTGGTGATCGCCGTAGAGCGCGTTCCAGTACTGCCCGGATTCCCAGAACGTGAGCGCGAGCGACGTCGCGCCGGTGGTGTTCATCGCCGGGGTGACCAGCCACTCGTCCTGGACGACACCGGCGGGGCTGTAGTGCAGCAGCGTGCTGAAGTCGCCCGTGTGGCGCCGCGCCGCGTTCTGGGTCCAGGAGTAGGCCGGCGCGTTGGCGATGATCGCCCAGCCGGCCGGCGGGAACGTCGTGCCCTCGAAGCCCTCGTTCACGTACTCGGTCCGGTCGGCGTTGGCCGTCGCGGCGCCGCACGCCAGCAGTCCGGCGACGAGGATGATGGTCCAGCGCGTCATGGTCGGGCCTCCGTCCGGTTCGTGGGCGACGAGGTCGGGCGCCTGGCGCGGGCGGCCGCGCCAGGCAACACGATGGCGTGGCTACTCGAACAGGGTCTTGATGCGCGACCAGGTTGCCGACTCCGTGGCGACGATGGGGTCGCCCCAGAACTTGGCCATCCACCGCTTCGGCGTCGTCGGATTCCAGTGGATGGCGTCGCCGGAGGACATGGTCGGGAACTCGTCGCCCGCGACGGCCCAGGCGACCGGGGACCAGGCCATGGGCAGGCAGACGATCCAGTACGTCACGCCCGCCTGCAGCGTGGCCGGAGCCGGGAAATCCGAGCCCATCCAGTAGCTGTCGCCGTCCAGGACCGGGGTCTGGATCTCCGCCAGCACCTCGCCGCTGGGCTGGTCGAGGACGTCCGACTCGATCCTGACGGTGAGCATGTCGTTGTCGAAGTAGTCGCTACCGGCTCCCCAGATCTCGATCCTGGTGCACGTGAACGAGTCGGCCGGGATGTACTTCGCGGCGAAGTTCGCCGGGTAGCCGTAGATGCCGCCCATGGCGGTCTCGGCGGAGTTCCATTCGTCGACGAGGACGAATGCGGACGCTGATCCGGCGAAGAGCACGGCGATCGCGGCGATCACGATGAACAATCGTCTCATTTTCGTTACCTCCGTATGCTGGATATGACCTTGCCGCAATGGTGACCCTGATGGGGGTGACTGTACTCCCGTGGACAATGGATTGTCAATAAATCGGTCGGGAGAACCGGTTCAAACTGCGCGGTCGGCGCTCCACTGGTCCAGGGTCAGCGCCCGGTCCCAGTAGGTCTCGAACAGCACGACGCTGGCGCGCGTGAAACCGGGGTCGGCGACGGCGAGCATGGTGAAGTCGGTGCCGGTGAGACCGGGCACGGACGGCAGCGCGATGAGCACCGTGTCCCGGTCGAAGATGAACATCTTCATCGGCAGGTCGTCGGTGAGGCGTACCTTCTCGCCGGCGCGTTCGAGGTCGCCGATGAAGCCCTGCAGCCAGCCCCAGTCCTGGCTCTCGACCATGTAGACCGTGCGGATCTGCACGCCGCGCGCGAACGCCCGCTTCTGCACGTCCTTCACCTTGGTGCGGGTGGTGTCGTCGGTGGCGGCGTAGGGCGAACGGGTGAACGACAGCACCTCGCTGCGCGTGCCTTCGGTCAGCGCCAGGAACTTCGCGTAGATCTGGTCCTTGCTGCGGATGACCTCGATACGCTCGAGAGAGGGGTCGGCGGCGCTGGTGTTCGCGAAGAGCTTGTCGAGCCTGGCGAAGGCGCCTTCACCGATGGTGCGCTTCATCTGCAGGTCGAGATCCCAGCTGTTGCGCAGCAGCGTATAGACCTCCGAGGGGCGGGTGGCGCGGAAGAACCGGTGTCGTCCCTCCTGGCGTTCGCTGCAGTAGCCGGCGGAGACCAGGCGGTCGAGCGTCTCGTAGATCTTGGTCCGCGGCACGCCCGTGATCCGGTGCAGCAGCGCGGGGGTGGCCTCGCGGGTGCGCAGCAGGCCGACGTAGAGCCGCGCCTCGCGCTCGTTCATCCCGAGTTCGACCAGGTTCTTGACGGCGCTGGCCTCGTTCATGCGGTGTCCTCCTGCCCAGGCGACCGGGGTAACCGTCGCACCGTCCCGCGGGGAGATCAACGGGAAATCGGCGCGTCGCCGGCTCGCGCCGGCCTCAGGAACGGAGGCGGGACGCGACGCCGGCGAGGAGTCGTCCCAGGTGCGTGCGCAGAAGCCACTGGTGACGGGTCTCGGCCACGGCGCCGAATCGCCGCTTGAAGTCCCACAGGCTGTCGCGGCCGGCGCAGCCGCCGAAATCGACCGCCGTCAGTCCGCGCGCGCAGGCCGTCTCGATGTCGAGCCAGTAGAGAAGAACGGTGGTGAACAGGCCTGCCGGCAGGTCGGGTCGCACGCCGCCCTGCCAGGAGACCAGGCGTCCACCCGAGGCGAAGCCGAAGTGGCCGCCGAGCAATTCGCCGTCGAGGCGGACCGTGCCGAAGGCCACGCGGTCCGGCGCTTCACGCAGGAGATCCTGCATGAGGCCCAGCGGCACCGGGATCTGAGCCCAGCGCGCGGCGCGCGCCGTGTACAGCGGGTACCACGCGGCCAGCACGGCAGGATCCGTCTCGATCTGCAGACGGCAACCGCGTCGCAGCGCCCGATCGCGTTCGCTGCGCCGGATCCGGTCCAGGCGCTGGTCCGCCGCGGCGAGACCGTCGGCGCAGGGCACCACCGCGGCGCGCGTCGCCACGTCGTGCCACGGCGCGATCGGCGGCAGGGCCCCGAATCGCGCCAGCGACGACGGTGACAGGCTGAACGCGGCCAGCGCACGTCGCCCTCCGACGAGGCCGCCGAAGGTCCGGCCAAGGCTGGCGAAGGTGTCGGCCTGGAGCTCTTCGGGAAGATCGGCGGGAACCTGGGGGCCGCCCAGGACGCCGTCCAGGCTGCTCTCGAGGCGGTCGAAGCCGTGGTGGCGCCGGACGACGGCGGATAGACAGCCGACGGTCGCGCCGTCACTCTCGGCAACGAGCCAGAGTTGCCTGGCGCCTGGATAGTGGCGCGCCGCCAGGCGGTTCCAGAGCGCGCCGGCGCTGAGTTCGGCCTCCGGGACGCGGGCCAGCAGGGCCGCGAGACCGTCCGGCGGCTGGTCCTGGCAACGAACCTCGACCCGGCTCCGCGCGGGAGCAGCCGCTAGCTGGCTGAGCGGTGGTGCGGGGCAATAGAGATCGAGCACGTGTCCCTCCAGGCTCCAGCATACCACGAGGACCACGTGCTCGATAAAGAAATGCCGTGTCGGCGCGATTTATTTCACAATCGTGACCTTGCAGGCCGCGGCCGGTCGGCCGTCCACGACGAGCCGGCCGACGTAGACACCCGCCGCCGCGTCCCGCGCATCCCAGGCGACGGCGTGCCCGCCCGCGGGCAGCGCCCCGGCGACCAGCGCCGCGACCTCGCGTCCGCGCGCGTCGTGCACGGTGAGGCGCACGTCGCTCGCCTGCGCCAGCGTGAAGGCGAACTCCGTGCGGGGATTGAACGGATTGGGCGCCGCGCCGAACCCGGGCCCGGCGGCCGCCACGACGTCGTCGACCGGCGTCATCGACATGACCTCGACGCTGTAGCTGTAGGTCGCCGTGCTCGTCGGCGACACGTTGGCAATCGCGAGCACCACCTCGTCGTACCCCGCGGCGTCGGTGAACTCGTAGGTGCCGTCCTGCGCCGCGTCGAGGTCGAACGACCGCACCAGGGTGGGCAGGGCGGCGTCGCGCGCCAGCAGCATGAGCCGGAAGGGCCGCGTGTCGACACCGTTGAAATGGACGACGGGGGCGCCGGTGAGGTTCTGCAGGCGGAGGTAGTCGGCGGCATGCGCCTGCACGTTGCCGGTCCCGCTGGCGGGGAAGGTCGCGTGCGTGCGGAAGGCGTTGAAGTTCGGGAGGTCGTCGCCGGCGTAACCGTAACGTCCGTCGGGGACGGTGGTGTCGTCCAGATAATTAGCGACGACCCAGTCGCGGAACACGTCGGAGGTGGTCTCGAGATGGCCCTGGCTCTGCAGGGCGGCCTGGTAGCCGGCGAGGCTGTTGGCCGGATTGTGGACCACGTCCCAGATCAGGGGCTGGCCGCCGTACTGCTCGTAGGCATAGAGGGTCCAGAGGTAGGTCTTGATGTAGTCGGCCCACTGGCTGTTCCAGCTGAAGAGGCTGTTGTCGGGCTGGGAATTGAAGGCCGAAATGGTGTCGGGATGGCCGAAGAGCCACATCGCCAGCTCGCCGAGGCCCTCGTCGACCCAGGTCGCCTCGTCCTCGTCCTGGTTGAAGTGGATCATGTGCTGAAACTCGTGCGCGGCCACGGCCAGCATGTAGTCGCTCGCCGGTTCGCCGCTGTCCGTCGCCAGGTAGATGACGTCGCACTCGTTGCTCGCGAAATCCTGCGACCCGTCGGGGTACTGGTCGAAGATCCAGAAGAAACCGTCGGAGGCGATGTCGAAGCGGTAATAGAAGAGGAAGATCCGGTCGAGGCCGTCCAGGTTGTTGGGCGGCGCGCCGAAGTGGGACGTGTTGAGGTCCCAGATCCCCTGGTCCGGGAACTGCCCGACGCTCATCGCGTCGAAGTGGGACACGACGCGATCGACGTCCGCCTGGTCCATGGTGACGTTCCACTGCTCGTCGTCGACCACGACGTAGCAGTGATCGCCCATGCCGCGCACCGTCGCCGGCTTGAGGTTGGCGACGGGGAAGCCGCCGAGGTCCCAGACGTACCACAGCCAGGTGTCGCCGACCTGCGGATCAGCCGGCGGGGACAGGGCCGGGTTGTCGCTGGGGCGCCATTTCCCTTCCGCCTCGAGCCGGGCGCGGATGGTGGCGTGGTCCTCGGCCGGCCGCGGGAGCATGCGGGTCGGACAGTCGATGGCGGCGGCGACGGTCGGCAGGAGCAGCAGGGCGATCACGGCAACCATGGCGCCGCGGGCGAGTCGAAGCGTGGGCATGGGCGTACCCTCCTCGGGGGGATTCTGGGACAGCATGACGTGCGGACAGGATAACACAGAACGGATAATCCATGTGGGTTGCTATGAGTTGAGTTGATCACCTGTGCCGGCGCAGGCCGACACAGGTGATCAAAGATCAAGCGACAGTGGCGGGCAGCGTCGTCATTTCACGAGGGTCAACCGCCGTGTCTGCACGCCGCCCGGCGCGTCGAGGCGGCAGAGATACGTGCCGCTGGGCAACCCGCGGCCGTCGAAGCGGATCTCGTGGTGGCCGGCGGCCAGCGTGCCGTCGACCAGGGTCTGCACCAGGCGGCCCCGCATGTCGAACACCGCCAGGCGCACCTCCGTCTCGTTCGCGAGGGTCACCGGAATGGTCGCCGCGGGATTGAAGGGGTTGGGATACGCCGCGCCGAGTTCCGCCGCCGTGACGACGCCCGCCTCCGGCACCGGCGTGATCACCGCCGAGGTGCCCCACGCCCAGTGACCGTGATAGAAGTGGGTGAGCAGATCCTGCGACTGGTCGTTGTTGGTCATCAGGAAGCGCATGCTGTCGGCCACGTGGTCGCCGCTGGCGAAGGTCAGCCAGAACGAGCCCTCGCCCGACGGCGGGGCGTAGGCTGGCGACCCCGCGGAACTGATGCCGTACAGCAGGTCGTAGTCGAGCGCCGGCCTGACGAAGATCCGCACGTTGCCGTCATTGCTCGTCAGGTAGTCGAAGTTCATATACAGGCGCTCGCCATTCGAGAGCATGGCCGGCGCGGCCGGCGACCAGACCAGGCCCTGGATCGCGTGCGGCGCCCAGTGCAGATCCACCGGGATCAGGGTTTCGAGCAGGATCTCGGTGGTGGCGGCGGACGCGACCTGGATCTCGACGCCGTTGATGTCCTGCTCGCCCGTCTGGATGCCGCAGAAACGGGAAACGGCGTGGACGCCGGCCGACTCGATGCCGCTCGGTTGCCAGGAGAACTGCGGCGGGTAGTTGCCGTCGATCATGGGCCGGGCCCAGACGCGCACCCCGCCGGCGACGTCATGGTCGAGCGTGAAGGTGGTGGTCAGCCACTGCGAATTGTGGAGGCTGGTCTCGGGCGCCCGGTCGAAGCCGATGTCGTAGATCCCGAGCGAGCGCCAGTGCAGCGGGTAAGGGATGTCGCGCTCGAAGATGGTCACGCCCTCGTGGTCGTTCACCGAGTAATGCAGGTGGGTCACGTCGGCGTCGCCCGCGAAGGTGAACCACTGCGTGGTGGTTCCGGCCTGCGGCAGGAGCGCGGAGCCGCTGGCGCTGTATCCGGGGGTCAGGGCGCCGTTGGTGTAGGGACGCACGTAGACGCGGCACCCCAGGGGATCGGCGGCGTGATAGTCGAAGGTCACGCTGAAGTGCTGTCCGTGCTTGAGGACCGAGTACCGGGAGTGGCTGAAGTCCATGTGCATGACGGCGCTGGGTCCGTACTCGAAGTCGACGGGCAGGAACGTCTCGAGCCAGACCTCGGACAGGTCCGGCGACCGGAGGTACACGCGGACGTGGTCGACGACGTGCTCGCCGGAGGTGATGGTGAACGACTGGACCACGGTCCCGGTCCCCATGGGCACGACGTCGCCGCCGGTGGCCGCGTAGCTCGGCGTCGGCGCTCCGTTGGTATAAGGCCGGGCGAAGATCACGCCTCCTGCGGCCTCATCCACCTTGTAGTCGATGGTGACGTCGACGTACTCGCCGTGCGGCAGCGATCCGGGATTGTGTTGCGAGTACCTGATGCCGCCGAGGTAGTCGGCATCCGCCGCGGCCGGCAGGAGCAACAGCGGATAGGCGAGAGCGAGGGAGATTCTGCGCATCGTCATGATGACCTCCTGCGTTGAAGTCATCACGAAGTCTACCACCCGTCATCAAGACGGGCCTGTAAACAGTTCCTTACACGCAATAAGTCGACAACGACGCCACACCCGCTCGCGGGTTTAACCTGTCTGCACAGGGGCCGTGGGCGGGAGACAGAGGGGAGAGGTTCAGGCACCTCCGCAGGCCCTGCGAGGACCAGTGCCTGAACCCCTCCCCTCTGGCCCCCGCCCACCCCC
>JADHED010001162.1_pt1 | contig 24301 bp, 15 predicted proteins | sample 8952041 | NCBI WGS metagenome assembly JADHED01 (sample SAMN16124423, study PRJNA663239) | bioreactor sludge metagenome | isolation source: sludge (control) | place: India:Bengaluru | collected 2018-09-08
TCGCCGTCAGGGGCGAGCGCCATGCCCGCCGCCTCCTCGTCGCCACTGCCACCGAGGTAGGTGGCCATCGCCAGGCGCGGTGGACGTCCCTCGTAGCGGGCCACGAACAGGTCGTCGTCGCCGCCAGGCAACGGCTGCCACGCGTGGGCAGTCTCGATCCCCCACCCGTGGCCGGCCACCCACACGGCGCCGTCGGCGGCGAGCGCGAGGCCGGCGGCGCTCGCCCAGGCCCGGGGCCCGCCGACGCACGTGAGGTCGCGGAACCCTGCCTGCCCCGGCGTCACGCGAAACAGCACCGGCTGCGTGCCGTTGCACAGCACGGTCGCGTCCTCATGGGTCCCGGTGAACTGGGTGTGGCCGAGCAGCACCCACACGCCGCCTTCGCGGGCCGGCGCGACGAGCACCCCGTGGGTTTCCCCGTCGGCGGCGACGAACGTCGAATAGAGCACCTCGCCCGTGGGCGACAGGACCATGACGAACCCGTCGTCGCGGTCGATGTGACATGGCCACCGCCCACCGCAGGTCCGATCGGCGGCATCAGCCGTCGTGGGGAAGTCGGGATTGAAGGTGCAGCCGGCGACGATCAGCCGGCCGTGGTCGGCGGCGAGATCGGTGACGAAGCTGTCGGCCGGCAGCGTGAACTCGAACTCGCACGGCAGGCCGCCCTGCGCGGCGGAGGATGGTGACGGGGCCGTGCCCGCCCCACCCGCGAGCACCCCCGCGCATGCCGCCGCGACGACGAGCCGACCGTGGCCGGACATGCCAGCCTCGTGCTCGGCCGGCCCGCCGGACCGGGGCTACGACAAGAGGCCGCCGCCGCGGGCCGCCGACACCCTGATAGGCGTGATCGGGGCGCGCGAACTGGCAACAGGCACCCGGCGCGTCACCGCCCGGCCCGCCCGGTTCAGCCTTCGCGCAGCAGCAGCCGCGTGCCCCACGGATCGGACGTCGCCCACGCGTCGCCCTCGCGCCCGACCGCGTAGCCCGCCGCGGCGAGGCTCGCCGCGGCCTCGCCGGCGCCGCCGGGCACGATCAGCTCCCAGTCGAGCAGCCGCGCGTGCGCGTCGGTCGCCGCGCCGCCCCTCGCCCAGGTGTTCGTGCCCAGGTGGTGATGGTAGCCGCCGGCGGCGAAGAAGAGCGCGCCGGGGTAGCTCCACACCATGAGGTCGAAGCCGAGCGCGCCCTGGTAGAAGCGGCGGGCCTCGGCCAGGTCGCCCACGTGCAGGTGGAGGTGCCCGAGCGTCGTCCCCACGGGCGCGCCGTCCCACGCGCGCGCTCCGGCCGCGGCCGCGAGCGCGCGCAGGTCGAGCGGCTCGGTGGCCATCAGCAGCTCGCCGCCCGCGTGCCGCCACGCGGAGCGGGGCCGATCGCCGTAGACCTCGATGCCCAGCCCGTCGGGATCCGACAGGTACAGCGCCTCGCTCACGAGGTGATCGGCCGACGCGACGCGCACGCCCGTCCCGGCCAGGTGCGTGACGAAGGCCCCGAGCGCCTCGCGCTGCGGCAGCAGCAGCGCGAAGTGATAGAGGCCGTGCGCGCCCGCCCTGGGGACGGGCTGGAGGCCTGGCACCGCCTCCAGCCGCACGAGCGGCACCCCGGTGCCCGCGGCGCCGAGCGCCGCGGTCGAGCGGTCCCGATCGATGACGCGCAGCCCGAGCACCCGCTCGTAGAAGTCGAGGGAGCGCCCGAGGTCACCGACCCTGAGGCGCACCCGCCCGACCCGCGTGCGGTCGGGCAGGCGGAAGCCATCCGGAGCCAGGCCGCTGCGCGCACGCGTGGTCGACATGACGTCCTCCTGGACGTCGGCCCGAGCTGGCGGCGCGCTCATGCGGCCTGCGCCTGCACCGAGGCGCTCACGCGCACCTCGTCGCCGACGAGGAACCCGCCGGTCTCGAGCGCCGCGTTCCAGGTGAGACCGAAGTCCTTCCGATTGAGCACGATCTCGGCCTCGAAGGCCAGTTTCTCGTTGCCCCACGGGTCCTTCGCGGCGCCGAGGTAGGCCACCGGCAGCACGATCGCCTTGGTGACGCCGCGGATGGTGAGGTCGCCGGCCACCTCGTAGCGGCCCTCGCCACGCGCCGTGATCGCCGTGCTCGCGAAGGTGAGCGTCGGGAATCGATCGACGGCGAAGAAGTCCTCCGAGCGCAGGTGCGCGTCGCGGTCGGGCTGGCTGGTGTCGATGCTCGCGGCCCGGATCGTCAGCGTCACCGAGGAGCGCTCGGGCTGCGCCGCGTCGAAGTCGATCGTGCCGGTGAAGTCGCCGAACCGGCCGCGCACCTTGCTGAGCAGGTGGCGCACCTGGAACAGCAGCTCCGAGTGGGCGAGGTCGATCTGGTAGGCACGGGCGGGGGCGGCAATGGCAGCGGTGGTCATGGTCGGGATCCTCTCGGGTTGTCGGGTTTCGTGACGTCCGGCGGCGATGCCGGGTGACGGCTCCCATTGAGGCAAGGCCTCGGCCAACCCGCCGATCCCCGCAAGTGCCTGATTCCATGGGCCCGGCCCGCGGCACCCCCCTCCGAGGCCTCCGATCTTGATAGACTCGGGCTTTCAAACTGAGAGGCTTCTCATGCGCGCGCGAGACCTCGACCTGCGGGAACTGCTCGAGTTCCATCCGAAGGGGGGCATCCTGCGCTTCGCCTCGGACCGGGCCCTGCTGTTGAACACGGTGGCGCTCGGGCTGCTGCGGCGTGAACTGGTGGACACGCTGGGAATCGCCGGCGCTCGCGCGGTGCTCACCCGCTTCGGCTTCGCCCACGGCTGGCGCACGGCCGAGACGCTGAAGGGCGCCTTCGACTGGGACTCCGCCCGGGAATGGGAACTGGCCGGCGGCCGCCTGCACCAGCTGCAGGGCTTCATGCGCTACGAGCCCGTCCCGAGGCCCAAGGGCGCGGCGCCGCGCCACCTCGCCGAGTCGGTGTGGCACGACTCCTACGAGGCGCAGGAGCACCTCGTCCACGTCGGCGCCTCCGACGAGCCGGTGTGCTGGACGCTGTGCGGCTTCGCCAGCGGCTACCTGAGCTGCTGCCACGGCCGCGACATCTACTGCCTCGAGGAGAAGTGCCAGGCCATGGGCGACGCCTACTGCCTGATGGCAGGCCGGCCCCCCGAGGAGTGGGACGAGACGGTGAAGGCGCAGCTGGGCTTCTTCAACCGCGAGTGCCTCGACGAGGCCCTGCGCCGCGTGACCGACCTGCTGAAGCTGACCGAGCGGCGCCTCACGGCACGGCGGCGCGAGCTGGCCCGCGTCGAGGTGCAGGAGCGCCAGACGGGCATCGTCGCCCAGAGCGAGGCCATGCAGAAGGTGCTCGACCAGGCGCGGCGCGTGTCGCGCGTGGACTCCACCGTGCTGGTGAGCGGCGAGAGCGGCGTGGGCAAGGAGGCGATCGCGCGGCTGGTGCACGACGAGTCGGGCCGGGCCACGCATCCCTTCGTCGCCGTCAACTGCGCGGCGGTGCCCGAGGCGCTGGTGGAGAGCGAGCTCTTCGGGCACGTGCGCGGCGCCTTCACGGGCGCCACGCAGGATCGCGTGGGCCTCTTCGAGGCCGCCAACCACGGCACGCTCCTGCTCGACGAAGTGGGCGACCTGCCGCTGCCGATGCAGGTGAAGCTGCTGCGCGTGCTGCAGGAGCGCGAGGTGCGCCGCGTGGGCGAGAACCGCGCGCGCCGCGTCGACGTTCGCGTGCTGGCCGCCACGCACCGCGACCTGGCGGCGGAGGTCGCCGAGGGTCGCTTCAGGCAGGACCTGCTCTACCGGCTGCGCGTGATCGAGATTCGCATCCCCCCGCTTCGCGAGCGCCGCGACGACATCCTGCCGCTGGCGCGGCGGTTCCTGGCCGAGACGTCGAAGCGGCTGCAGTGCCAGGTGGACGCCTTCACGCCCCGCGCCGCGGACCTGCTGCTGAAGTGGACCTGGCCCGGCAACGTCCGTGAGCTGCAGAACGTCGTCGAACGCGCGGTGGTGCTGGCGCAGGGCCACCGCGTGGAGGTGGAGGACCTGCCCGAGGAGCTGCGGCCGGAGAGCGGCCGCGCGATCGAGGGCGAGTCACTGCGGCTCGCCGACGTGGAGCGCGCGCACATCCTGCGCGTGTTGGAGCGCGTGGGCGGCAACCGCACGAAAGCCGCCGCGGCGTTGGGCATCGGCGCGGCGACGCTCTTCCGTCGGCTCAAGGAGATGGGCGACGCGGCGCCGCCGGCGCGCGTGTGACCGGCGAAACCCCGCGCGTGAGCAGCGGGGACCAGGCGGCCCGACCGCGAGCTCCATCCCGCCAGCCACTGCCGCGGCGTCCGGCTCCAGCCGGACGGTCCCGTCGGTCCGGGACCTGCGCGACCGATGGGCATCCTCAGGCGCGCGGCCCCTCGTCGGGCGCGTCGCCCGGCGCCTGGGGCGGCGCATCCGGCCCCGTCGCCGCGTGGCGCAACCGCTCCACGAGTTGGTCGATGCGCAGGCCGGTGAGCGACTCGAGCACCGGTGGCACCTGTGCCACCACCTTGGCCACCTCCGACGTCACCCGCGAGATGCCCACGTCGCCGTCGCCGCCGGTGTTCACCAGCGTGATGCGGTCGATGCGGGACAGCGGTTCGGCGACGGCCCGTGCGATCTCCGGCAGCAGCGGCGCGATGATCTGCACCACGGCGGCCTCGTTGTACTTCCGCCACGCCTCGGCCTTCTTCTCCATGCCGAGCGCCTCGGCCAGCCCCTGGGCCTTGCGCGCCTCGGCCTCGGCCAGGCCGCGCGCCTTCTGCGCCTCGGCTTCCGCGAGGCCCTGCGCCTGCCGGATCGCCGCCTCGGCGAGGCCGCGCGCCTTCTGCGCCTCGGCCTCGGCCGTGCCGGTGCGGGCCGCGACGTCGGCCGCGGCGAAGCCGCGCATCTTCTCGCCCTCGGCCATCGCACCGATCCGGTTCTTCTCGCCCTCGGCCTCGGTCTCCACGCGCCGGCGGTTGGCCTCGGCGATGGTCTCGATCTGGTAGCGCTCGGCGTCGGCCTTGCGCTTGATGGTGGCGTCGAGTTCCTTCTCGCGACGGATGATCTCCTGTTGCTGGACCTGGATCTCCATCGTCTTCTTCTGGATCTCGTAGGCCATCTCGGCCTCGGCGCGCTTGGCGTTGGCCACGCGCTGCTGCTCGGCGATCGACTGCTGCGCCTGGAACTGGGCCACCTCGGCGGCGCGGAACGCCTCGGCGTCGGCCTCCTTCTGGCGCCGGTTCTTGGCCGCCTGCGCCTCGGCGACGGCCGCGTCGCGCAGCGCCTCGGCCTCCTGCGCCATCCGCTGCGCCGTGGCCTGCCGCTCGCGCGTCTCGCGCTCGGCGTCGGCCTGCGCGATCGACGCGTCGCGCATCGCCTGCGCCTCCGCGATGGCCGCGTTGCGGCGCACCTCGGCGATGCGCGGCTTGCCGAGCGCCTCGAGGTACCCGTGCTTGTCACGGATGTCACGGATGGTGAACGAGTCGATGCCCAGCCCCATGTTCGCGAGGTCGCCGGCCGAGATCTCCTGCACCTTCTGCGCGAACTGGTCGCGATTCTTGTAGATGTCCTCCACGCTGAGCGTGCCGAGGATGGCGCGCAGGTGCCCCTGCACCGTCTCGAGCGCGATGCGCGCGATCTCGTCGGGCTTCTTGCCGAGGAACCGCTCGGCCGCCGAGTGCAGCGACGCCTCGTCCTTGCGGATCTTGATCTGCGCGACACCGTCCACGAGGATCGGCACGCCCTGCGAGGTGTAGACCTCCGGCGTCGTCACGTCGAGCGTCATCACCTCGAGCGAGAGCGAGTTCCACGTGGAGAACAGCGGGATCACCATGTCGGCGCCGCCGGTGACGAACTTCACCTTGTTGCGGCCTGACACCACGAGCACCTCGTTCGGCCCCACCTTCTTGAGGAACGCGAGGTACGTCAGCAGGTAGCCGACGACGACGATGGCGAGGACGGCGAAGCCGAGGACGAGCAGCACCGGGCCTTCAAACACGACGTTCCGCCTTTCCGTCATCCAGGGTGACGAGCAGGGTGCCGCCCACCATCTCGGTGACCCGCACCAGCTGGCCGCGGGCGACGGCGCGGCCGGCCGCCTCCCGCGCGGGCGCGTTGAAGCGCTGGCCTTCCACCATCGCGGCGACCTCGCCGATGCCGCCTTCCGGGATCGGCGTGAGCACCTCCGCCCGCGCGCCCACGAGCTGCGAGGGACGCACCTGGCTCGATCCGGAGGCCGAGCGCACCACCCGCCACGAGACGTAGGTCACCAGGTAGGCGGTGGCGAGGCCGGCCGGCACGGCGACGAACAGGCTGGTGGTTTCCGACGTCCCCAGCCCGCGCAGCGCCATCAGGCCGTAGGCGCCGATCGACCCGAACAGCGTGGCCAGCGCGAGCGGCGAGAAGAACGGGAAGTGGAAGCTGGTGGCGTGGCCCGCGGCCGAGGCCGTGCCGTGGCCGCCCTCGCCATAGGCCACCTGGGTGGGGCCCGCCTCGGCCCCTCCCGCGTCGGCGGCGGTGTCGCCGTGCGCATGCCCGGTGAACATGCTCACCAGGACGTAGGCCGCGCCGAGCACCGCGAAGGCGACGTAGACGAGGGTCATCATGGCTGGTGGCCGGGGCGAAGGGGAGCGCCGGTCGCGGGCAGGATGCGTTAGCGCGGCGGGCGTGTCAACACCCACGCGGCCACCGTGTCCCACACCTGCTCGAGGACGGCGGGCGTCGTGCGCCCGGAGGCGCGCGGCACCGCGAAGGAGTGGTCACCGTCGACCACCGGGTGGACCGTCGCCAGGGCGCCGAGCGGCGCGAGCGCGGGCGCCAGGTCGTCGGGCCCGCCGAAGGCGTCGCGCGTGCCCTGCACGAACAGCGCCGGCACGCGGACCGACGGCAGGTGCGCGTCGCGCCGCTGGCCGGGCCTGCCCGGCGGGTGCAGCGGGTAGCCGAGCAGCACGAGCCCCGCGAGGTCGCTGGCGCGGGCCGCGTGGTGCGCCGCCACGTGCGTGGCCATGCGCCCGCCCATCGACTTGCCGCCGATGAACAGCGGGGTGCCCGCGGGAACGCGCGCCCGCACGCTGTCGATCACGTCGAGCCAGCAGGCCTCGAGCACGGGCGCCCGGTCGGGCAGCTTCCGCGTCGCCGCCATGTAGGGGAAGTCGAAGGTCACCGCGGTGACGCCGCGCCGCGCCAGCCCGCGGGCCGCGGCGACCATCCACGGGTGCCGCTGCGGCGCGCCCGCGCCGTGCGCGAGGACGAGCACGGGGGCGCCAGCGGCAGCGGGCGCCGCATACCAGGTGGCAGGGACGGCGGCCACGCCGGCGGCGATGGTGAGGGGAACGTCGAAGGCCGTCAGAGGAGGCGATGAACCGTTCACGGCATCTCCAGGGCCTCGCAGAAGGCTGCGAAGGGCAAGACCGTGACCTTGCCCGACTCGTAGTGCCTCTCGCCCCGGTGCACCTGGTAGAAGCGCGGGATCGCCGTGCGTTCCGCGTAGTAGTGCACCGCAGGCGCGATGGCGCGTTCGCCAGTCTTGCACTCGACGGCGAACTGGGGACGTCCGCCGCGCAACACCACGAAGTCCACCTCGCGCCGGTTCGTGTCCCTCAGGTAGCGCAGGTCCATGCGGAACCCCTGCGTGTCCTCCAGCCAGTGGCAGTACTTCAGCAACTGGCAGGCCACCAGGTTCTCGAAACGGGCGCCGGGGTCCTCGATGGCGGACCAGTCCCACAGGTAGAGCTTCTTCTCCTTCTTCACCGCCCGGATCCGCGGTGAGCCAAAGGGCGGCACGCGGAAACACACGTACAGGTTCTCGAGGATCGTCAGCCAGCGGTCGGCGGTCTTGTGGTCGACCTCCAGGTCCTGGCGGAGGTTCGCGATCGACAGCGGCGTGCCCACGCGCGAGGGCAGCAGATCGACCAGCAACTCGACCAGGCTCACCTCGCGGACGCGTTCGAGGTCCCTGAGATCCTCACGCACGACGCGGGCCAGGCGATCGCGCTGCCAGATGCGGTGCTCGGCCTCGTCCTGGCGGAACAGCGGCTCGGGGAAACCACCGAACCGCAGCAGGGCGTCGAGGTGAGACGTCGAGGGCGTCGGGTCGAGTTCGCGCAGGGAGAACGGGTGCAGGCGGAAGTACCGGTACCGGTTCGCGAGCGAGTCGCCTCCCTTTCGGTAGTAGTCGAGGCGCGCCGACCCGGTGACCACCAGGCGCCGGAGGGACCGCTCGCTGTCGTAGATGCCCTTCACCAGGTTGCGCCAGCGCGCGTACTTGTGGACCTCGTCGAAGACGAGCAGTGGCTCCTGCGGCGGCAGCTCCACACGGCGCAGGCGAGCCGCCGCCCGCGGGTCGTCCCAGTTGAAGTAGGCGGGGTGGCGCTCGGTGGCCGAAGGACCGAGCAGCGACAAGGCCAGGGTGGTCTTGCCGACCTGGCGGGGGCCGCCGACGAAGGCCATCTTGCCGGCGGCCAGGACCGCCTCCACCGTGGGGGTCAGGTAGCGCGGCTGACGCACGAAATGGATGATACTCCACTTTACTCACGCGCAAAATGGACTACATGCCAGGATTTGCACGATGGGAACGCCCCTCCCCGAACGCCTGGCGCCAGCCGCCACGTCTCCCGAGCGACGGTAAGATGCCCGCACCCATGCCCACCCTGCTCGCCCGTCATCTCGTGAAGCGCTTTCCCGGCGTCGCCGCCGTCAGCGACGTGTCGCTGGAGGTCGAGGCCGGCGAGGTCGTCGGCCTGCTCGGCCCCAACGGCGCCGGCAAGACCACCACCCTGCGCATGCTCGCCGGCATCCTCACGCCCGACGAGGGGCAGGTCAGCGTCTGCGGCATCGACCTGCACGCCGACCCGCTCGGCGCCAAGCAGCGCCTCGGGTTCCTCTCGGGCGACACCCAGCTCTACCAGCGGCTCAGCCCGGTCGAGGTGCTGCGCTACTTCGGCGAGCTCTACGGCATGCGCGGCGCCGCGCTCGACGCCCGCATCCGGCAGCTCGTGGCCGACCTCGACATGGCCTCCTTCGCCGCGAGGCCGTGCGGGACGCTCTCCTCGGGCCAGAAACAGCGTGCGAACATCGCGCGGGCCTTCCTCCACGACCCCGACCTGCTGATCCTCGACGAGCCCACCACGGCGCTCGACGTCATCAGCGGCCAGTTCATCGTCGAGGCCATCCGCCGCGAGAAGGCCGCGGGCCGCGCCGTCCTCTTCTCGACGCACGTCATGGGCGAGGCCGAGTACCTCTGCGACCGCATCTACCTCCTGCACGCCGGCCGCATCGTGGACGCGGGCCCGCTGGCCGACCTGCTGGCGCGGTCGGGGCAGCCGAACCTCACCGACGCGTTCCTCCACCACGCCGGCCGCGCGGCCGGCGCCGCGTGACGGGAGGCCGGCATGCGACTCCCGCACGTCCTCACGATCGTCCGCAAGGAACTCGTCGAAACGCTGCGCGACCGGCGCACGTTGCTGATGATGATCGGCCTGCCGGTGCTCGTGTACCCGCTGCTGATGATGGGCCTCAGCCGGCTGCAGGAGTCGCAGGAGGCGGCCACCGAGGCGCGGCGCTCGGTCGTCGCCGCGTGGGGCGCCCCCGCCCCGGCGCTCGAGGCGGCACTGCGAGCCGAGGGCAGTCGGCTCGACGTCACGCCCTGGCTCGGCGCGCCAGACGAGGTGAAGCGCGCCTTCGAGGACGGCACGGCACGACCGGCCGACGCCGTGCGGGACGATCCGGCCACCGGCCGGGAACGCCGCGCCGGCCCGCAGCTGCGCGAGCGCGAGAACGCGGTGATTGCCGCGGCCCGCGCGCTGCTCACCGCGCGCCGCGCCGACGCGGTGGTCGTCACGTGGCCGGGCTTCCAGCAGGCGATCGACGCGCAGGACCAGGCGCCCGTCACGGTCTACTTCGACTCGGTGCGCGACGACTCGCGCACCGCCCGCGACCGCGTGGAGGCCGTCGTCGGCGAGTACCGCGCCTCGCTGCTCGCGGCCCGCGAGCAGGCGCGCGGCCTGCCCGCGGGCTTCGCCGACGCCGTGGACGTGCTGCGGCGCGACGTGGCGCCGCCGGCCCGCCGCGCCGGCTACATGATGGGCGCGCTGCTGCCCTTCATCCTGGTGTCGCTCTCGCTGTTCGGCGGCTTCTACGCCGCCATCGACCTCACCGCCGGCGAGAAGGAGCGCGGCACCATGCAGACGCTCATGGTGGCCCCGCTGCGGTCGGGCGAGATCGTCGCGGGCAAGTTCCTCGCCGTCTGGGCCGTGGGCCTCGTGGCCGCGCTCGCCAACGTCGGCAGCCTCTCGCTCACGATGGCGCGCATCCTGCCCGGCGGCGAGTTCTCCATCGCCCCCTCGGCCTTCGGGCTCGCCGCGCTGCTGCTCGTGCCGATCACGATGACCACCTCGGCGCTGTTCCTCGCCGTGGCGGCCTTCGCGAAGGACTTCAAGGACGGCCAGAACTTCCTCACGCCCATCTACATGCTCGTCGCGATGCCGGCGGGCGTCACGATGCTGCCGGCCGTGGAACTGAACGCCTGGACGGCGTTCGTCCCGGTGGTGAACATCGCCCTGCTGGTGAAGGCGGTGTTCTCCGGCGAGCTGCGGGCCGACCTGATGTTCCTGGTGCTGCTGTCCTCGGGCCTCTACGCCATGCTCGCCATCGCGCTCGCCGCGCGCGTGTTCGCGCGCGAGCAGATCATGCTCGGCGGCCGGGAATCGGCGCGCAGCGTGCTCGGGCTGGAACGCCGTGCCGGCGGCGTGCCCTCCCCAGCCGTGGCGCTCACGACCTTCGCGCTGGCCCTGGTCCTGGCGTTCTACGCCAGCCTGCTCGTGGAGCAGCGCGGGTTGATCACCGCGCTGCTCGTCGTGCAATACGGGTTCTTCCTGCTGCCGGCGCTCGCGGTCGTGTTCGGCCTGGGCTACTCGGCGCGCGACACGCTGCGGCTGCGCGCGCCCTCGCCGGCCCACGTGCTGGCCGCCCTCGTCGTCGGCGCCTCCGCATGGATCGCCATTGTCGGCGTGTTCATGCGGATCGCGCCGCCGCCCGAATCGCTGGTGAAGGGGCTGGAGCAACTGCTCACGCTCGGCGACCCGAACCTGCCCCTCTGGGTGGTGCTGCTCGGCGTGTCGATCACGCCCGCCGTGTGCGAGGAACTGTTCTTCCGCGGCGTGGTGTTCTCGGGCCTGCGGCGGCTCGGCGTGTGGCCGGCGATCCTGATCTCGGCCCTGCTCTTCGGCTTCGCGCACGCGTCGATCTACCGCATGCTGCCGACGCTGGCCCTCGGCATCGTGCTGGCCTGGCTCGCGTGGCGATCCGGCTCGATCGTGCCGCCGATGATCGTCCACGCGATGAACAACGGGCTGGTCGTGTGGCTGGCGCGCCACCCGTCGGCGGGCCGGCTGATCGGCATGGACGAGACGTCGTCGGTGCCGCCGCTGGGGGTGACGCTCGCCGCCGCCGTCGTGTGCGCGGCGGGCCTCGGGCTGGCGTGGAAAGCGTCTCGGCGCAACGACGGGTAGGAGCCGGGCACCGCGGGTCCGAAGCGGGCACCGCGGGTCTGAAGACCCGCGGCTACATCACGGGAGGCACCGGGGATCGGGATGTAGCCCGGGGTCTCGAGACCCCGGGGTGGGCCGTTCGCGCCTACCGCAGCGGCGGCGTCGACACGGGCGGCCGCCGGTGCCGCGTCGCCTGCTCGTACGCGTACGCGAACGCGATCAGGTCGCGATCGGCCCACGGGCGGCCGAAGAACGTCAGGCCCGCCGGCAGCACGCCGCCGCGCGTGTAGCCCATCGGCACCTGCACCGCGGGGAACCCGGTGACCGGTGAGAAGAACTGGCTGTTGTCGCCGTGCGGCGTGTTCAGGTCGCCTATCAGCCGCGGCGGATGACTCCACGTCGGATACACGAACGCGTCGAGCCGGAGCGCGTCCATGGTCCTCAGCACCGCCTGGCGCACGCGCTCGCGATAGGCGAACTCCGCCGCGCACTGCGGCGAGTCGGCGGGGTGGGCGGGCCCCGCCTCCGCGCGCTCCAGCCGCCGCTGCACCGTGGGGTGGAAGCGGCCCGACTTCACGATCTCGGCGAGGCTCTTCACCGGCACGCGGTCGCCGTGCCCTGCCAGGTACCGATCGATGTCGTGCTTGAACCCCATGCAGGGCTCGATGCCTTCCTGGCGCTTGATCGTGTCGAGGCCCTCCACGGCGGCCGGGTCGACGATCAGCGCGCCCGCGCGCGCAAGGTCGTCCAGGGCGCGCTGGAACACGGCCAACACCTCGGCGTCCGCCGTCTCGGGCGCGTAGGCCTGCCGCAGGATCCCGATGCGCCGGCCCTTCAACGCGTCCCGCGACAGGCCCTCCGCGGAGCGCACCGCAGGCCGGCCGCGCGCGGCCTCGGTGGCGGGTTCGTCGGGATCCTCGCCCACGATCACGTCGAAGACCCTGGCCGCGTCCTCCACCGTGCGCGCCATCGGCCCGGCGATGTCGGCGAGCAGGTTGAGGGGCATCACCCCCGCCCGGCTCGTCAACCCCATCGTCGAGCGAATGCCCACCAGCGCCTGGTGCGCGGACGGCCCGCGGATGGAGTTGCCCGTGTCGCTGCCGAGGCCGACGGCGCCGAGGCTGGCCGCCACGGCCGCCGCCGTGCCGCCGCTCGATCCCGCCGTCACGCGGTCGAGCGCATACGGGTTCTTCGTGTACCCCGGCAGGATGGAGCTGACGGTCTCGTAGGGCGTGAACGCCCACTCGGCCATGTTCGACTTGGCGAGGACGATGGCGCCCGCCTCCCTGATCTTCTTCACCTGGAACGCGTCGCGCGTGGACACGAACCCGGCCAGGGCGAGCGACCCGTTGGCGCTCTGCAGGCCGATGGTCTCGAAGTTGTCCTTCACGATCACCGGGACGCAGTGCAGCGGCCCGGTGAGCCCACCCTGGGCGAAGCGGCGGTCGAGCGCATCGGCCTGCACCAGTGCCTCGCCGCTGGTGACGACGATGGCGTTCAGCGCCGGGCCGTTCTTGTCGAAGGCCGTGACGCGCGCGAGGTAGGCGTCGACGAGCGCGCGGCAGGTGACGCGCCCGGCGGCCATCGCCGCGTGGATGTCCGCGATGGATGCCTCGTGCACCTCGAACGGGGCCTGGGCCCGGGCGGATCCACCAGCGAGGAGCACGGCCGCCGGCAGGAGGGCGAGAGCGAGGATGCGGCGCATGGCCGGGATGGTACGCCAAGAGCACGCGGGCGGCCACGCGGGCCGCCCCTACGTCGCGTCCCGCACCACGGCGAGCACGGTCACGTCGTCGTCGAAGCGGCTGCCGCTGAAGGCGCGGACCGCGTCGATCACCCGCTGCTGCAGCCCCGCCGCCGGTTCGGCGCGCGCGGCCCCGAGGATCCCCGCGAGGCGCTGGTCGCCGAAGTCCTCGCCGTGCTCGTCCCGCGCGTCGGTGACGCCGTCGGTGTAGAGCAGCAACCGGTCGCCAGGGGCGAGCGTGGTGGCCTTCGCGCCGTACTCGAAGCCGGCGAGCATGCCGAGCCCGATGCCGCCCGTCGACAGGCGTTCGATGGCGCCGTCCGCCCGCGCGAGCAGGGGCGGGTTGTGGCCGGCGTTCACGTAGTCGAGTGCCCCGGTCTCGAGGTCGAGCAGGCCGAAGAAGCAGGTGATGAAGCGGCCCGGCCGGATGTGGGCGCTCACGGCGCGGTTGACGGCCGTGCAGATCGCGTCGGCGCCGGCGGCCTGTCGCGCGTGCGCACGCATGCTGGCCTGCAGGTTGGCCATCAGCAGCGACGCGGGCAGGCCCTTCCCCGACACGTCGGCGATGCAGAGGGCGCAGCGCCCCGGGCCGACGAGCCACGCGTCGTAGTAGTCGCCGCCGACGACCTTCGCGGGCTGCCACGCGCCGGCGATCGTGTAGCCGGGGGTCGGCGGCAGCGAGGCCGGCAGCAGGCTGCGCTGGATGTCGAGCGCCTCGCGCAGCTCGGCGTCCTGGCCGCGTGCGCGCACCCCGCGCCAGGCCAGTGCCGCCTGCGACGCCATGGCCGCGAGCAGCTCGCGGTCGTCCTCGTCGTACTCCTCGTCGGACAGTTTCGGGCCGAGGACGAGCACGCCCCGCACCTGGTCGCCCTCGCGCAGCGCCACGAGCCGGCGCGCCCGCATCATGTCGAGCGCCGCGCGCCATTCGGCGACGAGGTCGAGCGCCGCCGGCGCCGAGGGTTCGGCCGCCAGCCGCGCCAGCAGCGCCTGGGCGTCGCAGCGCTCCACCGCCTCTCGCACGGGGTCGGACACGCCGTGCGCCGCGGCAACCTTCAGCGTCCGCTCGCCGTCCACGACGGCGAGCACCGCTGCCGTGCGCATCGGGATGGCCGCCACCACCTCCTGCGCCACGCGCGCGCCCAGCGCGGCCACGCTCTCGGCGTCGGCGAGCCCGCGGCCGAGCCGGGCGAGCGCCCGCGCGGTGGCGGAGCGCGTGCGGAAGAAGCGTGCGTCGACCCACCGCTGCACCGACGCGCGCAGCGGCACGAAGGCGGCCGCCGCGGCGAGCGTCGAGAGGATCACGGCGAGCGTGTCCCCCTCGCCGAACCACGTCACGACCAGCCGGCTGACGACGATGACGGCGCCGAGGTAGACGAGGAGCACGCCGGCCGACACGACGCCGTAGACGACCGTCCGCCGGATGATGACGTCGATGTCGAGCAGCCGGTAGCGCAGGATGGCGAAGGCGAACGACAGCGGAATCAGGCCGTAGACCGCCCAGGTGAGGAACTCGGCCACCGCGACGGCGGGGCCGCCCGACTGCGCCGGTGCACGCATCGCGCCGGCGACGGTGAGCGCCGAGGCGACGAGGGCCCCGAGGTTGGCGATGAGCGTGCCCCACACGGGCCACTTGATCTGGCGTCGCTCCTCCGGCGTGCCGTCGCGGTAGTTCCGCCACAGCACGACGCACGTGCCGATCGGGAACACGACGACGCCCACGACGAACGTCAGGAGGGCTGGTGCGAGGGCCGAGATCCCGACGGCCAGGCCGGCCACCTCCCGGGGCACGTCGAGCGCGGCGAGGGCCGCCGTCAGGACCGCCGTGAGGCTGGTGAAGGCGACGACGAGCACCGCGGCCACCGCCGGCAGCCGGTCGAGGGCCACGCGCCAGTCGCCGGCCAGCCTGGCCGCGCCCACCACCCGACGCGCCAGCAGCGCGGCGGACGCGGCGGCCATCGCCGCGAGCAGGGCGAGCGCGGGCACGCGGAGCGTTCGCGGCACGACTGCGGCGAGCGCCAGCAGGGCGAGCAGTGGGACCGCGCCGGCGAGGCCCATCGGCAGCGTCGCGTACGACACCCCGACCAGCCGATCGAGCGCGGGCCTCGCGAGGGCCGGGCGCGGGAACAGCAGCGCGAAGTGCAACAGCACGGGCGCGGCGGCAAACGCCGCGAGGGTCATCCCGGCGAGCGGCCCCCACGGGATCGACGGGCGCGGCGCCAGCACCGGCTCGAACCCGGGCGCCGGCATCAGCCGCGACTCGAGCAGCGGCGTGGCCGCCAGGGCGCCGGCCAGCAGGGTGGAGAAGACGAAGAACAGCAGCGCGCGGGCATCGCCGGGGCGCTTCCACGCGACGAACAGGCCGGTGCCGAAGAAGACGCCGAAGGCCATCGCCCACCGCGCGGCCAGCAGGGCCTGGTGGCGGCGCGAGGCGTACGGCGATCCGATGGTGACGTCGGCATCGCGCGGATCGGCCCCTGCCGGCTCGCGCGGTCGCACCGTCAGGCGCACGACGTCGCCCGTCGCCAACGTCCGCACGCGCGCGGCGATCGCCTGGGCGTCCCCGACCGGGATGCCATCGACCGCCACCAGTTCGTCGCCCGCCCGCAGGCCCGCCGCCATCGCCGGCGAGCCCGGCTGGACGGCGACGATGCGCCCCGCGTCCGGGTGACGGCCGCGGCCGAGCACCTGGGCCTCGGTCGCGGGCGGACGCCACGTGGCGCCGATGAAGCCCGCACGGTGCGTGACGACCACCTGCCAGGCGACGTACGCCTGCCAGGCCGCCAGGAACAGGATGCCGAGCCAGACGACGGCCCGCGTGCGGCGCACGAGCCACGTCGCGATGGCGTCGAGGCCGCCGTCCTGCGCCGGGGTCGCCCGTTCCGTGGCCGCCGTCATGGATGCTGGCCATTCTACCCGCGCGTCGCACCGAACCGGCGGCGGATACGATGCGTCTGACAGGGGACCGCCGCCGATCCGCGCCGGGGTCGGTCCGCACGGAGCGCGTCACATGGGTGTCGTCTCGGTCGAGCACGTGAGCAAGCGCTTCCGGTCGGTGACGGCCGTCGACGACCTGTCGTTCGAGGTGCGCGCCGGCGAGGTCTTCGCGCTGCTCGGGCCGAACGGCGCGGGCAAGACGACCACGGTCAGGATGCTGCTGGGCATGATCCGGCCGGATGCCGGCCGCATCCACTGGCGGCTCGACGGCCAGGTGCGCGAACTGGGCCCCCGGGAGTTCGGCTACCTCCCCGAAGATCGCGGCCTCTACCGGGACCAGCCGGTGCTGCGCACGCTCACCTACTTCGGCGTGCTGCGCGGCATGTCGCACGACGAGGCAACGGGGCAGGCGCGCGCGTGGCTGGCGCGCTTCGACCTGGCGGGCCGGGCCCACGAGAAGCTGGAAGCCCTCTCGAAGGGCAACCAGCAGAAGGTGCAGTTCGCCGCCGCCCTCCTGCACCGGCCGCGCGTCGCGCTGCTGGACGAGCCGTTCTCGGGCCTCGACCCCGTGAACCAGGAGCTGGTGCTCGAGATCATCGGCGAGCTCAGGGACGCCGGCACGACGGTCGTGCTCTCGGCGCACCAGATGAACCTCGTGGAGCGAATCGCCGACCGCGTGCTGCTCGTCGCCGGCGGCCGCGCCGTGATCCACGGCAGCCTCGCCGAGCTGCGGCAGACCGCCGCCGGAACCCGCCTCGTGATCGAGACGGCGCCCGACGCCGACGTCGGGGGCGTCCTGCAGGCTGGCGGCGTGGCGGATGCGCGCCTCGAGGCCGGTCGGCTGACCCTGCTGCTGCACCGCGAGGCCGACCTCAACGCCGTGCTCGCCACCGTCGCGGCCCGCCTGCCGATCCGCAGCCTCCACTCGGAGGCCATCAGCCTCCACGACATCTACGTCCGCGCGGTGCGACACGGCGGAGGCGCGGACACCGCCCCCGGAGCGGAGGAGGCGCGATGACCCGCGGGCGCGCGGCGTTCGAGGTGGCGCGCTGGGAGTTCCGCCGCTTCTTCAAGCCGCGGGACCAGGTGATCTCGCTCCTCGTGACCCTGCTGATGGCGGCCGCGGGGTACGGCGCCGTGAAGTGGATGAAGGCCGACGAGACGCGCCCCCGCGTCGTGACGCTCGGGCCAGAGGCCGGCTGGATGCGCGCGCTGCCGCCCGAGGTGGAGATCGTGGACGCGGGCGGCCGCGACCTCGCCGCGTGGCGCGTGGCCCTCTCTGCCCGCGACATCGACGGGATCCTCACGGCGGGCGGCGACGGCCCCGTTCTGGTGGTCCGCCGCCCCGCCGCCTGGCAGGAACGCGTCGTCGTGGCCCTCCAGGCGTGGCACCAGGAGCAGCGGCTGCGCGGCGCCGGGCTCTCGCGCGACGCGCTCGCGGCGCTGCTCGCGCCGTGGCCGGTCTCGGTGGAGCTGGTGTCGGGCGACGCCGACGTGCGACGGGCCGAACGCATCGCGGCCGGCATCGCCGGCGCGCTGATGCTGATCGGCATCTGGAGCGGCCTCGCCTTCATGTTCATCGGCATCACGGCCGAGAAGCAGCTCCGCGTCACGGAGCAGGTGGTGTCGGCCATCTCGCCGCAGTCGTGGATCGACGGCAAGATCCTCGGCCTGTCGGCCGTGGCCGCGGCCTCGACGCTCGGCTACCTCGTCTCGTCGCTGGTGCTCGCCGTGGCCTCGCGCTGGGCCGGGTTCACGTGGCCCTGGCCGCAGGCGCTGGGCGAACCGGTGACGCTCGGGGTGTTCGCGGCGCTCGCCCTGCTGGGTTTCGCCTTCTGGAACACCTTCATCGGCGCGATCGCCGCCAGCATCTCCGACCCCAACACGTCGAACCGCGGCGGCTTCCTCATGCTGCCGCTGCTGCCGGTGGTGCTCGCCGTGCTGGCCATCGGCGACCCCGACAGCCTGGCCATCCGCGTGGTGTCGTGGCTGCCGCCCACCGCGCCCTTCGTCATGCTGGTGCGCCTGGTGGTGGGCGAGCCCGCGTGGTGGGAGGTCGTGGGCGCCCTCGGGTTGCTCGCCGCCAGCACCTGGGCCCTCCGCGTCGCGGCCGGGCGCATCTTCCACCTCGCCATGCTCGCCTACGGCAAGGAGCCCACCTGGCACGAGCTGTGGCAGTGGGTCCGCGCGCGCGACTGACCCGGCGCCCCGGCGCTATGATGCCAGCCCACGCGCCGCCCCAGGCGCGAGGAGGACGCATGCCCCTCGCCCGCCGCACCCTGCACGCCACGCTCGTCGTCCTGGCCGTCGCCGCCTCCGGCTGGATCGCGGCCCAGGCCCCGCCGGCCGCCGACGAGATCCGCGCCCGCTACACCAAGCACGAGTTCCAGGTGCCGATGCGCGACGGCGTGAAGCTGTTCACGTCCGTCTACGTGCCGAAGGACGACAGCCGCGCGTGGCCGATCCTGCTGAACCGCACCCCTTACAGCGTGGCCCCCTACGGGTCGGGGGCGTACCGCGACAGCCTCGGGCCGTCCGACCTCGCCGCGAAGGACGGCTACGTCTTCGTGTACCAGGACGTGCGCGGGCGGATGCAGTCGGAGGGCGAGTTCGTCAACATGCGCCCGCACCGCGCGAGGAAGACCGGCACCGCCGACGTCGACGAGAGCACCGACACGTGGGACACCATCGACTGGCTGGTGAAGCACGTGCCGAACAACAACGGGCGCGTGGGGCTCTACGGCATCTCGTACCCGGGCTTCTACGCCGCCGCCGGCATGATCGACGCGCACCCGGCGCTGAAGGCCGTGTCCCCGCAGGCGCCCATCGTCGACTGGTTCGCGGGCGACGACATGCACCACAACGGCGCGCTGTGGCTGCCGCACGCGTTCAACTTCTTCGCCAATTTCGGCCGGCGTCACCCGCACCCCACGACGACGTGGCCGCCGCGCTTCGACCACGGCACGCCGGACGGCTACCGCTGGTTCCTCGACACCGGCGCCATGCCCGAGTTCGACGCGAAGTGGCTGAAGGGCGAGGTGCCGTTCTGGCGCGACATCATGGCGCACGAGACCTACGACGAGTTCTGGCAGGCGCGCAACCTGCGGCCGCACCTGAAGGGCATCGCGCCCGCGGTGATGACCGTGGGCGGCTGGTTCGACGCCGAGAACCTCTTCGGCGCGCTGCAGGTGTATCGCTCGGTCGAGTCGCAGAGCCCCGCGGCGCACAATCGCCTCGTCATGGGCCCCTGGTTCCACGGCGGCTGGGCGCGCTCGGACGGCGACGCGCTCGGCGACGTGCGCTTCGACAGCAAGACCGGCGCCTACTACCGCGAGCAGATCGAGGCGCCGTTCTTCCGCGCGTGGCTGAAGCAGGACGGCGAGCCGCCGGCCACCGAGGCCTGGATGTTCGAGACCGGCACCAACGTGTGGCGCCGGTTCGACGCGTGGCCGCCGAAGGCCGTGGCGACGAGGGCGCTCTACCTGCGCGAGGGCGGGACGCTCGCGTTCGAGGCGTCCCCGGCCGCCGAGGGCCTCGACGAGTACGTGAGCGATCCGGCCAGGCCGGTGCCCTTCGTGAAGGACGTCGCCATCGGCATGACGCGGGAGTACATGGTGGAGGACCAGCGGTTCGCCGCCACGCGCCCCGACGTGCTGGTCTACCAGACGGAGCCGCTCACCGAGGACGTCACCCTCGCGGGGTCCGTCGTGCCGAAGCTCGTGGTGTCGACGTCAGGGACCGACTCGGACTGGGTGGTGAAGCTGATCGACGTATACCCGTCCACGTACCCCGATCCGTCACCGAACCCGCGTGACGTGCGCATGGGCGGCTACCAGCAACTGGTGCGCGGCGACGTGATGCGGGGCAAGTTCCGCAACTCCCTCGAGGAGCCGGAACCGTTCGTGCCCGACCAGCCGACGCGCGTCGAGTTCGCGATGAACGACGTGCTGCACACCTTCCGGCGCGGGCACCGGATCATGATCCAGGTGCAGAGCACGTGGTTCCCGCTGGTGAACCGCAACCCGCAGGTGTTCACCAACATCCACACCGCGCCGGCGAGCGTCTACCAGAAGGCCCGCCAGCGCGTGTACCGGTCCGCGGCCCACGCATCGCGCGTCGAGGTGTCGGTGATGCGGTAGTCGCGGGGGGGCGACCGCGTTCGCCACCCTGGACCACGCGGCCGGGTGGAGCCCCGAACGCGGCGCCACAAGTGCAGGGAGGCGGCCGTGGGCGTCGTGCCGGCCGTCTCCGGTCGGCCGCTCGGCGGGGCCGGCGGGACCGCCTGCGGCCCCGGCTTCGGCGGTTCGCCGAGGGCTCGTGGGAGGCGGACGCCGGCCCTCGCGTCCGTGGGAGGCGCGTGCAAGGCGCTCCAACTTTCCAGATCCGGCGGGGGCTGATCTCCGCTTCCTTGGATCCGGCGCAGGGGCGGCGCCGGGCCACGGCGGGCTGGCGCTGCGTGCCGGCACCCATGAGCGTGCCGTGGGCCCATGGATTCGCGGGCTGCATGCCTGTCGGGTGTCGCCTGGCTGGACCGTGGCGAAGAAAAGGCGTTACCGGAACCGCGTTTGCATTGAGCCACCGTTGGCCGTCGCAAGGTCGCGGCAGCCTCGCTCGTCCCGGCTTGTTTCCCATGCCCATTTCAGGGAGGTCATCGATGGATGCCCTACGCCGTCCGTTGCGGGCGGTGCTCGTCTTGCTCGTCCTCGCTACGCTCTCGGCAGGCGCGCCTGCCGCTGCCCAGGAAACCACGGCCACCGTCGTCGGGACGGTCACGGACACGAGCGGCGGCGTGCTGCCCGGCGTCACCGTCGTGCTCAAGCACATCGGCACCAACCGCACCTACGAGCGCGTCACCAGCGGCGAGGGCTTCTACACCGCCCCGCTGCTGCCCATCGGCGACTACGAGATCACGTTCACCTTGGCTGGCTTCCAGCCCCTGGTCGTGAAGGGCGTGCGCCTGTCGGTGAACGACCGCGTCGAGATCAACGGCAAGCTGTCGGTGAGCGGCGTCGAGGAGGTCGTGGAGGTGACGGCCGGCGCGCAGCTCGTGCAGCCCACCCCGGCCGTGCAGAGCCTGGTCGGCTCCACACAGGTCCAGGAACTGCCGCTGAACAACCGCAACTTCGCGCAGCTCACGACGCTGGCACCGGGCGTGTCGAGCGACCTGAGCGACGAGGTCGGCGTGGGCCTCACCAGCACGATGAGCATCTCGGTGAACGGCGCCCGCCGCAACGCGGTGAACTGGCTGGTGGACGGCGTCAGCAACGTGGACGTGGGCAGCAACATCACGCTGCTGTCGACGCCGACGCTCGAATCGATCGCCGAGTTCAAGATCATCACGAGCAGCTACGCGGCCGAGTGGCCCCGCAGCGGCGGCGGCGTCGTGAACGTCGTCACGAAGTCCGGGTCCAACCAGTTCGCCGGCAGCGCTTACGAGTTCTTCCGCAACGACGCGCTGAACGCGAACTCGTGGCTGCGCAACCAGAGCACGAACCGCGAGATCGCGGAGAACCCGCCGTTCCTGCGTTACAACAACTTCGGCTACACCTTCGGGGGGCCGGCGCTGCCCAGCCGGGAGAAGCTGTTCTTCTTCTGGTCGCAGGAGTGGCGGCGCATCAAGCGCGCGCCGGCGTCGCTGACGGCCAACGTGCCGAACCCGGACTGGCTGACGAACCCCAACAGCGTCAACTACGTCGCGCCCGAGCTGCGGGATCCCAACGCCGTGCGCCTGCTGCAGGCGTTCCCCGCGCCGAACCTGCCACCGCTCACCGCCGACGCAGCCGCCCGGTACCAGACCGCCTCGCCCAACATCAACAACACGCGGCAGGAGGTCATCCGGATGGACTACGACTGGAACCCGAACTGGCGGCTGACGGGACGCTACACGCACGACCTGAGCCAGACGCGTGAGCTCGGCGGGCTGTTCTTCGGCAGCGCCGTGCCGAACGTCGCCACGACCGACACCGACGTGCCGGGCCAGGTGATGGCGCTCGGCGTCAAGACCATCTTCGGCAACAACCGGCTCAACGAGTTCCAGTACCAGTTCAGCAGCAACAAGATCGGCACGACGAATCCAGACGGCACCCGCAACAAGCGGTCGGACTACGGCGTGAGCATTCCCGAGGTGTTCCCCGAGAACAAGAACGACATCATCCCCACGTTCGCCATCGCCGGGCTGAGCACCATCGGGGCCAACCAGCTCTACCGCATCCAGTACATCAACCACTCGTTCACGAACAACTTCTCGTGGACGCGGGGCAACCACTCCTACAAGTTCGGCGGCCTGATGACCTTCGAGCAGAAGAACGAGAACGCCGCCAGCGTGAGCCAGGGCAACTTCTCCTTCTCGGCGACGACGGGTGGGCTGACGGCCTTCCAGGCGTTCCTGACCGGCAACGCCAGCGGCGCCTGCGCGGCCTGCAGCTACACCGAGGCCGAGAAGGACATCGATCTGCAGCTGCGGTTCAAGCGCTTCGAGTTCTACGCGCAGGACACCTGGCGCATGAGGCCGAACTTCACGCTGGACTACGGCGTGCGCTACTCCCTGTACCCGCCGATCACCGAGAAGGGCAACCAGCTCGTCACCTTCGATCCCGCCCTGTACAACGCGGCACGCGCCCCGCAGTTCGCCAACGCGGCCGGCACCCTGATCGACCGAACCACCGGCGACCTGTTGGTGGGCATCATCCAGGGCGGCGTGAACTCGCCCTACGGCGACGGCATCTACGAGTTCAAGAAGAACAGCATCCAGCCGCGCGTCGGCTTCTCGTGGGATCCGTGGCAGGACGGCACCAACATCGTGCGCGGCGCCTTCGGGATCTACTTCGACCAGCCGCTGGTGGGCATCTTCGAGCAGAACTCGTTCACCACGCCGCCCATCGTGAACAACGTCACCTTCACGAGCCCGCGCCTCAGCAACCCGGCCGCCGGCCAGACGCCTACGACGACCGGCGTGCGCACGATCATCGCGTCGGCCACCGACTTCGACAACCCGCGGACCATCCAGTGGAACGTCGGCCTCACCCGTCGGTTGTTCTCGAAGGGCGTTGTCGAGGTGAGTTACGTCGGCAGTCGCGGTGACAACCTGATTCGGCCCACCGACATCAACTATCCGCAGCCGGCCGACGTCGTCGCGCTGCAGAGCCAGCCCGGCCTGGCCAGTGCCGTGAACCCCGCCCGGCCGTATCGGTCCTACGGCGCGATCACGATGCGCGAGACGACGGCGCGCAGCCGGTACCACGGGTTGCTCACCGCGTTCCGCTACGAGGGCGGCCGCAACGGCACGCTCACGGTCAACTACACGCTGAGCCGCAACCAGACCGACGCCACCAACGATCGCGACGCGATCGACATCCCGCAGAACCCGCTGGACCCCGACGCCGACTACGCCGACGCGCGCACCGACCGCCGGCACATCCTGACGGGTTCCTACATCTACGAGCTTCCGTTCTTCCGGAGCGACGACGCCAACCCGTTCTTGAAGGGTGCGCTCGGTGGATGGCAGGTCGCAGGCATCGTCAACATCAACTCGGGCCAGCCGATGCCGCGCATCAGCGTGCTCACCAACAACTTCCGCCGCGGCGGCTTCGCCGACCTCGTGGGCGACATCAACGCGGGCGAGCGCTTCGAAGGCGGGGCCGTCTACTGGTTCAACCCCGCCGCGTTCGCGCCGCCGGCTGACGGCACGTTCGGCAACTCGGGCCGCGCGCCGTTCCGTCAGCCCGGACGCCACCAGTGGGACATCTCGCTGTCGAAGAACTTCTACCCTTGGCAGGACATCCGCGTGCAGTTCCGCGCGGACCTGATCAACGCCTTCAACCACACGCAGTGGCTGGCCGACCCGCTCGCCAACGGGCTCGACAACACCTGCACGACGAGCACGACCACGTGCACGATTGCGACTGACCGCTTCGGCCAGATCATCAACGTGCGCGCACCGCGCGAGGTGCAGCTGTCGCTGAAGGTCTACTTCTGACGTAAGCCGGCTGCGTAGGCGGTCTGGACCGGCACCGGTTCGAGGGGAGGGGCCGGTCCAACACGGGCCCGGGGATCGATTGATCTCCGGGCCCGTTCTTTCTTGGCGGACCGCGACGGGGTTGGCGACGGGGTTGGGGCGGCGACGGGGTTGGGGTCAGACCTTGAATTTCAACATCGCGATCGAGGCCGGATTCCGGG
>JADHED010001156.1_pt1 | contig 24270 bp, 20 predicted proteins | sample 8952041 | NCBI WGS metagenome assembly JADHED01 (sample SAMN16124423, study PRJNA663239) | bioreactor sludge metagenome | isolation source: sludge (control) | place: India:Bengaluru | collected 2018-09-08
CGCACAGCGGCGCCATCGTGGGCAGCGACGACGTGTTCGACGCCGTGCTGCGCCGTGCCGGCGCCGTGCGCGTGCGCTCTTTCGTGGCACTGTTTTCGGCCGCCAAATGCCTGGCCTCACGCTACCGCCCGGTGGGCAAGCGCCTGGCCATCGTCACCAACGGCGGCGGCCCCGGCGTGCTGGCCGCCGACTGGGAGAACGAGATCGGCCTGGACCTGGGCCTGCTGTCGCCGGAGGCCAGCGCCAGCCTGGCGCCCCAGTTGCCGCCGCTGGCCTCGCTTTGCGGGTTGATGGATCTGTCGGAAGACGCCACGCCCGAGCACTATGCCAAGGCGCTGCAGGCGGCGTTTTCAGACCGGCAGATCGATGGCGTGCTGGCGATCTTTTCGCCCAAGCCCGGCGCCGATGCCTCGGGCGTGGCCACTGCGCTGGCAGAGGCCAAGCGCCTGGCGCCCAAGCCATTGCTGACCTGCTGGATGGGCGACACGGCGGTGGAGTCCGCCCGCCAGATTCTGCGCGCCGCGCAGATCCCCACCTTCCGCACGCCCGAGGCGGCCGTGGGGGCGTTTGGCAACATTGCCTCGTTCTATCAAAACCAACAGCTACTGCAGCAAACGCCGCCGTCGCTGACCACGCTGGCCAAGCCTGACATCGAGGGCGCGCGCCTGATGATAGAGAGCGTGCTGGCCGAGCGCCGCAACGTGCTGACCGAGATGGAGTCCAAGACGCTGCTGGCGGCCTTCCACATTCCGGTCACCAAGACGGTGCTGGCGCGCAGCGCCCATGAGGCCATGATGATCGCCACGCAGCTGGGCTTTCCGGTGGCGCTGAAGATTCATTCGCGCGACATCGCGCACAAGTCCGACGTGGGCGGCGTGGTGCTGGGCCTGTCGAACGGCGCGGCCGTACGTGATGCCTACAACGACATGATGCAGCGCGTGGCCCGCGTGCAGCCCGACGCGCGCATCGACGGCATCACCGTGCAGCAAATGGCGCGTGCGCGCCGCGGCCGCGAGATTTGCATTGGCCTGGTGAGCGACGACCCGTTCGGCCCGGTGATTTCGTTTGGCGCCGGCGGCACCATGATCGAGCTGATCAACGACCGTGCCATGGAGCTGCCGCCGCTGAACCAGTTTCTGGCGCGCAGCCTGATCAACCGTGCACGCGTGGCCGAAACCCTGGGCGAATGGCGCGGCGCATCGGCCGTGGACATGCAGGCGCTCGAGCATGCGTTGCTGCGCGTGTCCGAAATGGTGTGCGCGCTGCCCCAGTTGCGAGAGATGGACATCAATCCGTTGATCGTGGACGAGCATGGCGTCGTGGCGGTCGATGCGCGCATTGCCTTGCACGAATCCGCCCACGCCAGCGGTCGCGTGGAAAACACCGGCCTCGGCCACTACCACCATCTGGCGATACACCCGTACCCCGCGCGCTACGAGCAAATCTGGCCGCTGCGTGGCGGTGGCGAATGTCTGGTACGCCCGATTCGTCCCGACGACGCGCAGATGGTGCAGCGCCTGGTCAAGGAGCTGTCGCCCGAGAGCCGCTACTTCCGCTTTGTCTCGCAGATCGCCGAGCTGCCGCCCAGCATGTTGTCGCGCTTCACCCTCATTGACTATGACCGCGAGATGGCCTTGGTGGCCGTGCAGCGCGAACGCGTGGTCGATGAAGAGGGCGAGGTGAGCCACACGGAGCGCATCGTGGGCGTCTCGCGCTACGTCACCAACCCCGACCACAGCAGCTGTGAGTTCGCCCTGCTGGTGGCGGACGACTTCGCCGGCAAGGGCCTGGGCTCGCGCCTGATGCACAGCATCATGGAGGTGGCGCGCGATCGCGGCCTGGCCGAGGTGCAGGGGCTGGTGCTGGCCAACAATCCCACCATGCTCAAGCTCATGCGCCGGCTGGGCTTCGAGGTGCGCGCGTTCGAGGAAGACCCGGACTTCCGTCTGGTTGTGCACCGGTTGTAGTGGTCAGATTGCTACAAATTACGTAGCTTTTTGCGCTTTACCAGCGGGCGCAAGAGGTATTTTTTGTCCATTTTTTGAAAGGCCCGCCGGCCGGCACCGTCAGCGCAGCAGTCGTGCCCCGTCGTTGCGGCGCAGGCCGCAATCGGCGCGAAAGCTGGGGAAAATGCCTGTGCACTGGCCCAGGATCAAAGCCCTCGGGGCCGCAAGGGGCGGTCAGGCCCGGCCGTGCATCATGGCATCAGCAAGCCATCGACTGTCTTCACATCGTCCATCGTCAGCGTGCCGGCCACCTGTTTGAGGCGCAGGGTACCCACCAGCACGTTGTAGCGTGCGACGGCCAGGTCGCGCTTGGTCTGGAAGAGCTGGCTTTGGGCGTTGAGCACGTCGATGTTGATGCGCACTCCCACCTGGTAGCCGAGCTTGTTGGCGTCCAGCGCGCTCTGGCTGGAGGCCTCGGCGGCCTGCAGTGCAGCCACCTGGCTCAGCCCTGATTGCACGCCAAAGAAGGCGCTGCGCGCGGCCTGGGCCACGGTGCGGCGGGCATTGTCCAGGTCGGCGCGGGCCTTGTCCTCCAGCGACAGGGTTTCCTTGATGCGGTTTTGCACGGCAAAGCCGGAAAACAGCGGCACGTTCAGCAGCACGCCCACGCTGGCGGCGTCGGTATGCGTGTGCACGCCCGGCAGTGTGGTGGTGCCGTTGGGGGCGCGCTGAACTTGATAGCCCGCCTGCAGATCGACGGTGGGCAGGTGGCCGGTCTGGGCCTTGGCGGTCTCGAGCTTGGCAACGTCGAGCGCGATCAAGGCCTGGCGTACCTGGGGCTGGCGCTCTTCGGCCGTGTGTACCCAACTGCTCACGTCATCGGGCTGTACGGCCGGCAGCTGGCTGGGCTGTGCCAGGGGCAGGGGGGTGACGCCGATGCGGCCCACCAGTTGATCCAGGGCCAGGCGCTTGACGCGCAGATCGTTGCTGGCGGCGATCTCCTGGGCAGTGACCAGGTCATGGCGGGCTTGCGCCTCGCGTTCGTCGGTGACGGTGGTGGTGCCCACCTGAAAGTTGCGCTTGGCGGCGGCCAGCTGTTCTGCCACTGCTGCTTTTTGTGCGCGCACGAAGGTCAATGTGTCGTCGGCAGCCAGCACGTCAAAGTAGGCCTGGCTGACGCGGATCAGCAGATCCTGCTCGGCACCGTCCAGCTGCGCCTGCGCAAGGTGGATTCCGCGCTGCCCCTGCTCGAACCCGATGCGGTTGGCGGGACGGTACAGGGGTTGCGTGGCCTGCAGGCCCAAGGTTTGCGATGGGCCGTTGACCTGTATCTCGGGCAGATTCCGGCGCGTCAAATCGCTGCGCGAGTAGTTGGCCCCGCCCGTCAGTGCTGCGCTGGGCAGCAGGCCGGCGCGGGCCTGTTCGGCACGACTGTCTGCGGCCTGCAACTGCGCTTGCGCGGCCTGCCAGGCGGCATCGTAGCCGCGCGCCTGCTCCACCAGGGTGGACAGATTCTGCGCCTGTGCGGAGGCTGCGGCGGTTGCGCACAGCGCATAAACGGCACCCATGCCGAGCGTGGTGGAGAAGAGGCGCTGCAGTGCTCTCATGAGGACTTTGGGGAGGTGGATGCGCGGGGCGGTTGCGATCTCATCAGTACAGCGGCACGGCCGGGTCGCGTTCGCGCGACCAGGCGTCGATGCCGCCGGTGATGTTGGCGATCGTGTGGAAGCCGTTTTGCATCAAGAATGCCGCCACGTGCAGACTGCGCACGCCGTGGTGGCACAGGCAGGCAATGGGGCGGGCGGGATCGAGTTCGTTCAGGCGCATTGGCAGCTGGGCCATGGGGATGGCCATCAGCTTAAAGCCCTGGGCTGTCACGCTGGCGGTTTGCAGCTCCCAGGGCTCGCGCACGTCCAGCACCAGTGGGTTGCCGGCCTCGTGGGCCGAGAGCCAATCGGCCAGCTGGGCGGGGCGGACATGCTCGATCATGCGATCAGGCAGCCTCAGAACCTGAAGGACGACGGCTCGGGGAAGTGGTGCAGGCGCGGCACGACCACATCCCAGGGCTGGGTGGTTTCGAAACGCTCGCCCTGGCGGCGCACGAAGGTGGCGCGCATGATGGGTTCGTGCCCCACATAGGCGCCCAGGCGGCCACCATCGCGCAACAGGGACAAGAGCTTTTGCGGCACCTCGGCCACGGAGCCGCTGAGCACGATGACGTCGAACGGGCCATCGGGAATGGGGTCGAGGGCGCCGTCGGCCTGGCGCACATCGGCATTGGTCACGCCCGCGCTGCGCAGGTTCTCGCGCGCAAACTCGACCAGGTCGGGGTCGATTTCAAGCGTCACCACGCGCTCGGCGCAGGCCGCCAGCATGGCCGCCATGTAGCCTGATCCGGCACCGATCTCGAGCACTCGATCGGTGGGCTTGACTTGCAGATCCTGCAGCATGCGCGCATCCAGGCGCGGTGCCAGCATGACCTGGCCCAGGCGCTCGGCCAGCGGCACGTCGGGGTTCAGGGGGATTTCGGTGTCCATGAAGGCCAGGCCCTGGTAGCTGGGCGGCACGAAGTCTTCACGGCGCACGCGCGAGAGCACGTCCAGCACGCCCGCGTCGAGCACGTTCCATGGTCGGATCTGCTGTTCCACCATGTTGTAGCGGGCCTGCTCGACGGGGTCGCGGATGTCGGCGGACGTGTTCAGAGGCATGTTCATGGAGTACTCCGGAGGTCGGTCACTGTGATCGGATAAACCTGCGATTTTAGGCGCAGCGCACGCACAGCCCCTGCAAAACGTTGTCGGCCTGCATGCGTATGTAGGCCTGGGGAGAGAACTGCGTGGCGTCGAGAATGCACAGCGAGGGCGTGGATTGCGAGAACATCAGAAACATGAGCGGCGCCAGCACCAGGTAAACAGCCTGATCCAGGTCCAGCGGGCGCAGTTCGCCGCGGTCCATGCCGCGCTGCAACACGCGGCGAATCAGCCGGTGGCCTGGCTCCACCACCTCCTGGCGGTAAAACTCGGCGATCTCGGGGAAGTTGTTGGCCTCGCTGAGCATGAGCTTGCCCAGGCCCGAAGCCTTGGTGGAGCCTACGCGCTCCCACCAGGTTTCAAAGCAGTAATGCACCAGTTCCTGGCTTGTGCCTTCGTAGGACTCCAGTTCCTTGTCCCATTCGGCAAAGCGGCCGGCAATGTTCTCGCGCACCACGGCCTTGAAAAGATCCTGCTTGCTGGGAAAGTACAGAAACAAGGTGCCCTTGGAGACCCCGGCGCGCGACGCCACCTCTTCGACCCGGGTGGCGGCGTAGCCCTTCTCCACGAATAGATCGAGTGCAGCGCCCAGCAACTCGCCCGGCCGCGCATCCTTGCGACGGCCGCGCCTGGGAGGGTCTGATAGTGGAGTGACGGTGGGGGCGGTGTCCATGTGATTACTGACTAGTTGGTCATTAATGTAGCCAGCCTTGGTTGATTGCGTCAATATGCTTCTTCATGCGCGTGACCTGGGAGTGCTGTAATGTGTTCATCTTCTGGAGCGCCACATGTCTGCAACTGTGCAAAGCATTATTTTGGCCGGCGGGTGTTTCTGGTGCACCGAGGCGGTTTTCAAGCGCGTGCGCGGCGTTATCGCAGTGCAAAGCGGCTATGCCAACGGCAACCTGGCCGATCCAACTTATGAACAGGTGTGCACCGGCCGCACCGGCCACGCCGAGGCCGTGCGCGTGACGTTTGACCCGGACGAGGTGGATGTGCGGCAGATTCTTGAAATCTTCCTCGCCACCCACGATCCGACCACGCTGAACCGCCAGGGCAACGACGTTGGCACCCAGTACCGCAGCGGCATTTACTTTACCGACCCCGCGCATCAGCTGGTGGCCGAGGCGCTGCTGCGCCAGTTGCAGGGCGAACGCGCCTTTGACGCCCCGATCGTCACCGAAGTGCAACCGCTGGCGAATTTTTGGCCGGCCGAGGACTATCACCAGGATTTCTTCGAGTTGAATCCGAACCAGGGCTACTGCCACTTTGTGGTGGCGCCCAAAGTGGCCAAGTTCCACAAGACGTTTGCCGACTTCCTCAAGCCCGGGGCTTGATTTCGGGTATCGTCGCCGGTTTCGGTTTTTTGCACCACCTCCCGCTGCATGCCTTTGAGTCCATCGCCGCAACCAACACTGCGCCGCCGCGTGGGTCTGGCTTGGCTGTTGCTGGCCTTGTTGCTTGCGCCCATGCTGGGGCGCATGCACCAGGTGCTGCATGTCCCGGGTGCGAGCCAGGGGGCCTTGCCCGCCGCCCACCCAGCTGCGGGGGAGCTGGCCCATGACGCCGGCCGGCATGCAACAGATTTGCTGCATGCCTTGTTTGCCGGGCACGGCACCGCCGATTGCCAGGTTCTGGATCAATCTACCCAGTTGGGCAGCGGGAGTGGCCCGGCTGGCGTTGCGGCGCAGGTGCTGGCGCAGACTGCTCCTGCCGCCCCAGCCGCATCCGCACCGGCCGCGCGCAGGTTTGCCGCCTTTCGTGCGCGTGCTCCGCCGCTTTGTGCCTGAGGGCCGGGCCTGATTGGTGCGCCAGCACCTGCTGGCTGCGTGCCTTTGCATACTCATTTTTGATAGCTGCTCGCGCTTGATGAATAAGCGCTGCAGGCTGTTTTCATTCAATTTCCAGTGCAGACGATGTTGCGGTGATGCCGTGCGCGTCTGGGCTTGGTCGAGCTCCATTTTTTTATGAACTATCTGTCTGTTTCCGGGCGAGCGCGTGGCGCTCGCCATCCGTTGGCGTGGGCCACGCTGTTGTGCCTGACGAGCGCAGGGCACACTGGGGCCTGGGCCGACGGCAGCCTGCCCGAGGTGACCGTGTCCGCCAGTGGCTTGCAGCTGGGCGTATCCGAGATGACCCAGCCCGTTTCGATACTGGAAGGCGACGCCCTGGTGCGCCGGCGCGAAGCCACCCTGGGCGGCACGCTGGAGGGCGAGCCCGGCATCGCCGCCAGCCATTTCGGCGCCGGTGCCAGCCGCCCGGTGATTCGCGGCATGGACGGGCCGCGTGTGCGCGTGCTGTCCGATGGCTCGCAGCTGCAGGATGCATCCACCGTCAGTCCGGATCATGCGGTCGCCACCGAGCCACTGCTGGCGACGCAGGTCGAGGTGCTGCGCGGCCCCTCCGCCCTGGTGTACGGGGCCGGTGCGGTGGGCGGCGTGGTCAACCTGCTCGATGCCAAGGTGCCCACGGCCGTCCCTGCCAAAGGCTACGAGGGCACAGCCGAAATGCGCGCAGGCAGTGCGGCCCGGGACGCGGCCGCCGCGGTGTCGCTGACGGGCGGGTCCGCAAACCTGGCCGTGCATGTCGAGGCCGCGGGGCGCGACGCGCAGGACTACCGCGTAGGTCGTGGCTGGACAGGCGGCAGCCGGGTGGATGACAGCTTCAGCCGCACCGGCAGCGGTAGCGTAGGCCTGTCCTGGGTGGGCAGCCAGGGCTATCTGGGCATGGCTGTCACGCGCCAGAACGCCAGGTACGGCCTGCCCGGTCACCACCACGACTTCGAGGGCTGCCATGCCCATGGCAGCCATCTGCACTGCGGCAGCCATGGCGACCACGACGACCATGACCATGACCATGACCACGCGGACGGCGGCGCGGCACACGGCCACGCCCCGGTGGTGGACATGCGCAGCGAGCGCCTGGATGTGCGCGGCGAACTGCGCCAGCCGTTTTCGGGCATCGAGGCGTTGCGTCTGCGCGCCGGGGTGACCGACTACCGGCATGACGAAGTGGAAGAGGGCGCCATTGCCACAGCGTTCAAGAACAAGGCGCACGACCTGCGCCTGGAACTGCAGCACGCCCCCATTGCCGGCCTGCGCGGGCTGGTCGGCGTGCAGACGGCGCAACGCAAGTTCAGCGCAGTGGGCGAAGAGGCCTACGTGCAGCCCACGCTCACGCGCCAATGGGGCGTCTTTGCTCTGGAGGAGTACCGCATCGGCGATTGGCGGCTGGAGGCTGCGCTGCGCCACGACCGGCAGACGGCCGAGCTGCAGGACGGCACGGCCCGGCGGCGCCATTCGGGCAACTCGGCTTCGCTGGGCGCGGTATGGCGCTTTGCGCCCGGTTACGCTGCCGGCGCCAGCTTGACCCATGCCCGGCGCGCGCCCACGGCCGAGGAGCTGTATGCGCGCGGCCTGCACATGGCCACCGCCACTTACGAAGTCGGTGATGCAAGCCTGCGCGCAGAGACTTCACGCAACATCGACCTGAGCCTGCGCAAGACCAGCGGCGACACGACCTTCGACCTGAGCCTGTACCGCAACCACATCCGCCACTACATCTACGGGCGTACGCTTGACGAGCATGATGGCCTGCAGCTGTTGCAGTACGCCCAGGCCGACGCCACGTTCACCGGCATCGAGGGTCGCGTGCGCCAGCAGGTCACGCGCCGCCTGGGGGTGGCTCTGTGGGGTGACAGCGTGCGTGCGCGTCTTGCTGGCGGCGCCATGCTGCCGCGCATTGCGCCGGCGCGCCTGGGCGTGCGTATGGTTGGCAACTGGCAGTCCTGGGAAGGGCAGGTGGAATGGGTGCAGGTGGCGCGCCAGAACCGTGTGGCCCAGTTCGAGAGCGCTACGCCCGGCTACGGCATGCTGCACCTGGGCCTGGCCTACAACGGCCAGACGCGCGATGGCAACCCCTGGCAGATCTACCTGCAGGCGCGCAACCTGACCAACCGCCTGGCTTACGCGCATACCTCCTTCATCAAGGACGCAGCGCCGCTGCTGGGGCGCAACCTGACGCTGGGAGCTCGCGTGTCGTTTTGATGCCGCAAGCGTGGCGCGGCGGCGATACTCTGCGCCCATCGCATCTGCCGGCCCGCCATGCACCACAGCCCTTTGCCCACATCCACCAGCGCCTGGAAGGTGTTCTTGATCTTCCTGCGCCTGGGGCTGACCTCGTTTGGCGGCCCCGTGGCGCATCTGGGATATTTGCGCGCCGAGTTCGTGGAACGCCGGCGTTGGCTGAGCGAAAGCGCCTATGCGGATCTGGTGGCCCTGTGCCAGTTTTTGCCGGGGCCCGCCAGCAGCCAGTTGGGTATGGCACTGGGGCTGCGCCAGGGCGGCCTGGCCGGCGCCGTGGCAGCCTGGCTGGGCTTTAGCCTTCCGTCGGCGCTGGCCATGACACTCTGCGGACTCGGACTGGCCACCCATCCGGGGCTGCTGCCTGCCAACGTGCTGCATGGCCTGAAGATTGCAGCCGTGGCCGTTGTGGCGCATGCCGTGTGGCGCATGGGCCGCAGCCTGTGCCGCGGCCCAGCGCGGTTGTTGTTGATGGCAATGACCTGTGCGTTGGCGCTGTTGTCGCCAGGCATCGCCGGGCAGCTGGGTGCCATGCTGGTGGCTGCGCTGGCTGGTTGGGCCTGGTGGGGCAAGGAGGGTGGAGCGCCGGTGCCGCCAGCGTCTGAACAACCTGCGCCTGGCTTGCGTGCAGGCATGGGTGCTGCCTTGCTGCTGTTGTTTGCAGCACTGTTGCTGGCGCTGCCGTTGGCGGCGCATGCCTGGCCGCAGCCGTGGCTCATGCTGGCGGACGCCTTCTATCGCGCCGGCGCCCTGGTCTTTGGCGGTGGTCACGTAGTACTGCCGCTGCTGCAGGCTGAAGTGGTCAGCCCTGGCTGGGTGGGGCTGGAGGACTTTCTGGCTGGCTACGGCGTGGCGCAGGCCTTGCCTGGGCCCCTTTTTACGTTCGCGGCGTTTCTGGGCGCCGTGGCAGGCGATGGAAAGGGCGGTTGGCTGTGGGCAACCGTGTGTGTGGTGGCCGTCTTTCTGCCATCATTTTTGCTGGTGGTGGGCGTGTCCCCGTTTTGGGATCATGTGCGCCGAAACGCCCACATGCGAGCAGCGTTGGCTGGCGTGAATGCGGCCGTGGTGGGCTTGCTGCTGGCAGCCTTTTGCAACCCCGTTTGGACGAGCACCATCCACGGCACGGCGGATGTGCTTCTGGCCTTGGCCGTGTTTGCCGAGCTGATGTGGGGCCGACTGCCCGTCTGGTTGCTGGTCCCGTTGTGCGGGGTGATGGGGGTGTGGCTGTAGCTGTAGCTGTAGCTGTGGCCTGCAGGCCCGGTGGCGATCAGGGCGCCAGGCGCTCGCGCACCCAGCTGCCGCCATCCAACCGGTAGCGCAGGCGATCGTGCAAGCGGCTTTTTCTGCCCTGCCAGAACTCCCACAGGTCGGGCTGAAGGCGGTAGCCGCCCCAATGCGGTGGCCGCGGAGGCTTGAGCAGAAACTGCGCGCCGTACCTGGCCGCATTCGCCACCAGCACGCTGCGGCCGGCAATCACCTGGCTTTGCGGGCTGGCCCAGGCACCAATGCGTGAGTCCAACGGGCGGCTGTTGAAATAGGCGTCGCTCTCCTCGTCGCTGACCTTTTGCGCGAGGCCTTCGATGCGCACCACACGTTCCAGTTCCACCCAGTGAAATTGCAGCGCCACATAGGGGTTGCCGGCGATCTGCCGGCCTTTGCGGCTGTCGTAATTGGTGTACCAGACGATTCCGCCGGCGTCGTAGCCCTTGATGAGCACGATGCGTGTGCTGGGGCGCAGATCGCTGCCCACGGTGGCCACGGTCATGGCGTTGGGCTCGCTCACCTGCGCGTCGATGGCCTCTCTCAACCACTGATCAAACTGCCGCAGCGGGTCGGCCTGCGATGCGTCTTCGCTGAGCTCGGCGCGCTCATAGCTCTTGCGCAGCTCTGCGATGGAAGAGGAGAGGGGGCTTTTGTTCATGCGCACCATTGTGCCCGTGCTCAATCCACACGGTTTGACAGGGCAATCACGCGCGCCAACGCCCGGTCGTGTATGCCCAGGCGCAGCAACTCCGCATGCGTGGCCTCGGCGTAGTCGCGGGTACTGCCAAAGATGCCGCTGGCCCGCGCGAAGATGCGGCGGTATTCGTCGTCGGCAAGCACGCCGGTGTAGCTTGGGCTGTTGCGCGGCAGCGTGAAGGCCAGCGCACGCACGGCGCCATTGGTCGTCTGGCAATCGAGCCAGCGCGGGTCGTACACGCCAAGCACCATCTCGCGCTGCCACAGGTTGACCAAGACCTGGCGCGCGTGTTCGCGCTCCACCCTGAACGCCATGCCGCGACAGCTGCCGCCGGGCAGCATGCCAAACACCAGGCCCGGGCATTCTGGCGTGCCACGGTTCACCCGGCTCCACATCTTCAGCGCCCTGTGCCACCCGTGCACCTTGGCGGCGCGACGCTCGGCAAAGTCAAAGTCGGGGCGCCAGATCAGCGAGCCGTAGCCAAACACCCATAAGTCGTTGCGGCCACCCCATTCGTCGAGCGCGCGCTGAAGCATCGGGGCGGGATCGCGCAGGGGGGCTGGAAGGGATGGCATGGCAAGACTCTACAATTGACGGGTTTTGTCCAACAAACCCATTATTCACGGGAGTTTTCATCATGTCCTACAACAGTTCCGACGACGATAGCCAGCAACGCTTCGCACTTGGGTTTCTCTTTGGCTTGATCGCCCTGATCGTTTCCACGGTTTTGGGTGTAGTGGTCTATAAGCGCGGAAGGCCGATCTGGCCGCAGGTGCCAACGAGGCCCTGGTCGAAGTGGTCAAGGGTGTGATCGAAGGCGGCAAGATGGCCACGGTGTCTGGCTTCCATGATGCAACCGGGGACGCAGCCCTGAACGTCGAGCTGGCCAAGCGTCGCGCCCTGGCGGTGCGCGACGCGCTTAAAGCGCTGGGCGTGGCGGAAGAAAAAGTGGAGCTGAAGAAGCCCGAGGCGACGCAGGGCACCGGCAGCAACGCCGAAGCACGTCGCGTGGAGGTGGTCCTCGCTCCTTGAGGCGGGCACGTCCGAAGTAAAAATAAAGCCCGGCATTGCCGGGCTTTTTTGGTTCCGTTTGACGACTAGCGCAAACCACCGCCAACAGCTTCGTTGGCGCGCTGGATGAGCTCGATCTTGTAGCCGTCGGGATCGACAACAAAGGCAATGACTGTCGTGCCGCCCTTGACCGGCCCGGCCTCGCGGGTAACCTTGCCGCCGGCCGCCTTGATCTTCTCGCAGGCGGCGTAGGCGTCAGGTACACCCAAGGCGATGTGGCCGTAGGCCGTGCCCATTTCGTAGTTTTCCACGCCCCAGTTGTAGGTCAGCTCAATCTCGGCCTGGCCCGGGTTGCCGCCGTCAAAGCCCAGAAAGGCCAGTGAGTATTGGTACTCGGGGTTTTCGGACCTGCGCAGCAATTGCATGCCCAATACCTGGGTGTAGAAGTCGATGGAGCGCTGGAGATTGCCAACGCGCAGCATGGTGTGCAGAACTCTCATACGGCGATCTTATCGGCTCTTTGTCGTTCCTTTGGTGGCTGTTCTGTTGGTGGCTACCCTCGTCGATGCCGTTTTCTAAGCGGGGTCAAGTAGGCTGGAGAAAAAATGCCCCGGCATGGCGGCAGGAACAGTGGCAAAGGCGTTGTGAGCTTGCGGTTGAAGTCGGATTGAAGGCCTGAGCGCTGCGACCAGTGTTGTTTGCCGGCCGTTCAGCCGGCTTGGGAAGGCCTGTTCACTATAGCGCTACATCGATTCAGCACCCTGGCCGTGCGTTCATGTGGGATCACCGCGTGCTCATGCTGGAAAGCTTGGTGCCGTTTTATAATAAGAGGCTTTTCTGCATATACGTCGCCCGGCCGCAACCAAAGCAACTCCCTAACAAGCAGCAGTCCGCAGACAGCGTTTTTTGCGGACTCCGGGCGACCCGACTCATTTCGGAGATCCCAGTGCTTTCGTCACTCAAGGCAGCTTTCCCGCCAGCCATTCTGGCGCTCGCAGACGGCACGGTGTTTATCGGTAAATCCATTGGTAGCGTCGGCACGACTGTCGGCGAAGTGGTGTTCAACACAGCCATGACCGGCTACCAGGAAATCCTCACAGACCCGAGCTACTGCCAGCAAATCGTCACCCTGACCTATCCGCACATTGGCAACTACGGCGTCAATGACGAGGATATGGAATCGTCGAAGGTGCAGGCTGCGGGCCTGGTTATTCGCGACCTGCCGCTCATCGCCAGCAGTTTTCGTGCGCAGCAAGGCCTGTCGCAGTTTCTGAGCGCGCAGGGGACGGTGGCGATTGCCGATATCGATACCCGCAAGCTTACGCGCGTGTTGCGTGAGAAGGGTGCACAAAACGGTGCCATCGTGGGTCTTGCCGGGGGCGAAGAGGTGGCACCGGAGCGCATTGCCGCCGCCATTGATGCAGCAAGAAACGCTCCATCCATGTCTGGCATGGACCTGGCCAAGGTCGTCAGTACTCAGCAACCTTATGTCTGGGATCAGTGCGAGTGGGTTTTGGGCCAGGGCTTCGCTAACGCAGAGGCTGTGCGCTTTCATGTTGTGGCGTACGACTTTGGCGTGAAGCGCAACATTCTGCGCATGCTGGCTAGCCGGGGCTGCAAACTCACTGTGGTGCCAGCCCAAACCTCTGCTGCCGAGGCGCTGGCGCTCAATCCTGATGGCATCTTCCTCTCCAACGGCCCAGGGGATCCGGAGCCTTGCAGCTATGCCATCGAGGCAACGCGTGCATTTTTGAAGCAAGGCATTCCCACCTTCGGCATCTGCCTCGGACATCAGATCATGGCGCTGGCCCTGGGTGCCAGGACTTTCAAGATGTCCCATGGCCACCACGGTGGAAATCACCCGGTAAAGACGCTGGACAATGGTCATGTCTGCATCACTAGCCAGAACCACGGTTTTGCTGTCGATGTGGCGACGCTGCCGGTCAACGTGCGTGCCACGCATATCAGCCTGTTTGATGGAACGTTGCAGGGTCTGGAGTGCACCGACAAGCCTGCTTTCAGCTTTCAGGGACACCCCGAGGCGGCGCCCGGGCCCAATGACATAGGTCACCTGTTCGATCGCTTTACGGCATCCATGACTGCTGCAGGCCAGGAGAAGAAATAATGCCCAAGCGCACAGACATTCAAAGCATTCTCATCATCGGCGCCGGCCCCATCATCATCGGCCAAGCCTGCGAATTTGATTACTCCGGCGTGCAGGCCTGCAAGGCACTGCGCGAGGAGGGTTATCGCGTCATCCTGATCAACAGCAACCCCGCGACGATCATGACCGACCCGGCCACGGCGGATGTGACCTATATCGAGCCGATCACCTGGCAGACGGTGGAGAAAATCATCGCCAAGGAGCGCCCTGACGCCATTCTGCCCACGATGGGCGGGCAGACCGCGCTGAACTGCGCGCTGGATCTGTGGAAGAACGGCGTGCTCAACAAATACCGCGTCGAGCTGATTGGCGCCAAGCCCGAGGCCATCGACAAGGCCGAGGATCGCCTGAAGTTCAAGGACGCGATGACGCGCATCGGGCTGGGCTCGGCACGCTCCGGCATCGCCCACAGCATGGACGAGGCCTGGGCCGTGCAGAAGAACGTGGGCTTTCCCACGGTGATCCGCCCCAGCTTCACGCTGGGCGGCACGGGCGGCGGCATTGCCTACAACCCCGAGGAGTTCGAGACCATCTGCAAGCGCGGCCTGGAGGCCTCGCCCACCAACGAGCTGCTCATCGAGGAATCACTGCTGGGCTGGAAAGAGTATGAGATGGAGGTGGTGCGCGACAAGGCGGACAACTGCATCATCGTCTGCTCTATTGAGAACCTCGATCCCATGGGGGTGCACACGGGCGACTCCATCACCGTGGCCCCGGCGCAGACCCTGACTGACCGCGAATACCAGATCCTGCGCGACGCCAGCATCGCCGTGCTGCGCGAGATCGGTGTCGATACGGGCGGCTCCAATGTGCAGTTCGCGGTCAACCCCAAGGATGGGCGCATGATCGTGATTGAGATGAACCCGCGCGTCTCGCGTTCATCTGCGCTGGCATCCAAGGCGACGGGATTCCCGATCGCCAAGGTCGCCGCCAAGCTGGCAGTGGGCTACACGCTGGACGAGCTGAAGAACGACATCACGGGCGGCGCCACTCCGGCTTCGTTCGAGCCCTCGATCGACTATGTGGTCACCAAGATTCCACGTTTTGCATTTGAGAAGTTCCCTACGGCCGACAGCCGCTTGACTACGCAGATGAAGAGCGTGGGTGAGGTCATGGCCATGGGCCGCACCTTCCAGGAGTCCTTCCAGAAAGCGTTGCGCGGCCTGGAAGTGGGCGTGGACGGCATGAACGAGAAGACCCAGGATCGCGAGATCCTGGAAAAGGAGCTGGGCGAGCCCGGCCCCGAGCGCATCTGGTATGTGGGCGACGCGTTTGCACAGGGCATGTCGGTGGATGAGGTGTTTGATCTGACCAAGATCGACCGCTGGTTCCTCGTGCAGATCGAGCAGATCGTGAAGATTGAGCTCGATCTGGACAGGCTCTACGCCGACAAGGGCGAGCAGGCGCTGGCGAGCCTGGACGCGGCCACGCTGCGCGTTCTGAAGCAAAAAGGCTTCTCCGACCGCCGCCTGGCCAAATTGCTGCACACCAGCGAAAAGGCGGTGCGCGAGGCGCGCCGCGCCCTGAACGTGCGTCCGGTGTACAAGCGAGTGGACACCTGTGCGGCCGAGTTCCCGACCAACACCGCTTATATGTATTCCACCTATGACGAGGAATGCGAGGCGCAGCCGACGAACAAAAAGAAGATCATGGTGCTGGGCGGTGGCCCGAACCGTATCGGCCAGGGCATTGAGTTCGACTACTGCTGCGTGCATGCGGCGCTGGCCATGCGCGAGGACGGCTACGAGACCATCATGGTCAACTGCAACCCCGAGACCGTGTCCACCGACTACGACACGTCCGACCGCCTGTACTTCGAGCCGCTCACGCTCGAAGACGTGCTGGAGATCGTGGACAAGGAAAAGCCCGAGGGCGTGATCGTGCAGTACGGCGGCCAGACGCCGTTGAAGCTGGCCCTGGGACTGGAGAAGGAAGGTGTGCCCATCATCGGAACATCGCCCGACATGATCGACGCCGCCGAGGATCGCGAGCGCTTCCAGAAGCTGTTGGGTGACCTGCAACTGCGCCAGCCGCCCAACGCCACGGCGCGCACCGAAGGAGAGGCCTTGGAAAAGGCCGCGGCCTTGGGTTACCCGCTGGTGGTGCGCCCCAGCTACGTGCTGGGCGGCCGCGCCATGGAGATCGTGCATGAGCAGCGCGACCTGGAGCGCTATATGCGCGAGGCCGTCAAGGTGAGCAACGATTCGCCCGTGCTGCTGGACCGCTTTCTGTCCAACGCCATCGAGTGCGACGTGGACTGCGTGCGCGATGCCACCGGCGCCGTCTTCATCGGCGGCGTGATGGAGCATATCGAGCAGGCTGGCGTGCACTCGGGCGACAGCGCCTGCTCGCTGCCGCCGTACTACCTGAAGGCCGACACGGTGGCCGAGATCAAGCGCCAGACCACGGCCATGGCCCACGGGCTGAGCGTGGTGGGCCTGATGAACGTGCAGTTCGCCATCCAGGAAACCGAAGCCGGAGACGTGATCTACGTGCTGGAGGTGAACCCGCGCGCCAGCCGCACCGTGCCCTTTGTGTCAAAGGCCACGGGCATACAGCTGGCCAAGGTGGCGGCGCGTTGCATGGCAGGGCAGAGCCTGGCCAGCCAGGGCATCACCAAGGAAGTCACCCCGCCGTACTTCAGCGTCAAGGAGGCCGTGTTCCCCTTCGTGAAGTTCCCTGGCGTGGACACCATCCTCGGCCCCGAGATGAAGTCCACTGGCGAGGTCATGGGCGTGGGCAAGACCTTTGGCGAGGCCTTCGTCAAGAGCCAGCTCGGCGCGGGCACGCGTCTGCCGCGCTCGGGCAAGGTCTTCCTGACCGTGAAAAACGCTGACAAGCCGCGCGCCGTGGCGATTGCGCGTGACCTGGCTGCCATGGGCTTCGAGCTCCTGGCCACCAAGGGCACTGCGGCGGCGATTGCCGATGCCGGCGTCGCCGTGCAGGTGGTCAACAAGGTCACCGAGGGCCGCCCGCACATCGTGGACATGATCAAGAACGACGAGATCGCCATGGTCATCAACACGGTGGAGGAGCGCCGAAACGCCATCGCAGATTCGCGTGCCATCCGCACCAGCTCGTTGCAGGCTCGAGTAACCACCTTCACCACCATCTTTGGCGCCGAGGCGGCCGTTGAAGGCATGAAGCACCTGGATCAGCTTGAGGTGTATTCCGTCCAGCAATTGCACGCGCAGCTGAATGCCTGAGCAGGCGAGGGGCGCGTCGTCGGAGGGCGCGGTACGCGGACATGACCAAAGTCACCCGCTGGTAGGTTGCGGGTGCCGCGGCATAGGAGTACTCTGCGCCGCATGTACGCGACGAACCCTGCCCCTCGTGCACTGGCAGACAACAGTCTGCTGTTGATAGCGGATGACCATCATCTCGTGCGCGAGTGTGTGCGGATGATGGTTTCCGCCATGTTTCCGCAGGCGCGCCTGCGTGAGTTTGCCAATGGATTGGAGCTGTTGCAGCAGGCTTGCCGTCTGAACGAAGATGCCGTGGCGCTGGTGGATCTCAACATGCCGGGCATGGATAAGGGGTGCGCCCTGGCCGCCTTGGCTCGCGATTGCCCTCGCTTGCGCCTGGTGGTGGTCTCCGCTTTGACTTCGCCCGATGTCATTCGACGCGCCTTGGCGTTGCCTTCTGTGTATGCCTTTGTGCCCAAAAGCGCGGGCGCGGCGCGCATGCGCGCCGCTATCGAAGCTGCTTTGAATGGCCAGCGACTGCCCTACGAAGCGCCGTTTGATGCTGCACTGCCGCTGGACGCCGCTCTGACGCCCAGAATGCAGGAAATCCGTCAGTTGCTGCGTCAGGGATTGTCGAACAAGCGTATCGCCCAGCAGCTCAATTTGTCCGAGGGCACGGTCAAGAACTACATGTCGGAGATTTTTCGCCTGCTGGCGGTATCCAATCGCACCCAGGCGGCACGTTACGACTCCGAAACGGCGTGAGAGACCAAGGTGATCCGGTATGTTGTCGCGGCACGCCAGAACGCTGCCTCACTCGCCCTGACACGGTTTGCCCGCCCGCGATGAGATCCCGGCGATGAGCGCCCAACAGGTACCCAGCGATCACGGTACCCCGACGCAGCCGCTGAAGCTCTATTGGTTGATTCGGGCGAGCGAACTGCTCGTTGCCCTGGTATTCGTTCCGGTGCTCCCCTGGTGGCGTCCTGCTCTGTGGTTTGCGTTGGTCGCCGGCACCGGTACGTGGTTGTTCTTTCGGGTTCGGCGACCCGATTTCAAGCAGTTGCCATCTCTGGCGCGACGCAACCTGTATCGCCGTGGTGTCTGGCAGTCCGCGTTTGCCGTGGGCAGCGCCTGGTGGTTGCTGTATGAACCCAGCAACCATGGTTTGCAGTCGTTGTTGGGCCTCTTCCTGGCATTGACGGCAGGCCTGGTGGCGATGTGGGGCTTGCGTGACATCCCGCGCACGGCGGTGGCCGTAGGCCTGATTCTTGCCCCAACCATGTTGCGCTGGATGTTCGATGGCCTCGTGAATCAGCGGCCCATGGTGTTCTTGCTCGGCGCCGGTGGTGTGGTGCTGGGGGTCATGATCGTCTATACCGCGATACTGCATGCGCAGAGGATTGATCGCGAATCGGCCTTGCGCCTGCGCGCCGAACGGGCAGCCAACGCGATGGCCAAGGTCAGTCTGGACAAGTCCCGTTTCTTTGCTGCCGTGAGCCATGACTTGCGCCAGCCGGTGCATGCCATTGGCCTGTACCTTGAGCCGCTGGCGGAAGGACTTGGGCCTGATGCTCCACGGGAATTGTTGCGCGCCGTCAATGGCATCCGCCGGTCCTGGCAGGCACTTGACGAATTGCTGGCCCAGGTGCTGGACTTGACGCGCATGGATGTCGGCTCGCTGCGGGCCTGTATTCAGGTGGTGGAGTTGGAGCCGGTTGTGCGGTCGGTGGTACGTCAGCATGCCGCCATGGCCGAACGCGCCAGCGTGCGTGTGCTGGCGCTCGCTGATAAAACGCCGACGCCGCATGTTTATGGGGACGAGATCATGCTGCGCCGTGTGTTGTCCAACCTGCTGGACAACGCCATCAAGTTTTCGCCGGCTGAACGTTGTGTGCTGGTTGCCGTGCGCCGTACGCCGCGGGCCTGGCGCATCCAGGTGCGTGATGCAGGGCCCGGCATACCCGAGGAGCACCTTGACGGCATCTTTCAGGAGTTCGTACAACTGGACAACCCGCAGCGTGACCGACAGCATGGCTATGGCCTGGGGCTGGCCATCGCGCGCCGTTTTGCACATCTAATGCAGGGAGACCTGACGGTGCGTTCGGCTGCCGGGCGTGGCAGTTGCTTCTCGCTCACCCTGCCACAGGCGCCTGCGCCTCGGGCGGTAGAGCCAGACAGCGAAACTCCCCCGACGTCCGAACCGATGGCACTTGAAGCACCCGCATTGCCATCGCGCGGCATCCTGCTGGTGGAGGATGACCCCCTGGTGGCTGATTCGATGTGCCAGTTGCTGGCCGGCTGGGGGCAAACCGTTCATTGCGTGGCCAACGTTGAGGCGGCCCGTCGCGCAAGCGCCTTTGGTGAACTTGCCATATGCGACGTGCGCCTGCCTGATGGTGGCAATGGCTTTGAGCTTGGGCTTGAGCTACGTGACCTAGGTAAGCAGGTCGTACTGATCACCGGCGAAACGAATACTGCACTCAAGTTGCGCGCGGCAGTCGCCGGGATTGAGCTCTTGACCAAGCCTGTGTCAGCCGCCCGGATGCGAGGCGTTTTGCAACAGTTCCTTTTGCCTTGACGTTGCGGTTTGGCGGGCGTAGTTCCCGAGCTGGGCATTCCTGAGCTGCCCGCCGGTTTTCGTTTTCCAGGAGCCGATGGTTGGACCTGTCCATGCGTTGCGTGAATAGAATCGTTCTGACTGAGTCATGTCAACGCGGGCTAAAATACTCACTTCACCAAGACAACAAGGGCGAGAAAGGCATGCTGGTTATGACACCGCGAACTACGTTGGAGATATTCACCAGCCGCTAAGGCTGGCCGTTCGCGCCTGCACGAGATTTGTCTCTCTCCCTCTCGAAAAGCGCGGATTCGTACCGCGCTTTTGTTTTTTGAGCTTCGCAAGCGCACACATTGCAAAAGATCAAACAAGGATTCTCATGCTTCAAATCACGCTTCCAGACGGTTCCCTGCGCGAATTTCCGGGTCCGGTGACGGTGGCCGAGGTGGCTGCCTCCATAGGGGCTGGCCTGGCCAAGGCGGCGCTCGCCGGCAAGATTGGCGACAAGGTGGTGGATACCAGTTACCAGATTACCGAGAACAGTTCGCTCGCCATCGTGACGGCCAAGGATGCCGACGGCCTGGAGGTCATTCGCCACTCCACAGCGCACCTACTGGCTTATGCCGTGAAAGAGTTGTTCCCCGACGCGCAGGTGACCATAGGCCCGGTGATCGAGAACGGGTTTTACTACGACTTTGCCTACAAGCGCCCCTTCACGCCCGAAGACCTTGCGGCCATCGAGAAGCGCATGGCCGAGCTTGCCGCCAAGGATGAACCAGTGGTGCGCCGCGTGCTGCCGCGCGATGAGGCTGTTGCGTATTTCAAGGGTCTGGGCGAGCATTACAAGGCGGAGATCATTGCCAGCATTCCTAGCAATGAGGACGTAAGCTTGTACCGTGAGGGAGCATTTGAAGACCTGTGCCGCGGCCCTCATGTCCCCAGCACTGGCAAACTGAAATTCTTCAAACTGATGAAGGTAGCTGGCGCCTACTGGCGCGGCGACCACCGCAACGAGATGCTGCAGCGCGTCTATGGCACGGCCTGGGCCACCAAGGACGAGCTGCAGAACTACCTGCACATGCTCGAAGAGGCCGAGAAGCGCGACCACCGCAAGCTCGGCCGTGAACTCGATCTGTTTCACATTGATGAGCACTCGCCCGGCACCGTGTTCTGGCACCCGAAGGGTTGGACTCTGTGGCAACAGGTCGAGCAGTACATGCGCCGCATATACCAGGACAACGGCTATCAGGAGGTCAAAGGCCCGCAGATCCTGGATAAGGGTTTGTGGGAGAAGACCGGCCACTGGGACAAGTACCGCGAGAACATGTTTACGACAGAGTCGGAAAAGCGCGACTACGCCCTCAAGCCCATGAACTGCCCGGGTCATATCCTGATCTTCAAGCAGGGCATCAAGAGCTACCGCGACCTGCCGCTGCGCTATGGCGAGTTCGGTCAGTGTCACCGCAACGAGCCCACTGGCGGGCTGCACGGCATCATGCGCGTGCGTGGTTTCACACAGGACGACGGGCACATCTTTTGCACCGAAGACCAGATTCAGTCCGAGGTGCTGGCCTTCACGCGCCTGCTGCAAAAGGTGTATGCCGACTTCGGTTACCAGGACATCATCTACAAGGTGGCCACTCGTCCCGAGGCGCGCATAGGCTCGGACGAAAGCTGGGACAAGGCCGAGGCCGCGCTAATTCATAGCCTGGAGGCTTCAGGCTGCGCGTTTGAGATATCCCCTGGCGAGGGCGCGTTCTACGGCCCCAAGATCGAGTACACCCTCAAAGATGCGATTGGACGACACTGGCAATGTGGCACCATCCAGGTCGATTTTTCGATGCCCGAGCGCCTGGATGCCGAATACGTGGGCGAGGATGGCGGCCGCCACCGCCCGGTCATGCTGCATCGTGCCATTGTCGGCAGCCTGGAACGCTTTATTGGCATCCTGATCGAGCAACACGCCGGTGCGTTGCCCGTATGGCTTGCTCCGCAGCAAGTTGCCGTGCTCAACATCACCGACGCACAAGGTGATTACTGTCGCGAAATTGCTGCAAGACTGCAAAAAGCACTGCCCCATCAAGACCTTAGGGTGGTTACTGACCTGCGCAATGAGAAGATTACGTATAAAATACGCGAGCATGCGCTGCAAAAGCTACCCTACATCCTGGTCGCGGGCGACAAGGAAAAGGCCGCCGGAGCCGTCGCAGTGCGCGCCCGGGGCAACAAAGACCTGGGTGTGATGTCCCTCGACGCCTTTGTCGAACTGATCGCACGGGACATCGCCTCCAAAGCCTGATTGTTGATGTCAAACATCGCTTTGAAGCGCACAAGTGGTGCGTGAGCAGCTATGCTTTTCGTAGCTTTTTTGATTGAAGGTGAAAGCCATCGCTACTGAATTTCGTGACCGTCGCCAGCGTGAGGAACGCAAGCACCGTCTGAACCGTGAAATCATGGCGCCCGAAGTGCGCCTGTCTGGTCCTGATAACGAGCCGATCGGCGTCGTCAGCCTGCAGGAAGCCCTGCGCATGGCGGGTGAACTTGATGTGGATCTGGTGGAAATCGCCGCCACGGCCAATCCGCCCGTCTGCCGGCTGATGGACTACGGCAAGTTCAAGTACCAGGAACAGAAAAAAGCGGCCGAGGCCAAGGCCAAGCAGACGGTCATCGACATCAAGGAAGTGAAGTTCCGTCCCGGCACGGATGATGGTGACTACAACATCAAGCTGCGCAACATCCGCCGTTTCCTGGCCGATGGCGACAAGTGCAAGATTACGCTGCGCTTTCGCGGTCGCGAGATCACGCACCAAGAGTTGGGTCTGGCACTGCTGAATCGGTTGCGCGATGATTTGGCGGACACCATTTTGGTCGAGCAGTTCCCCAAGCTTGAAGGCCGCCAGATGATCATGATGATCGCGCCGGCGCGCAAGAAGCCTGGGGCCAAGCCGGTAGTGGATGCCGCTGTGCCTGCCGCTGGCAGCGCGGCGTAAGTCAAAAGATCTGGTTGGTGCCCATCGCATGGTGGGCGCCAGCTGGCAGGCGGTGCGAGAGCATTGCCGCGCGGTGGGTTGGAAGGCCTGCCGTCTTTAAAAGTGGCTCGGGGCCAGCAAGGATGCGCAGTGGTGCGCAGACGCCTCGCGAGCACAAATCAAAGGAGCATGCAAATGCCCAAAATGAAAACCAAGAGCAGCGCGAAGAAGCGTTTTCGCGTTCGTCCGGGTGGTACCGTCAAGCGCGGTCAAGCCTTCAAGCGTCACATCCTGACCAAGAAGACCACCAAGAACAAGCGCCATTTGCGTGGTGCAGTGGCCGTGCATGAGACCAACATGGGCTCGATTGCACAGATGCTGCCGACGGCTGGCCTGTAATCAACTGACGAACAAGGAGAAAACACATGCCTCGCGTCAAACGTGGTGTAACGGCCCGCGCCCGTCACAAGAAGGTTCTCGCCCTGGCCAAGGGTTTCCGCGGTCGCCGCGGTAACGTCTTCCGCATCGCCAAGCAGGCGGTGATGAAGGCCGGTCAGTATGCATACCGCGATCGCCGCGCCAAGAAGCGCGTGTTCCGCCGTCTGTGGATCACGCGTATCAACGCTGCTGCGCGTGAACTGGGCCTGACCTACAGCCAGTTCACCAACGGCCTGAAGAAGGCCGCCATCGAGATCGACCGCAAGATGCTGGCCGACCTCGCAGTGCACGACAAGGCTGCCTTCGGCAGCATCGTGGAGCAAGTCAAGGCCAAGCTGGCTGCTTGAGTACACGATTGATAGCTATTGAATAAGTAGCTGTCAGCGCACAAACAGCAAGGGCTAGGGCTTTGACAGGCGCTAGCCCTTGTTTATTTTCAAGAGTCGATATGAACGAGTTGGATTCTTTGGTCACAAGTGCGAGCGAAGCCTTCGCACGTGCCGCAACCCCTGCCGATCTGGAAAACGCCAAGGCCCAGTTTCTGGGCAAGTCGGGCCGTCTGACCGAGCTGATGAAGGGCATGGCGCAGCTCTCGCCCGAGGACAAGAAGACGCGCGGCGCAGCCATCAACGTCGCCAAGCAGGCGGTCGAGGCGCTGTTGACGGCACGTCGCCAGGCCCTGGCCCAGGCCGAGCTGGAGCGCCAACTCAAGGCCGAGGCGCTGGATGTGACCCTGCCCGGGCGCAAGCAGGGCGCGGGCGGCCTGCACCCGGTGTCGCTGACGCTCGAGCGCATCGAGGCCATCTTCGGCTCCATGGGTTTTGACGTGGCCGACGGCCCCGAGATCGAGACCGACTGGTTCAACTTCACGGCACTGAACACGCCCGAGGATCACCCGGCGCGCTCCATGCACGACACCTTCTATGTGGAAGGTGGCACGCCCGAGGCACCCAACCTGCTGCGCACGCACACCAGCCCGATGCAGATCCGCCATGCCGTGCAGCATGTGAAGAAATACCGCGCGCTGATCGACGCCGGCCAGGCCATGCCCGAGATCCGCGTCATCGCCCCGGGCCGCACCTACCGGGTCGATAGCGACGCCACGCATTCGCCCATGTTCCACCAGTGCGAAGGCCTGTGGATTGGCGAAAACGTCAGCTTCAAGGACCTGAAGGTCATCTTCACGGCCTTCTGCAAGACCTTCT
>JADHED010001163.1_pt1 | contig 24262 bp, 21 predicted proteins | sample 8952041 | NCBI WGS metagenome assembly JADHED01 (sample SAMN16124423, study PRJNA663239) | bioreactor sludge metagenome | isolation source: sludge (control) | place: India:Bengaluru | collected 2018-09-08
CTGATCGTCGTCGACGAGGAGCACGACCCCAGCTACAAGCAGCAGGAAGGCGCGCGGTATTCGGCCCGCGACCTGGCCGTGTACCGGGGCCGGCTCGAAGGCGCCAAGGTGCTGCTGGGCTCGGCCACACCCTCGCTGGAGAGCTGGTACCACAGCCGGCCACCCACCGCCGACGATCCGGGCGGGCGCTACACCCGGCTGGTGATGCCCCAGCGGGTGGGCAGCGCCCCGTTTCCACGGGTGCGGCGGGTGGACATGAACCACCAGCCCCTGAAGACCGTGTTCTCGCCGCCGCTGCTCGACGCGATCCGGGCACGGGTCGCGCGCGGCGAGCAGGCCATGGTGTTCCTGAACCGGCGGGGCTACGCCCCGGTGCTGCACTGTGCTGACTGCGGCTGGAAAAGCGAATGCCCGCATTGCAGCGCCTACCGGGTATTTCACAAGATCGACCGCACGCTGCGCTGCCATCACTGCGGCTTCACCGAACGGGTGCCGCGCGCCTGCCCGGCCTGCGGCAACGTCGACATCGCCGCGCTCGGGCGCGGCACCGAGCGGCTGGAGGAGCACCTGGCCGAACTGCTGCGCGACGTGACGCGGCCCGACGGCTCGCCGGTGCGCATCGCCCGCATCGACGCCGACACCACCAAGCTCAAGGGCGCGCTCGAATCCCAGCTGGCGCAGGTGCACGCTGGCGCGGTGGACGTGCTGGTTGGCACGCAGATGATCGCCAAAGGCCACGATTTCCGGCGCATCACGCTGGTGGCGGCGATCAACCCCGACGGCGCGCTGTTCTCCAGCGACTTCCGCGCGCCCGAGCGCCTGTTCGGCCTGCTGATGCAGGCTGCGGGCCGAGCCGGACGCGATGGCGCCGTCGCTGCGGACAGCGCCGCGGCCAGCGAGATGTGGATCCAGACCTTCCACCCCCGGCACCCACTGTTCGAGGCGCTCAAGGCACACGACTATCCGGCGTTCGCCGCGCGCGAACTCCAGGAGCGCGAAGCCGCCGCGATGCCGCCGTTCAGCTTCCAGGCGCTGGTGCGCGCCGAGGCGCGCACGCAGGAGGTGGCCCAGGCCTTTCTCAACGCGGCCAGCGCCGCCGCGCAGCAAACCCTGGCGCTGCAGCCGGGTCTGGACGCCGTGCTGCCGCACATCCAGCTCTACGGCGCGGTGCCGATGACGGTGCAGCGTGTGGCCAATGTCGAGCGTGCGCAGATTCTGGTGGAAAGCGGCTCGCGCGCCGCGCTGCAGCGATTTCTGGCCGCCTGGCAGGACACCCTGCGCCAGCTGCGCGCCGAACCGGCACACAAGGGCCTGATCCGCTGGGCGATCGACGTGGACCCGCTGACGATCTGATCCGACCGACGGTCCCGCTGAAGCGGCTCAGACCACCTTCACCTGCATCAATTCCTCGCCATTCGGATCGGTCACGTGCACGGCGCACGCGATGCAGGGATCAAAACTGTGGACGGTGCGCAGAATCTCGAGCGGCTGCTTGGGGTCGTGCAGGACATGGTTGTCCTGCAGGGCGGCCTCATAGGGACCGGGCTGGCCCTTTGCATCCCTCGGGCCGGCGTTCCAGGTGCTGGGCACCACGGCCTGGTAGTTGCTGATCTTGCCCTCATCAACCACGATCCAGTGCGAGAGCCCCCCACGCGGCGCCTCCATCAGGCCCACGCCGTGCATGTGTTTCGGCCAGGTGGCGGGATCCCAGTACTGGTCGTTGAAGGTGCGCACGTCGCCGGCCTTGATGTTGGCCATCAGCGCGTCGTACCAACCCTGCATGGCGTCGGCAATGATCTTCGATTCGAGTCCGCGCGCCGCCGTGCGTCCCAAGGTGGAAAACAGCGCGGTGACCGGCACATCCAGGGTTTTCAGGGTGGAGTCGACCAGCGCGCGGGTCTGCGGGTGCCCCTTTGCGTACATCAGAAGCACACGCGCCAGCGGGCCCACCTCCATGACCTTGCCTTTCCATCGCGGTGACTTGATCCACGAGTACTTCTTGTCCACGTCCAGGTGCTCGTACGGCGGCTTCGGACCGGTGAAATCGAGGGCCGTCTCACCCTTGAAGGGATGCAGGCCTTGTGCGTCGCCGGCGCCGTACCGGTACCAGGAGTGGCTCACAAACTCCTGGATCTCGTCGTCCTTGTCCAGATCGATGGGATGCACCGTGGAGAGGTCGCCGTTGAGAATGACACCGCGCGGGATGAGGAAGGAGTCCTTGTCCCAGATGGATTTTTCCGGCAGGTCGCCGAAGGCCATGAAGTTGCCGCCACTGTTGCCGATGCCGCCCCAGTCCTTGTAGAACGATGCGATGGCCAGCAAGTCGGGCACGTAAACCTGCTCGACGAACTCCTGCATCTGCCTGATCGCGTTCTGCACGATCTGCAGGCCGACCATGTTGACCGCAGTGGCATCCTGGCCGCCGCGGTATCGCGGGCCCTTGCCCTGGCCGGGGTGGTCGACGTGGACCGAGATCGCGCAAGGTACGCCGCCAACCACAAAATTCGGATGCGGGTTCTTGCCGCCAAAGATGGTGTGCAGCTTGACCACCTCCCGCTGCCACGCAAGCGCCTCCAGGTAATGGGCCACCGCCATGAGATTGGCCTCGGGTGGCAGTTTGTAGGCCGGGTGGCCCCAGTAGGCATTGGAAAAAATGCCCAGCTGCCCCTGCTCGACGAAGGTCCTGACCTTCTTCTGCACATCCGCAAAGTAGCCCGGCGACGACTTCGCATAACCGGAGATGCTTTGCGCCAGCGCCGACGTCGCCTTGGGGTCGGCCTTGAGGGATGAAACCACGTCCACCCAGTCAAAGGCATGGAGATGGTAGAAGTGCATGACGTGGTCATGCACGTACTGGGTGGCGATCATCAGGTTGCGGATCAGTTCCGCGTTGCGGGGAATGGCGTAGCCGGGGATCGCCCGATGCAGCGCATCCTCAACCGACCGCACCGAGGCGACGCCGTGCACCAGGGTGCAGACCCCACAAATGCGTTGGGCAAAGGCCCAGGCGTCCCGCGGGTCACGCCCGCGCAGAATGATTTCGATGCCTCGCACCATGGTCCCGGCGGAATAGGCCTGCGTGATCTTGCCGGCGGCATCGGTCTGCGCCTCGATGCGCAGATGGCCTTCAATGCGCGTGACGGGGTCGACAACAATGCGATTCGTGGTGGTCATGTTCAGGTTTCCTCAAAGCGCAGCAAGGTTTCCAGAATCCGGTATTGCTCCTGGGCTTCGGTGTTCTCGGTGCCCAGGCCTTCCGCAACCGTCTGGCAGGTCCGCGCCAGACGGGCCTGCATCGCTGCGTCCCAGGCGATGTTGTCGCCGGCTGTGGCGCTGCGCACGCAAGCCTGCGCGGCCTTGGCCACAAAATGGCCGGCCTGCGCGGTCCAGCCGGCGTCGCTCCCGCACTGGGCAAAGCTGTCGACCCGCGCGGCCTGGGCCGCATGAGCGGCCAGCAGCAACTCGGCCTCGGTGATGTCGGCCCGCCCGGCGGACTCCAGGGCAGACTTCACCCGCACATCGTGGCAAAGGTCCAGAACCCGCCGGCAAAACGCGACGGCGATCTGGCGTTGTCGCTTGACGGGCAGACTCGCCAGCGCCAGCTTGAATTCCTTGTCATGGTTGATCGACATGGCGGCTAGGCTCCTTTTTCAACCAGATGGTCGGCGACCATTTCTGTGAGACCGACCACGGGCAGGTCCATCTGGTAATGCTCCAGGCCTTCTTCCAGAACGATGCGGCAGTTGGCGCAGGCCGTGACCACACGGTCCGGCTTCACGGTCTCGAACTGGGATTTCTTGACCTTGAAAGCCTCCAGGCGCAATGCCTCGCCCTCCTCGATCGCGGAAGCACCGCCGCCACCACCGCAGCACCAGTTCATGTAGCCGGCGTCGGGCATCTCGACAAAGTTCTTCGCCACCATGTTCAGCAGATTGCGCTGTGGCTGGATGACGCCGCCTCGACGCGCCAGCTGGCAGGGGTCGTGGAAGGTCAGGCGGTCCTTCTCGAAGCCTTCCGTCTTGAGCAGGCCGAGTTCCTGGAACTCGCCCAGCACTTCGATGATGTGCTGAACCTTGAAGGTGAAAGGCCGACCCATCAGGTTGGCGCCTTCCCAACGCAGGGCGGTGTAGGCGTGCCCGCATTCCGGGCTGATGACCGTCTTGACCTTGAGTTTTTCCGCGCCCTCGACAATGCGGGAGACGATCACCCGGGCCAGGTCCGAATTGCCGATCTGAATCCCGGCGTTGGTGGCCTCGAACGCGGTCGAACACAGTGTCCAGGTCTTGCCGACATGCTGCATGATCTTGGCGATCGCCCCGAGGTACTCGGGGAAGTTCATGATCTCCATCGACGAGAGCATGACCATGTACTCGGCGCCTTCCACATCCATCGGGATCGGGATGCCAAAGTCTTTCTCCACGTGCTTCATCTGCGCCTTCACGGCGGGCAGCTTCACCCCCATCGGGCTGCCGATCGTGATCGTGCGGTTGGCCGCACCCTTGATGCCTTCCGGTGCGTTGCCCGAGGCGGACATGCCCTCACGGAACTTGCGCACCATGTAGACGATGTCGTTGCCGACCGGGCATACCGCCGAACACCGGCCGCACAGGGTGCAGGCGTTGTAGACCAGCTCCTGCCATTCACCGAGCTCGGCGTCGGTGACTGGCCTGGACAGACCCACCGTTTTCTTGAGCCGACCCAACAGCGTGTATTCCTGCTCGTACAGGCGTCGCATGGGCTCCAGCTTGTGAATCGGGGTGTACCGGGGATCCCCGGTTTCGGTGTAGAACAGGCAGGCCTCGGCGCACAGGCCGCAATGCACGCAGCTGTTGAAGTAGCTGGCGATGGGGGCATCGATGACTTCCTTGAGGACGCGCACGCCCTTTTCAAGCGAGGCGGTCATACGGCAACTCCTTTGTGAGCGTTGACGGTGCCGTTGAACCAGCGTGATCCGAACACCGTGAAGGCGTGAAACAACTTGGTAAACGGCAGAAACACCAGAAGCAACTCAACGCTGAGGATGTGCAAGGCGAGCATGGTGGTGTACGGCAGCAACAGGTGCCGGACCGCGAGCCAACCGGTCAGCAGCGGCAGGAAGGTCAAGGCCCAGGTAAACCAGTCCTCGAAGGTGGACAGAAAACGCTTCACCGGATTCAGGATGCGATCGGCCAGCAGCACCAGCATGGCGACCAGGGTCACGATGGTGGTCAGGTCGATGAACTGCGATGGAAGGGCGGGCCAGGACAGGCCGATCAGGCTTTGGATCAGCTTGATGTGCGGACCAAACAGAAACACCACCATGGCCAGGCCGATGTGAAAGATGGTGCCCGCGATGTAGGTGACGGGCGCTTTCTTCAGCATGCCCTCTGCGGGCAGCGTGCGCCGGAAAATCGTCCGCCATCCGGACGCCCCGGGCAGTGCACGCGGCGCCGAGAGGTCTTTCTTGCGCCCCAGGCTGTAGATCTCGAACAAACGCCACAGCACGCCGAGCACAAAAATGCCCACCGCAAGGTTGAGGCCAGGTCCGCGGACCCAGCTCAGCATTTGCATCTCGTTCATGATCATTTCTCCAGATCGGCCAGTGTGGTGGTCTCATGCCCTGCCTTGGCAGCTTTCTTCTTGGCCCGGTTCAGGAAGCTCACGGCAGCGCCGGTCGCCACGCCCACTGCGGTGGCCGCGCCCACCTTTTGCAGCGGACCCGCAGGTACCGATAGCGCGCGGTAGAAACCGCCCGCGTCCCAGAAATCGGGCTCCGAGCAGCCCAGGCAACCATGCCCGGACTCCACCGGCCACGAGGTGCCCGCATTCCACTTGGTTGTGGCACAGGCGTTGTAGGTCACCGGCCCCTTGCAGCCCAGTTCGAACAGGCACCAGCCATTGCGCGCGCCTTGGTCATCAAAGGTCTTCGCAAACTTGCCCTGGTCGTAAAACGGGCGTCGATAACAGCGGTCGTGGATGGTTTCGCCATAGAAGGCCTTGGGCCGTCCCAAGCCGTCCAGTTCGGGCAGGCTGCCAAACGTGATGAAATGGGCCAGCACACCGGTCATCACCACCGGTATGGGCGGGCATCCAGGCACATGGACAATCGGCTTGTCCTTGACGATGTCCGACACCGACACGGCCCCCGTCGGATTCGGATTGGCACGGGGGAGCCCACCGAAGGCCGCGCAGGACCCCATGGCAACAATCGCCGCAGCGCCTCTGGATGCCTCTTTCAGCAGATCCAGGTTGGTCCTGCCAGCGATGCAGGAATACGCGCCGTCCTGCCCCATAGGGATGGAGCCATCGACGATCAGCAGGTACTTGCCCTGGTTCTCTTTCATCGCGGTGTGCAGGGCCTCCTCGGCCTGGAAACCCGCGGCGGCCATCAGCGTCTCCTGGTAGTCCAGTGAAACCATGTCGAAGATCATGCTTTCGATGGTGGGCGAATGCGATCGGGTGATCGATTCGGTGCAGCCGGTGCACTCCTGGAACGGCAGCCAGATGACCGACGGACGTCTGGTGGCGGCCGGTGTGGCGGCGAGCGCAGAAGCCATGGCGTGCCCCGCAGCCGGCGACAGCGCCATCATCGACGCCAGGGTGGCGCAGTATTTCGAAAACGTGCGCCGACTGACGCCTTGCCGCGCGAGGGTTTCGATCAAGGGACCTTGCATGATGATTCACCTTCCAATCCGTCACACGCTGACGAAACAAACCATATCAACCGACATCCGAGATCAGCAGATCGAGCCGCTCCAGACCGGCTGCCACATCACCGATCGGCGCCTTCACCAGTTCGGGCACCAGCGCAACCTCGATGAACGCGGATGCCACCCCGCCTTGTTCGTTGTGGTGCGTGACCCACCAGACTCCGGGGCAACCGGTTTCGTCCAGCCTGGATTCGCCGCCGGCGTCCAGACGGATGCGGGTCTCGCCGTTGCCCAGCGACGCGCGCAGCCAGTCCAGGTCGGCTGCGGTCAGCGGCATCGCCAGCAGGTCGATGGTGGAGGCCTCGCCAGCATCGACCAGCCTGCGCAGCTTCTGCGCTGTCTCGCGGAGCACGACGGGGGCATTGCCGGACAACCCGGCCAAAGGGTCCAGCACGGGAACCGGCACGATGGGAATGCTGTCAGGCCGCATGCTGCCAGCCTTGCACAAGATCGAGGATCGCGCCCGCCACCGCGGGAATGGCGGCGGACACCACCGGCGTCGGGGATTCGCCCCAGTCCATGACCTGCGGCTGGATCGCCAGCATGGCGCGCCTGGCGGGCCAGTGACCTGCCAGCAAGGCGATGGCGCGCAGGTCCGTGAGGCCGACTTCGTGCACGGTGGACTTGCGGTTTCCGAGCAGGAAGGCATCCATGGCGTCACCTTCCATCAGGCGCCAATGCCCGGCGGGAGAATCGATGTTGGCAGCATCCACCACGATCAGGGCGTCCGCATCCTGAATGGGACCGGCCAGCGTGAACGACAGCGTGCCGCCGTCGAGAAGCTCCACGGCATCGGGCAGCACCACCGGACCTGTCTGCAGCGCAGACAGCACATGGATGCCCACTCCCTCATCCATCAGGAGCGTGTTGCCGATGCCGAGCACCAGGATTTTCATGGTGGCTCAGTTTAGATTTAAGCGTTTGCTGATGTATAGACCGAGATTTCGAGCCTGTTGATCCAGATCAAATCTTGCACAGGCGCGCCACGGTGAGCCTGTGACGACGTTATAAAGAGCCATCTCCCAAGGAGTTCGCTGCCATGTGTCTGGCCATACCGATGCAAATCACCGCGATCGACGGACTCTTCGCCCGTTGCGAAGCCCGTGGCACCGTCCGTGACATATCGGTCTTCATGATTCGTGACGAACTCCCGCAGGTGGGCGACCACGTGATGGTCAGCGCCGGGCAAGCCGTCCGCAAGGTCAGCGAGGAAGACGCACGGCTGTCCTGGGAGCTTTACGACCAGATCCTGGCCGAAACACCGGAGCCGCAGGCGCATGGTGATTTGTGAAGCGCCTTTTCAAAGAGTCCACGCTTTCGACAATCACCCGGGAAGTGGGTCCGCCCGGCTGGTCGCCGGTCGGTGGCGGTGTTTCACTCACGTCGTGCACGGCGTACCGTAGAGCGTTGGTCCATGCATGAGATGTCGCTCGCCGAGGGGGTTCTGCAACTGATCGAGGACGCGGCGCGCCAGCAGGCCTTTGCGACCGTGCGCACGGTCTGGCTGGAGATCGGCGAGCTGTCCGGCGTCGAGCCGGAAGCGATGGTTTTTTGCTTCGACGCCGTCACACGCGGCAGCATCGCGCAGGGCGCGCGCTTGGAAATCATCAGGCTGCCGGGCACCGGCTGGTGCATGGCCTGCGCCCGAACCGTGCCGATGACCGTGGTCTTTGGCGAATGCCCGGTGTGCGGCGGACATCAGGTGCAGGTCACCGGTGGAACTGAAATGCGGGTCAGGGAACTCGAAGTAACATGAAACCCGCAGCCCCGGGCTGCGACCGGCAGCGCAGGCATGCGCCGCCCCAGACGGACCAGGAGACCTGAATGTGCACCACTTGCGGCTGCGGCACCGATGAAGTGAAGATCGAAGGCGGCAACGCCGGGCAGGAACACAGCCATGAACACGTTCATGCCGACGGCACACGGCACAGCCACGAACACGTGCACGACCCTGCGCACGAACATTCGCACGAGGCGGACGAAGGGCACGGCCATTCACACGCCCCGGGCCTGAGCGCCACGCGCAGGGTGCAGATCGAGCAGGACATCCTGGCCAAGAACAACGCCTACGCGGATGCGAATCGCCAGCGTCTGGCCACGCACGGGGTATTTGCGCTGAACCTGGTCTCGGGCCCCGGATCGGGCAAGACAACGCTGCTCTGCCAGACCATCAGCATGCTGGCCGGGTTGCCGGTGGCTGTCATCGAGGGTGACCAGCAGACCAGCATGGACGCCGAACGCATTCGGGCCACCGGCGCGCCGGCTGTCCAGATCAACACCGGCAAGGGCTGTCATCTCGACGCCCACATGGTCGGCCATGCCATCAGCCGGCTGGCCCTGCCGGACGATTCCCTGCTCATGATCGAGAACGTGGGCAACCTGGTCTGCCCCGCTGCCTTCGACCTGGGCGAGGCGCACAAGGTCGTCATCCTGTCGGTGACGGAAGGCGAGGACAAACCCGTCAAGTACCCGGACATGTTCCGTGCCGCCAGCGTGATGCTGCTCAACAAGATCGACCTGCTGCCGCACGTGGACTTTGACGTGGACACCGCCATGGGCCATGCCCGGCGTGTCAATCCACAGATCCGGGTGATCCAGCTGTCGGCGACCCGCGGTGACGGCATGGACGAATGGCTGCAATTTCTGCGCGACGGCCTGAGCAGCGCCGTGGCCGCAAAACGGGCGACGGTGGACGGTCTCAGGCGGCGCATCGCAGAGCTCGAGGCGCAATTGGCGAGCAGGCCGGCACCGGGTTGAACGGCCCCGATGTCCGGCAGCCCGGTCCCCGACGCGCTCGCACTGGCAGGCTCCCTGACCCTGGTCGTCGGTGCACCCGCACCGATCCAGGGGGGGCGGCCGGTGCTTTCGCCCGGATGGCTGGACCGTCTGGCCAGCCGGTGCTCCATCGACCAATGGCCCGAACAGCTGGGCCGCCTGTTCAGCCTTTGCGGACACGCACAGACATTGGCCTCTCACCTGGCACTTCAGGGCTGCGGGGCGACTGAACCCAGCGGGCAGATGACGGCCCGCACCGGGGTTCTGTTGCGGCTCGTCACAGCGCGCGAACAACTGCAGCGCATGGTGCTGGACTGGCCCTGTGCCTGCCCGCAACCCGGGCTGGCACCCGACACAGCCTTGCTCCGAGCGGCACAGCCCGCCATCCCGCCCGCTCAAGCGTCCCTCGCCGAGTTGCAGCGCCAGCTGCAGGCGCTTTCCACACTGCTGTCCGAGCGGCTGTTCGGCATGCCGGCGGCGGACTGGCTGCGTGCATGGCAGACGCAGCCAGGACCATGGCTGGACCGGTGGACCCAAGACCCGCCCGGTTCGGTGGCGGGCTGGCTGCACGCCATCCGGACCGACGCATGCGCCGTGCGCCTGGCCCCTCGGTTGTTGCCCACAGCGCAGACCGACCCGGCCGGATTTGCCGATCTCGGCCAGCGCCTGCTCAACGACCCGGCACAGGCCCGATGGCCCACCTGGCACGCCCTGGCAGCCGAGACGGGGCCGTGGACCCGGGACTGGCTGGATGGCGCCGCGCGAGGCGACGAGTCCCTGTGGTGGCGACTGGGGGCGCGGGTGGCGGACCTTGCCGCCATCCTGAGCCGCCCGGACAGCCTGGGGTTCGGCTCCCTGACGCTCGGCCCGGACACCGGTCTGGGATGGTGCGAGATGTCGCGCGGCTTGCTCGTGCATGTGGTACAGGTACAGCGCCCAAGCCCGGAAGCGGCGCCCACCATCACCCGCTACCGGCTGCAGGCACCCACGGAATGGAACTTCCACCCGGACGGCACGTTGGCCCACTGGTTGCGCCAGATCCCACCGACCTCCGACAACCTGGGCCGGGCCCGGCTGGCAGCCACGGCGCTGGACCCCTGTGTGCAAATCGATGTGCGCGGCGCCGCAGCGCCGTCGCAGCCGACGTCAAGTCCGACCACCGGCAACGGCCCTTCGCCGGCCCCATCCCCGCCCGTGCAAACGCTGCCCAGGGCGCTGCCGGCATGCGTGCTCGCCCTCGGCGCCCACCTGAAAAACAAAGCCTGCCTGGTGACCGGCGCGCAGGTGTCCTGGTCGGATGCCCATGGCGATCTGGCCGACCCGCAGGCCTGCACCGCCCTGCAGGCCTCGGTGGAGCACCTGCTGGCGCTGGCCCGGGCGTTGGGGCAACCCATCGATGCCATCGCGCACGACCTGCACCCCGACTTCTTCAGCACAAGGCTGGCGCTGCACACAGCCGCACGGCTTGGCGTGCCGGCGATCGCGGTGCAACACCATCACGCCCACGTGGCGGTGTTGCTGGCCGAAGCCGGCCGGACCGAGCCGACAACCGGCCTGTCGCTGGACGGCTACGGCATGGGAATCGATGGCCAGGCCTGGGGCGGAGAGCTGCTGCGGGTGGGCCCAACCGGATGGCATCGACTCGGCCGCCTGAGCCCCTTGGCCCTGCCCGGCGGCGACAGGGCCGCACTCGAACCCTGGCGCATGGCAGCCGCCGCGCTGCACGCGCTGGGCCGGGGCAGCGACATCGGGCCGCGCTGGTCGGCGGCCGTGGGCGAACCGACCGTCCAGGCCCTTGCGACGATGCTGGACCGTGGCGTGCGCTGCCCACCGACATCCAGCGCCGGCCGCTGGTTCGACGCGGCCGCGGCCGCGCTGGGCCTGCGTCTGCACCAGCGCCACGAGGCCGAAGCCGCCATCGCCTTGCAACAGTGCGCACAGGCCTGGCTCGATCGCCGGCAGCCCGACGACCGCCTGAACCTGGACGCGGTCGCCCTGCACCGCCTGGGTCCGGACGGCGAACTGAACCTGCTCGGCCTGCTCGAGCCCCTGCTGGCGGCCGGGGACCCGGCTGCAGAAAGGGACGATGACGCCATCGGTCGCGCTGCCGCGCAATTTCACATCTCACTGGCCTCGGCACTGACCGACTGGGTGTGCCGCACCATGCCCGCAGACCCAGCGCCTTTCGTGGTCGCGCTCTCGGGCGGCTGCTTCCACAATGGCCTGCTGCGTGATCATGTGCAGCGCAAACTGGCGCAACGCGGGGGCGCCATACTCGCCACGGCCGAGCCCGGCGATGCGACACTGGCGTTGGGCCAGGCGTGGGTCGCCGCCTGGCAGGTGGCCAATGGGTGTGCCAGCACAATGACTGACTTGACCGCACCCTGATCCCCATCCCGAAGGAAAACAAATCATGTGTCTCGCTGTCCCCGCCCGCGTGGTCGAATGCCTGGAGGGCGACCGCGCCCTGATCGATCTGGAGGGCGTGCGCATGGACATTTCCCTTGAACTCCTCGACGACGTGCACCCGGGCGACTACGTGATCGTGCACGTCGGCTACGCCATCGGCAAACTCGACGAGGACGAGGCGTTGGCCACGCTGCAGGCCATGGTCGAGATGGCGCAGGTGGACACCCGTGAAGGCGACCAGCCGTGAAATACGTCGATGCATTTCGCGACGCCGACCTGGCCCGCGGCCTGGCCCGAGCCATCTTCCAGGCGGTGCAGCCCGGACGCCGCTACAACCTGATGGAGTTCTGCGGCGGCCACACCCACGCCATCGCCCGCCATGGCCTGTGCGCCCTGTTGCCGCCCGAGATTGAACTCATCCACGGCCCCGGCTGCCCGGTCTGCGTGCTGCCGATCGGCCGGATCGACCAGGCCATCGCGCTGGCGCGTGACCACGGCGTGCTGCTCTGTACCTATGCCGATCTGATGCGGGTGCCGGCATCCAACGCCAGCTCGCTCATGAAAGCGCGCAGCCAGGGCGCCGATGTGCGAATGGTGTACTCGGCCATCGACGCGCTGAAGCTGGCGCAACAACACCCCGAGCGCGAGGTGGTGTTCCTGGCCATCGGCTTCGAAACCACCACACCGCCCACCGCGGCGGTGCTGCGCCAGGCCCGCGCCCTGGGCCTGCGCAACTTTTCGGTGCTGTGCAACCATGTGCTGACACCGCCGGCGATGCGCGGCATTTTGGGGCCGCCGCCGGGCCATGCAACGTCGGCGCATCTGCACGGATTCATCGGGCCGGCCCACGTTTCAACCGTCATCGGCAGCGAACCCTACCGCTTCTGCGCCGATGAGTACCACCGGCCGGTGGTGATCACGGGCTTTGAACCGCTGGACGTGATGCAGGCCGTGCTGATGCTGGTGCGCCAGCTCAACGAGGGCCGAGCCGAGATCGAGAACCAGTTCACCCGCTCCGTCACACCGCTGGGCAACCAGAAGGCCCAGGCCCTGATGGGCGAGGTGTTCGAGCTGCGCAACAGCTTCGAATGGCGCGGGCTGGGCAGCCTGCCGCATTCGGCGCTGCGCCTGCGTCCGGACTATGCCGGTTTCGACGCCGAGCAGCGCTTCGGCGTGCCATACCGGGCGGTCGCCGATGCCAAGGCCTGCGAATGCGCCGCCATCCTGCGCGGCGAGAAGCGGCCACAGGACTGCCGGGTGTTCGGCACGGTCTGCACACCGGACAACCCGATCGGCTCGTGCATGGTGTCGTCCGAGGGCGCCTGCGCTGCCCACTACACCTACGGCCGCTTCATGTCCGCCGTGCCAACGCATGCAGAGGTGCCAGGAGCCACGGTATGAGCCCCGTCAAGCCCGGCTACACCCGGCCGCTGGACCTGCGCCACGGGCGCGTCGACATGAGCCACGGCAGCGGTGGACGCGCCATGGTGCAGCTGATCGAACAGATCTTCCTGGATGCCTTCGACAACCCGGCGCTGGCCGCGCGCGACGACCACGCCGTGCTCGCCACCCCGCCCGAGCTGGCGCTGGGCGGTCGCCTGGTGATGGCCACCGACAGCCACGTGGTCTCGCCGCTGTTCTTCCCCGGCGGCGACATCGGCTGCCTGTCGGTCCATGGCACCGTCAATGACGTGGCCATGGCCGGTGCGCGCCCGTTGTGGCTCTCGGCCGGATTCATCCTGGAGGAAGGCTTTGCGCTGGCCGACCTGCAACGCATCGTCAGTTCCATGGCGCAGGCCGCCGCCGAGGCCGGCGTGCCCATCGTCACCGGCGACACCAAAGTGGTGCAGGCCGGCAAGGGCGACGGCGTGTTCATCAACACCACCGGCGTCGGCGTGACACGCCCCGGCGTGCACATCAGCGGTTCGCTGGCGCGCCCCGGCGACGCTATTCTGGTCTCAGGCACGATGGGCGACCACGGCGTGGCCGTGATGTCGGTGCGCGAAGGCCTGCGCTTTGGCACCTCGCTGCGGTCGGACACCCGGTCTTTGCACACCCTGGTGGCGGCCATGCTTGACGCGGTGCAGGACATCCACGTGCTGCGCGATCCGACGCGCGGCGGCCTGGGTGCCACGCTCAACGAAATCGCCAGCCAGTCGGGCGTGGGCATGCGGCTGACGGAATCCGCGATTCCCGTGCGCGGCGAAGTCCGGGCGGCCTGCGAGTTGCTGGGCCTGGACCCCCTGTACGTGGCCAACGAAGGCAAGCTGCTGGCGATCTGCCCGGCCGGTCAGGCCGACGCCCTGCTGAGCGCCTTGCGCGCCCATCCGCACGGGCGTGACGCCGCGCAAATCGGCACCGTGGTGGACGACCCCAACCACTTCGTGCAGATGACCACCGCGCTGGGCGGGCAACGCATGGTCGATTGGCTCGCGGGCGAGCAGCTGCCGCGCATCTGCTGAAGCGGCCGCGCCCCGCACGGCGCGGCCGATCAGGCCCCGATACCCCAGAGGCTTCAGCGCCGGTCGAAACGGCCCAGGTTCATCACCTTGGTCCAGGCAGCGACAAAGTCACGCACGAACTTGCCGCCGTTGTCGTTCTGGGCATAGACCTCGGCCAGCGCACGCAGCTGCGAGTTGGAGCCGAAGGCCAGGTCCACCCGGGTGGCGGTCCACCGGAGGGCGCCGGTCTTGCGGTCGCTGCCTTGGTAGGCGTTGTCGCCGGTCGGCTTCCACACCGTGCCCATGTCCACCAGATGGGTGAAGAAGTCGGTCGTGAGCTGACCCGGACGCTGCGTGAACACCCCGTGCTGCGAGCCTCCGTGGTTGGCGCCGAGCACGCGCAGGCCACCGACCAGCACCGTCATCTCCGGGGCGGACAGGGTCAGCAGCTGTGCCTTGTCGATCAGCATCGCTTCGGGCGAAACGCTGAACGCCTTCCGGCGCCAGTTGCGAAAACCGTCGGCCACCGGCTCGAGCACGGCAAACGATTCGACGTCGGTCTGCTCCTGCGTGGCGTCGGTGCGGCCGGGGGTGAAGGGCACATCCACCACGTGGCCGGCCGCCTGGGCAGCAGCTTCCACACCGGCGTTGCCCGCCAGCACGATCAGATCGGCCATCGACACCTTTTTCCCGCCCGGGGCGCTGGCATTGAAGCCGCGCTGGATGTCCTCCAGCACGGTGAGCACCTTGGCGAGTTGCGTCGGCTGGTTGATGTCCCAGTCCTTCTGCGGCGCCAGGCGGATGCGGGCACCGTTGGTGCCACCGCGCAGGTCGGAGCCGCGGAAGGTCGAGGCCGAAGCCCAGGCCGTCGTGACCAGCTCGCTCACCGTCAGCCCACTGGCGAGCACGCGGGCCTTGAGTTCCTTCGCGTCGGTGGCGTCGATCAACGGGTGGTTCACCGGCGGCACCGGGTCCTGCCAGATCAGGTCTTCGGCCGGCACTTCGGGGCCGAGGTAGCGGCTCTTGGGGCCCATGTCGCGGTGGGTCAGCTTGAACCAGGCGCGGGCGTAGGCATCGGCAAACTCGTCCGGGTTGGCGGCGAAGTGGCGCGAGATTTTTTCGTACGCCGGGTCGAAGCGCAGCGAGAGGTCGGCCGTGGTCATGTGCGGCGCGTGCTTCTTGCTCGGGTCGTGGGCGTCGGGGATCATGTCCTCGGGGTCCACGTTCTGGGCTTCCCACTGGATGGCGCCGGCCGCCGCGGTCATCTGCTTCCACTCGTACTTGAACAGCACCTTGAAGTAGCCCATGTCCCACTTCGTGGGGTTGGGTTTCCAGGCGCCTTCGAAGCCGCTGGTGGTGGTGTCGCCGCCCTTGCCGCTGCCGTGCTTGTTGATCCAGCCAAAGCCCATTTCTTCCATGGGCGCGCCTTCCGGTTCGGGGCCGACCAGCTCCGCAGGGCCGGCGCCGTGCATCTTGCCGAAGGTGTGGCCGCCAGCCACCAGGGCCACGGTCTCGTAGTCGTTCATGGCCATGCGGGCGAAGGTCTCGCGCACGTCGCGACCCGAGGCCACCGGGTCGGGATTGCCGTCCGGGCCCTGCGGGTTCACGTAGATCAGGCCCATCTGCACCGCGGCCAGCGGGTTTTCCAGCACGCGGTCACCGCTGTAGCGGCTGTCAGGCTTGTCGCTGGTGGCCAGCCATTGCTTCTCGGCGCCCCAGTAGATGTCCTCCTCCGGCGCCCAGATGTCGACACGGCCGCCGCCGAAGCCAAAGGTCTTGAAGCCCATGGTCTCCATGGCCACGTTGCCGCACAGGATGAACAGGTCGGCCCAGGAGATGGCGTTGCCGTACTTCTGCTTGATCGGCCACAACAGGCGGCGGCCCTTGTCGAGGTTGCCATTGTCGGGCCAGCTGTTGAGCGGGGCAAAGCGCTGGTTGCCGGTGTTCGCACCGCCACGTCCGTCGGCCGTACGGTAGGTGCCCGCGGCGTGCCACGCCAGACGGATGAACAGGCCGCCGTAGTGGCCGTAGTCGGCCGGCCACCAGTCCTGGCTCTGGGTCATCAGGTCGGCCAGGTCCTTTTTCAGCGACTTGAAGTCCAGTTTCTTGAAGGCTTCGGCGTAGTCGAAGTCCGGGTCCATCGGGTTGGACACCGGTTGGTGCTGGTGCAGGATGGACAGGTTGAGCTGGTTGGGCCACCAGTCGGCGTTCGACTGGGCGCCGTGCCTGGCGCGCGCACCGCCGGTGGCGTGAAAGGGGCACTTGGCTTCTGCAGAGGGATTGCTCATGTTGATCTCCTGGGACGTTGCGGGAACCGATCTGCAATTCCGCCGGGGCTCGCGCCGGGCTCCGGTGAATTCGCGGAACCTACACTTTAGACATCGCCAATCATGAAGTCGAATTGATTGCCTTTATCAATGCAATAGCCGCGGCCCGGCGGGTGTCGCAAGTGCAGTCAGGTCATCAGCGCCACAGCGCCCGAGAAGGTGAAGAACGCCGCCGCTGTCGACACCAGGATGATGCGCGCGATACGTCCGTTGTCGGCACCGAAGCGCTCGGCGAGCAACGAGACGTTGCTCGCGCTGGGCAAGGCCGCGATCAGCACCATGACCGTGAGCGCAAACCGGTCCAGCGGCACCCCAAGCGAAACCGCCGTGGCGCCGACCAGCAGCACGAGCAGCGGGTGCAGCACCAGCTTGATCAGCGCCACCGGAAGGTAGTCGCCCATCGGGATTGGCGGATGGCCGTGCAAGGCGGTCAGAATCTGCGAACGAGCCAGCACCGCGCCGATGGTGAACAGCGCCACCGGCGAGGCGGCATCGGCCAGCAGGCCGATGGTCTTGAATACCGGCGCGGGCAGCTCCAGGCTGATGGCCGACGCCACCGCGCCAAGCAGGATGGCCCACGGCATCGGGTTGAACAGCATGCCCTTGAGCGCGTTGCGCGCCGCATGCGCGAAGCCGTGTTCGTCGGCACCGTCCAGCCTTGAGAGCGCGATACAGAGCGAGCTTGTGATCACCATGTCGACCACGATGGTCACAATGATCGGCCCGGCCGCGCGCGCGCCCAGCAGCGCCACCAGCAAGGGCACCCCCATGAAGCCGGTGTTCGGGAAAGCCGCCACCAGCGCGCCGAACGACGCATCGTTCCAGCCAATGCGCGCGTTCAGGCTGATGGCCACAGAAAAGCCCACGATCACCAGCGCGCAGAGCAGCCAGGTGAAGAACACGCTTGCATCAAGCAGCTGGGCGATCGGCGTGGTGGCGCCAAAGCGGTACAGCATGCACGGTAGTGCGAAGTACAAAACAAAGCCGTTCAGCCCCGGAATGGCCTCCAGCGCGAGCAGGCGTCGGCGAGCCGCCACGTACCCAGCAAGCACCAGGGCGAAAAAGGGGAAAGTGACGGTCAGGACATCGAACACGGACGCTATTGTCCCTGCATCCTCGCCCACCCGTCCGGCGGGCAGGGATGCCCGGTATGATTCGCCGCTTCGCCTGCACCACCCCTCCCCCCAGACCATGTCCGCCGGCCTCAATCTCGCCCAGCAGGAAGCCGTCAACTACCTGCACGGACCCTGCCTGGTGCTGGCCGGCGCGGGATCAGGCAAGACGCGCGTGATCACCCACAAGATCGCACGCCTGATCCAGACCGGCGTGGAGCCGCGACGCGTGGCCGCGATCACCTTCACCAACAAGGCTGCGGCCGAGATGCGCGAACGTGCCAAGGGCCTGATCGGGCGCGATGCCAAGGACGTGGTGATCTGCACCTTTCACGCGCTGGGCGTGCGCCTGATGCGCCAGGACGGCGCGGCGCTGGGCCTGAAACCGCAGTTCAGCATCCTCGACAGCGACGACGTCACCGGCATCCTGAAGGACTGCGGCGGCACCACCGACACCGCCACCGCGCGCCAGTGGCAATGGACCATCAGCCTGTGGAAAAACCAAGGCCTGAACGCCGTGCAGGCCGAGGCCCAGGCCCGCGACGACCGCGAGCGCATCGCCGCCCGCATCATGGCGCGCTACGAAGAGCGCCTGAGCGCCTACCAGAGCGTCGATTTCGACGACCTGATCGGCCTGCCACTGAAACTGCTGGCCGACTTTCCGGAGGTGCGCGCCAAGTGGCAAGCGGCGCTGGGCCACGTGCTGGTCGACGAATACCAGGACACCAACGCCACGCAGTACGAGGTACTCAAGCACCTGGTGGGCGAACGCGGGCGCTTCACCGCCGTGGGCGACGACGACCAGTCGATCTACGGCTGGCGCGGCGCCACGCTGGACAACCTGAAGCGGCTGCCGCAGGACTTCCCGGCGCTCAAGGTCATCAAGCTGGAGCAGAACTACCGCTCCACCGGTGCCATCCTGCGCGCGGCCAACAACGTGATCGGCCCGAACCCCAAGCTGTTCCCCAAGACCTTGTTTTCCGAACTCGGCGAGGGTGAGCCGGTGCGCGTGGTGGACGCCGACCACGAGGAGCACGAGGCCGAGCGCGTGGTGGCCCGCATCCTGTCCATCCGCGCAGCAGGCGGCACGGCTGCCGCAGCGCCGGGCCGCCCAAAGCAAGGCACGGCCCCCACGGGGGGCAGCGCAACACACGAAGTGGCCAGCGTGGGGGCAGCAGTTCCTTGGCGGGACTTCTCGGTGCTCTACCGCGCCAACCACATGGCCAAACCGTTCGAAAAGGCGCTGCGGCGCGCCAACATTCCGTACAAGGTCTCGGGCGGACAGAGCTTCTTCGACCGCGCCGAAATCAAGGACCTGTGTGCCTGGTTCCGGCTGTGGATCAACAACGACGACGATCCGGCGTTTCTGCGGGCCATCACCAGCCCGAAGCGCGGCATCGGGCACCAGACGCTGCAGAACCTGGGGGAGTTTGCCGGCAAATACCGGCTCAGCCTTTTCAGCGCGCTGTTCTCGCACAGCCTGGGCGCCGCCCTGCCCCCGCGCGCCGTGGGCAGCCTGCACGAGTTCGGCCGCTTCGTGAACGACCAGCAGTACCGGGCCCGTCACACCCTCGGTGCCGAAGCCGCCCGCACGTTTCTGACCGAATGGCTGAAGGACATCGGCTACGAGCAGCACCTCTACGACGGCGAGGACAACGCACAGATGGCGGCCGCCCGCTGGACCAACGTGCTGGAGTTCTGCGACTGGATGGCGGCCCGCTGTGGCGGTCAGGTCGACGATGCGGCGGGCGTCAGCATGGCCACCGAGGTCAAGACCCTTCTCGAAGTGGCTCAGACCATTTCACTGCTCTCCACGCTCGACGAGCGCGAGCAGGATCCGAACATGGTCACCCTGTCCACGCTGCACGCGGCCAAGGGGCTGGAATGGCCGCACGTGATGCTGGTGGGCGTCAACGAGGGTCTGTTGCCGTTTCGGCTCGACGCCAACGAGGGCGCCGACACCGCAGGCGACGGCACGGTCAATGGCGACAACGCCCAGCGTCTGCAGGAAGAACGCCGCCTGATGTACGTGGGCATCACCCGCGCGCAGCGCAGCCTCGCCGTGAGCTGGACCCGCAAACGCAAGAAAGGACGCGACATCGTGCCCTCGCAGCCCAGTCGCTTCATCGCCGAGATGGCACTGGATGCCGCCACCGTGCGGGAAGACCCGCGGGAAAAACTGCGCGCCCTGCGCGAGCAGTTCGCAAAGAAGGCCCAGGCCACCGCCGATGCCGGCGCCGCATCAGGAGCACGCCCATGAGACGCCCAGCCTCGATCATCAATACTATTTTTTTGATAGCTGCCTGTGGCCATCCTGCGCTGGGTCTGGCACAAAATCGCCCCGAAAACAGCCCGCCCGCCTGCCCGATGCCGGCTGAAGTGGTGGGTGTGCACCTGTACGGCGCCTGGCAGGCCCGGTGGGACGGCGTGGCCGAGGCCGCCACGCTCACGCTGTGGCGCAGCGAGGATTACCCGGACGGCCTGCGCGGCATCATCCGGCGCGGCGCCGGTGCCGCGGCCACCGAGGTGCTGGTGTCGGCCGAGGTGGACCAGGCGACGTTTGCCATGGAAGAGTCCCGGGACGGCCGCGCAATCAGCGCCACCTGGAGCGGCGCCTTCACCGAGCAATCCTGCGGCAAGGAAATTCGCGGCCAGTGGACCGACTCCGCGACGCGCACCGAACGTGCGTTCGTGCTGCGCAAGCTCGGCGGCTGGCAATAGCGCGCCACCGCGCGGCTCCAGGGGCCACGAGGGTGCCGCTCAGCCCGCCTTGGACGGCTTCCAGGTGACGACCGCCGTCACCGCGTAGTTCCACACCACACCGACCAGCACCCCGGCGATGGCCGAGGTGATCCAGAAGCTGTCCTTGTGGAACAGGTAGTCGGCGATGCCCACGTTGGCCAGCGCACCCACGCTGCAGGCCAGCACGAACGACAGCCAGCCGCGCACGAAGCCCCAGCCGCGCAGCCGCATGTCGCGGTAGGTCAGCAGATTGTTCATCACATAGTTGCTGGTCATGGCCACCAGCGTGGCGCCGCTCTGTGCCACCAGAAAGGAGGTGCCCAGGCCCTTGAACATCGTGGCCAGCACGGCCAGGTGCACCAGCACGCCGAATCCGCCCACCAGCGAGAACGCGATGAAGCGGATCGGCACCACGCCGCCGGTGACCTTGTCCAGCAGCATGATGAAGTATTCCCAGGCGACGTTGGTGTCGAGCTTGCTCTCGCCAGCCACACGGTTGCGAAACTCGTACGGCAGTTCGCGGTGTCGCAGCGGCACCGGCGAGGTGGCGAACAGGTCCAGCAGGATCTTGAAGCCGACGCCGGACATGCCGGCCTTGATGCAGGCCAGGGCGGCGTCGTGGCGGATCATGAAGAAGCCGCTCATCGGGTCCTTCAGGTCGGCTTTGAGCACCACGCGGCTGAGCTGGGTAGCCCAGCGGCTGAAGGCGGCGCGCGACGAATCCCAGTTGCCGATGCCGCCGCTTTCCACGTAGCGGCTGCCGACCACCACATCGAGATCGCTGCCCTGCAACAGCTCGAACATCTTGGGCAGCAGCCGCTCGTCGTGCTGCAGGTCGGCGTCGATCACCGCGACCAGCGGTGCAGATGAGGCCAGCATGCCCTCGATACAGGCGGTGGACAGTCCGCGGCGACCGATGCGCTGGATGCAACGCACCCGCCGGTCGGTCTGCGCCATCTCCCGCACCGCCCGCGCGGTGCCGTCGGGCGAGTTGTCGTCCACGTAGATCATTTCCCAGTCGATGCCGGTGAGCGCCGCGGCCACGCGGTTGCGCAGTTCGACGACGTTGCCGATCTCGTTGAAAGTCGGGACGATGACGGAGAGTTGGGGCATGGTTTACCTTGTTGTCGGGTCGGGCCCGCCCGAAGCGGCCCGGCCTGCATTCTGGCGCGGATGGCCTTTGTAATTCGTGGCGCGGTAGATGTCCACTCGCCGGGTGAGCTTGCCGAAGGCGCGCGCCTCCACCGTGTCGATGCGCTCGACCGACTCGAACCAGGGTTTGAGCCGTTCCAGATCCAGATCGCCGGCGTCCTGATCCGACACCACCAGGATGCCGGTGGCGCCGCGTAGGTCGCGATCGAGCGGGAAGTAGTCGAACTGCAGCGCCTTGTCACCGTAGACGTCGTGCGCGTAGGTACGCGGCTGGCCAGGCAGGTAGAAGCGCATCAGCGAGGCGATCTTGTAATTCGGTCCGAAGACGAAGGTCTGCCGGCCTTCGGCGCGCGCGGCAGCTTCGGCCTTGGCCACCCGCGCCGCGGCCTCCTGCCACCCACTCCAGGCGTTCATGTCACCGGGGATCGGCAGGTTGGGAATCCAGAACACCAGGCCCGCCGCCAGCAAGAGCGCCGCCGACGAGGCCAGGCCGCGCAGCAGGCGTCGCAGGCCGTTTTCGTGCGCGAGCAGAAACTGCACGCCGAGGATGATCAGCGACCAGTAGGCCGGCGCCAGCCAGTTGATCTTGGCGATCGAACGAAAGCTGACGAGGCTGAACACCACGATCGGCACCGCACCGCTGAGCCACAGCAGCCGCGTGCGGTCGTCCACCGAGGCACCCAGCCCACCGCGCACGCCCCGCGCCAGCGCGGCCATGGCCAGCACGAACAGGTAGGGCGTCACCAACAGGAACTGCGTGGCCACCAGCATCAGGAAATAGCGTGGCTTGAAGCCGCCCATCTCGCCCACGCGGCGGCTGCTCTGGAAGGCCAGAGACACCCAGTCGTGCTGCGCGTTCCAGATCAGCACCGGCGCGAACACCGCCACCGCCACGCCCACGGCCAGGTAGGGCTGCGGCTTGACAAACCAGTGGCGCTGGCGCGGTGAGGTCGCAAGGTACAGCAGCACCACCAGCCCCAGCAACACGGCCGAATACTTGCCCAGCATGGCCAGCCCGATGAAGCCGCCGGTGGCGAACCACCAGCGTCCGTCACCGGTCTGGCTCAGCCGCCAGAGCGCCCAGATCGCACCCGTCCAGGCGAAGATCAGCGGGCTGTCGGGCGTCGGCGCCAGTCCGAAGGCCTCGTACACGAAGCTCAGGTTCAGTGCGGCCACGCTCCAGAAGGTGAGCCGCCGGTCGCCGTACATGTCCAGGATCAGGCGCACCCACAGCAGGTTCCAGCCCAGCGCCCAGAGCACGGCGGCGGACTTGATGCCGAACACCGTCTGGCCGAACAGCGCGGTGGTCAGCACCATGCTGTAGGTGGCCAGCGGCGGGTGATCGAAATAGGACCAGTCCAGGTGTTGCGTCCAGCTCCAGTAATACGCCTCCTGCGGCAGCAGGGGCGCGGTGGCCGCCAGCAGCAGGCGCAGCACCGTGAAGCCGGCCACCAGCCAGGCGATCGAATGGGTGCGGTCGGGGAGTGACTGCCAGCGGCTGTCCGGAGATGCCATGAAAAAGCGAATCGAATCGGTGCGGGTCCGAACGGCACGCCCAAGCGGCGCACACAGGACCATTCGGGGGATGGTAATCGATCCACCGTGCGCCGACCTGACGGCCGATTGTGGCGTGGAGCGGCATGGATAATCGGCGCCGCAGCCCTGCAAGCCGCCGCCCCGGGCCTTGCACCGAACTGTCTCCGCCCCACTGTGACCGAATCCCCGAACGCCGCCCTCGTCAACGCTGCCACCGCTGCGCTGGCGGCCAGCACCGACCGTGTCGTGCCCGTCAACCACGCCGGGCGGCGCTACGTGGCCAAGCGGGTCGCGCCGAGGCAACGCTCCCGGCTGCAGGCCTGGGCCGTGCGCGCTCTTGCCAAGGGCATCACCGGCCAGTCGCTGCCGATGGACACGCTGCGGCTGACCGATGCCGCCGCCAGCGTGGGCTTCGAGGCGCGGCGGCTGCGCGCGCTGGAGCAGGCCGGCCAGCGGGTTCCGCACCTGGTGCACGAAGGCGCCGACTTCCTGCTCATGGAGCATTGCGGCGACACGCTGGACCGGCTGTTGCAGGACTGGCCCCTGGCGACCTGCCGCGCCGAACTGCGGCACGAGGCGGTTCAACTCGGCCGCTTCCACCGCGCGGGCCAGTGGCACGGCGGGGCGCAGATCAAGAACCTGACGCGACGTGACGGCGAGAGCTGGCGCATCGATTTCGAAGAGGACTTCGGCGAGCTCGTGCCGCTACCGGTGGCCCAGGCGCTGGACCTGATCCTGTTTCTGAATTCGGTCTCGCTCGCGGGTTTGGTCGACGAGGCCGAATCGCGCCGCCTGTTGCCCCAGCTGCTGGCCGACTACCTGGCCGAACACCCCGAACCACGCGTGCGCGAAACGCTCCTGCGCGCCCGTCCCTGGGTGGCGGGGCTGGCCTGGCTCAGCGCCCCGATGCGCCGGCGCACGGTGCGCGGACGCCAGCGCAAAGGCGCGTTGCGGCTGGCGCTGCTGTCCGACGCGCTGGCGGGTTTACAGACCTTCGACTAATACCAGGTTGCGCCCAACAATCTAGGGCAATGCTGAATAAGTCCACGCTCAGAGGTGGTCGAGCGTTAATTGGCGAT